>Ga0115557_1003275_pt1 | contig 10609 bp, 8 predicted proteins | sample COGITO_mtgs_1104_FD_87280 | JGI IMG/M metagenome (GOLD analysis project Ga0115557, IMG submission 87280) | Pelagic marine microbial communities from North Sea - COGITO_mtgs_110421 | ecosystem: Environmental > Aquatic > Marine > Epipelagic | place: Germany:Helgoland, sampling site Kabeltonne... | reverse complement strand
TATTTGCCAACAAAGAAAAATATGTGCATGTCATCAGTTGACTACGATGTCTCTGATCGCCTCAAGCGTACTCTGATCGAGGCTATTGGCTGGGCGGGATGTTTTGGGATGTTCATGCACTCAATGAATTTTCATCTTGACACACTTTCTGAGCAGGATTCGGTCAAGGCCGCTGACCAAGTCCGCGATTCGTTTGGCTGTCTATGCCTGAAACTGCTTAATCTGGCCTTTGAACCGAAGTCGCGAGCTGAATTGAATGATTCAAGTATCGATGTCATCCTTTCAAAGTTCGCAAAAACTGTTGACAGCGAGCGCCTGTCTCTGTTGGTGCGCCCACGCGTCATTCGCCGATCCACCCGTCGCAGCAGCGTGCTGCGCGAGTCAGGCCGTCGCGTTTCCGATTCTAGTTTCTGGGCTATTACTAAGGAGCACGCCTATGCCGAGGAGGTCTAATCTTGAGCGCTGTGCCGAGTGTCTGTAATGGTTTACTTGTTCCCTGTCGTGTGCCCGGGTCTGTCGCGTATTGTTCGGATGAAGATGTCGGATGAAGGTGAAAAGTCAATCGAGCAAAGGAGCAGCATTTTTTTGGGCATAATATCTGCACTATTCAAATCATCTTCATTTAATGTCATTTAATTTAATTTACTTTCGCGAATTCTTATTTCCTCCATTGCAGCTTTGAACAGTACTTTCTGCTTCTCAATATTGGGACCACCATCGCCCGGTCGATGATGATAAAATTTTGCCGTCCCGCTGGCAAGTAGCTCTCGCGAGCCACCATCATCTGTGAAAACTTTGACTTCTGTGGTGATCAGATTTCGGCTTTTGTGAACAATTTGAGCTTCACCAACGATATCTACGCTAGGGGCAAAAGTGTGGTAGTCAATGTTCATGCTCGTAGTCACTGGTCGGTCCATCGGGTTGTCTAAAGTTGACCAAGCGCAAAAACCCCCGACATGGTCAATTAGAGACGCGACAACGCCCCCATGCATTGCAGGAATCGATCGATTCCCTACGAATTCATCCTTGAAAGGAACCTTTATACTCAGGCGGTTCTCTTCAATCTTATCAATCCCAAAAGCGAACCATTTCGCATAAGGAGAGAAAGACTCACACAAGAGCTTGAATGAAGACGGTGACAAGCCACCAGGTCTTGAAACAGCACGACAAGTCGTTCCAAGGCATCGTAGGGCTATGAGCCCTCCTCCTTGATGCATTCGTTGACTTTGTTGCCGAAGTCTTTGCCGCAGATATGGAACGCGAATTCCAAAATATAGTGATAACGCTTATTCGGATTTGAAGGATGTGCTGCCGCTATTGCAGCCGTTTTTGTCTATTCGGGGCGAGGCGAGAGAGGAAATTCTAAAAAAATTCAAAGAGAGGGGTGTCTCCATTTTTTTTCACACATCATTTAGTGAACATAAATAAATTAGCCTGGGGCGGATTCAAAAGTCATCAAATATTCGTTTCGACATTTTAAGATTAAGGAATTTCCATCTGGGAGTACAGGAATCAGTTCGAATCTTTCCAAAACACTGTGTTTGCCAGTGGCTCAACCAATTGTGTGGCCGACGCATTGAGCTGTTGGACCCTCCGCTTCTAACCAACTTTACTACCTTCTGCTGTCCTGGCCCTCTGCAGGCGGAATGGGGAACATTTGCTGTGGTGACGATGAGAGAGACAATTCACACAGAGCGATGAGGACAAACAATTCGACTCAGCCATTCAGCGGGCAGGGTAACGTGCTGGGGGCGGGAAAGACGGATCGTCCGGGGGCGGGAGGAGGTGGGGGGCGAATGGATGAGGGTTACGGTACCACAGAGCGGAATGCACAGACAGAAAGTCAGCGCTCGGCGCAGCTTGCCGCCGCTGAAGCAAGAATGAAAAACCAGCAGGACAAAAAAGGAAAGAAAAAAACATCATCCCAGAAGGGAGGTGAATTCAGGAATCCAAATCTAGACTCGAATTTAATGAGGTGGAGTTAAAGGTTGGGGAAATAGTAGTGAGAGTTTGCTGACGTTTAGAATAGCGCTTTAAAATGGTTTGATTTGTTTTCTTTTATTCTTTAGAGGAGCGCAGTGTCTTGAATATCTTGGGGAGCTACGGGACTTTTCCTTGCTTTTTCTTCTTATATTGTTTCTGAGAGTTATTTACTTAGGAGATCAGAATCTCGAAATAAATTCGATTCTGAGAATGCGAGAGCAAAACATTTTTAAGACAGATAAATTACCGGTTTAATGGATAAAGACTCCATACTGTTTGCCAATGAGGGCGAAGAACGCTGCGTTGAGATCCAAAAGCAACTTCAGTACTTGCAGTGGAGAAAAAATCAGGTAACAACAACAGAGTTGGACGATATATATTTAGTCTGCAGTGTAAGCCCTAACACGTGTACCCCCTATGATCTTCTTAGGTGGAAGGAAAGATAAGGAAGTTCGCCCTCGACGCGAAGCAGGCAGATGAGAGTAACACTCTCAGGGAAATCCAAGCTAGTTTGGATAAGGTGGAAGAGCGAGCAAGGGTGAGTATGCTCGCGGAATTGTGTTGTCTTAATTTATATTATCGTGATAGCGCACAATGTTTGCGAAACAAGAACAGCTCGATCGCGAAAAGCAGTCTGTGGTCATGGTAACTTCTCAACTTGCTCACACGCAACACAACACAACACAACACAACACAACACAACACAACACAACACAACACAACACAACACACCCTCGTGCGTCCGTCTGTGTTGCAGTGGACCGAAGATATCGTGCAAAGCGAACTCGCAAAACCTTGGGAGCTTTCTAGACAGTTCGTGCTCGATTTTGAGGCCCAAACCCAGAAGATAGCAGAGGCGCAGGAGCTCTCTGCCGAACATCACCTCAAGGCACTTGAGAAAACCAAGCGGATGGCAAAATATCGGGGCAATTACAAGGGGGATCTAAAACGGACAATTCAGGGCATTGAGAGAGATCTGAGGAATAAAACGAGGGAATTCAAAGCGGCGGTGACGAATAGAATTGGGGTGCCATGAGCGGGGAAGGAAGTTTGAAGGAATAATGGAATGTAGAAACACCACAAAAAAACTTGTTGGCAAAACGCGAAACCTTCACTTTTTCTTTTCCTTCTTATTTTCGTCCATCTTACTTTTGCGAATTTTCTGCTCCTCTCGCTCGGGGATAGACGGAAGCCATTCAACAGGGTGGCGGTTGAACAAGGGCCAATCAGGGACGCTCAGAATTATGCTTTGAGAGGGTTAGCCATGGTGAGTTTGTGAAAGAGAGAGTTTCGAGCAAGAGAGAGTCACTGCAAGGTTGAAGTGCGGCGCACAAAAATAAAGCGCGTCAAGCAACTCCAACTCACCTCAAGACAACCCCCCCGGCCCACCAGAGCACAGTCCAGTAAAAAGACCCCTCGATATATCCATGGATCCAGCCGATCACGCCAAAGAATATAACAACGTAGTAAAATATTTGCTCGCTCAGCTGTTGGCCCTTGAAATCCATCGCTTGAATACTATGGAAGGAGGAGATAAGACGAAGAGTGCTCGCGACGTAATCAGGTCGGCAGAGATCTACACAGGCGGTCAAAATCTGTGAGTTTTTTTTCTTCAAGAAGTGGCGTATTCTTATCGGGACTGTCGACAATAGGTTACAAAGAAATTAACAGCGTGAAAGCAACAACAAACAAAAATTCACAAAAAATAGGAGAAAAGAGTCTATGAATGCTCCGAATAGCTACTTTTTCAAATCTTTGATTCCACTTTCTTATCGCTCCGATTCAACTGATTTCTCTCCGTTCGTTATGGGTGAATTTTAGTCGCATAACTCTCGTATTGTAGCCAACGAGTGCCGTCAAAAATTAATCTGCCTCTCCAATATCCTCATGAGCATCCTGCTGCTACGAAGTCGACTCCGGCTCCCCTCGCCCACAGTATCTCGTCGGCTGTACAGAACTCTATCTCAGTCACAGCGATTTAAGCGGAACTTTGGCAATGAAATATACAACACAACAACCCAGAAAACAACAACATGGAATGATCGGATAAGATGTTTCCAACAACACAAGTACATCATCGCTGCTCACTTTGGCACGTTGCCCCCCGATGATTCCATGAAAGAACCCCCTGCTGCCGATACATATAAAGGAGAAGGGTTCGATATGACGGGTAAGCCTACTAAATCGTCTCTCCTCCCTTCCCCTGACATCTCAGACTCTTTGTCGGCCCTGGCCACTTCCCGTCTGTCCACCTCCCTTGCTTCAGAATCTCAGAAGACTGTAAAGTTGGCTCTATCTGGTAACTTACTGATCACCGCGCTGAAATTTGCCGCCTATGGTAGCTCTGGATCTCTTGCTATGTGGAGTGAGGCCATCCACAGTTTGGTGGACAGTGGGAACCAGGCACTGCTTCTGATAGGACTGCGGGATGTGGGGAAATTGGGGGATAAGAAGCACGCCTACGGTTACGGGAAATCTGTTTATTTTTGGTCGTTAGTTTCTGCTCTGGGTACATTCTGGCTGGGTGCTGGCGTGTCGATGAGCCATAGTGTCGGTTCCCTCATCAAGGGAGAGGGCTTAGTTGAAGTTGTGCCTATGGAAGTATGGGGTGTGCTTGGTGTTTCATTTTTGGTCGATGGTGTGGTTTTTTCGCGAGCTTTGGGTACAATTATGAGGGACAAACCACCTGGAACGTCTCCGTTTCAACACATAATGAATATCAAGGACCCAACGACAATGGCGGTTGTATTAGAAGATGGCGCTGCCTGCGCTGGGGTGATAATAGCGAGTGTGGGAATTTCTCTCTCGCACGTGCTTTTGTCTCCCATTTACGACGGAGCTGCTGGTCTCGGTGTATCACTTCTCCTTGCTGGGATGGGCGCCACGTTGGTACGACTGAACCAGCGCTTCTTGCTCGGCCAGAGCGTTGATGAGGATATTTTAGAGGGCGTCAAAGGGATCCTGCTGCGACGTCGGAGTATTGACAATGTAGCGAGCGTGCAGTCGCAGTGGACTGGTCCTTACTCGTTCAGCTACAAGGTGAGTATAATATTATTCTGTGAGCGGAAGTTTAACGAGTGCCGAGTGCCCTCGTTACGTTACGTAATTCTGACCAGCGTTTTACGTGGCTCGCACCTCACTTCACCACCACTAACACCACAACACAACACAACACCCAAACGCTGTCGTACTTTGGTGAATACCCTGCCGCAGGCTGAGGTTGATTTTGATGGGACTTATTTAGCTGCGAAGCTACAGAATCGGTACATGTCTGAGTTCGCGAGCGCAAAATCAGATCCAGAGCAAATAAAGGTGCTTCTTTCTTTTTATGCGGAAGATGTAATGCGTGCAGTTGAGGGTGAAATTAGGGAGATTGAGAACGAGATCCGTTCTGTTTACCCTGCAGCTGCCTACATTGAGCTGGAACCGGACTCTCGGGACTACAATAGCTTTGCGATCGATGAGAGCAACGCGACAGACAAGAACCGAGAGATTATTGCACTCGAGAGGTTGCTTCGCCAGATGAATATTAGCAACAACACGAGGTTCGAGAACGAAATAAAGAATGAAAAGGATGTGACAAAGAAGGAAAAGTGAACTTTATACTAAAAATTGGCGCTTTTTTGTTATGTTGCCAATTAATTGCTACTATTTTTTTCGTGTGCTCGCTCTGTCCTGTCCTCTCATTTCTACTGTTGTTTCTCTTACAAGCTTTTGAACTCGGGCAAGTCATAATTCAAAAATTTTCTGCAGAATTGGTGGCCACAGTGGCAAGGGATCCTAGCAGACAAGTCAGTCTCGATCGGAAACTGGTAATCATAGGTGATTTCATCCCCCCCTGCGATATCCGTCAGCGCGTAGATCAACACCCGCTTGTAAATCTTCCCCTTCTCGCCATCACCATCAACGACGATAGCCATACAATTCGGAATGCAGCAGTGATTTATGTGCCGAGCGTAATTACCGTTTATCGTAGCGTCCAAGACAAGATTTTCTCCGATTCTAAACTGATAGTCTTGGAGCTTTCGGCGTGCGTACTCCTCCTCCCTTACGTCGCTGATATTGTTGGTAATGTACTCGCCCATATACTCTGCCACAATCTCCCCCCTTACATAGCCCACGGTGCAGAACAGTCCCCAACCATGGATCGAGCTGCCTAGTACTCTAAGAGTCTTCACCTTGCTTGGGCTTGGTTTATTGTCACTCGGGTTCTCAAAATTGAACATGACTGGAGCTTCTCCGTTGACCTGTTCCTCTTCTTGGACCCCAACATCAATTCCGTGCAGCCTTGCGATCTTCTGGACAAGCTCCTCACTCACGTCTACATTCCCGACCTCCCTATCTCTCCCGACGGCTACGCGCTTTTCCGCCTTCCGTGCTAATTCTCCCTCCTCCTTGCCCAACAGCTTGATCGTTTCGAGGTCCTTTTGCTTCTGGATCCTCCTCCTCTCAAGTAAGTTAGCACTAGTCTCGAACCTACTACAGCCGCTTTCGTTTAAAGTGAGCAAATTATCCTTGTCCTTCACGATTGATTTCAAATAATCGCAAAGCATACGCTCCTGCTCGCTTATTTCGACCCTCAGACTACCAAAGTTCGTAACCTCGGCAACTTTGCTGTTCACCTCCATGACATCTCCCCCGCAGAACGGTACCACACTGGCAGCACACGCCCGTCTGATCGCAAAAAAGTTGTAATATGCTGTCTCGTTCTCCAATGTTCGCACGAAGTTGCTGGTCAGCTTTGCCGAATAGTGGGCACTCAGCTTTTCCTCGATTTCTCGGAATTCGAAATCGTTTCGCTGCTCATTCTGCTCGATCCTTTTGTCGTAGCACTCCAGGGCTTTTTTTACCAAAGGTTCCAGGTAGGCTAGAATTTTTCGGGCAGTCTGGCAATAAATACTGTCTGCCTGGTTGTAAAGAATTGCATTGTTGCAGAGGAGCCGAACGTCCGCCTCAAATTGCTGAATGGTCTCGTAACAATTCGTCTCGGAGTTTGTTTCTAGCTTCGTCCGGATGTCTTTCCAGCAGATTGGGTTCTTGATCTTGGCGTAGTAGTCTACGAACTTGGAGTGAACGGGATCCGAAAACAATAATGTCTCGTCAAGCTGTAAAATAAAGCTAAGCATGCCCTTGATCAAGAGAGGAATGTATCGCAGCGAGAAAGCTTGTACAGGAGGGAGCGATTTAATCTCACTGTAGTCAACGGAGCGGTGCCCATTGTCAGACGCATCTTTTCTGCTCCTGGTATTCTTTCTACTGATGATGTTGCTGTTCGACGACTTTGCTCTACTTTTTTCGTTGTCAACTGCCGCTCGTCTCTCAATTGAGTTTATCATGCTCTGCACGCACTGGCTGACCGTCTCCATCTCCGTCTTCTCTGCCGTTGCATCTCCCCTAACAACAACAGCGACATTGCTAGAGTCACGAAGATCGTAATTCTTTTTCTTCTCACAGTAGACGGCCAGCGTTTGCTGCTTCACGGGCTTCTCCAATATTATGCTTCCCAAAATATTTTCCTCCAAATTTTGCATCGCAACAACGTTCTTGTTCTCGGTACTTTTCAGACCGATTCTTACAGCATTATTACTCGTCGTTGTCCCCCCTACCAATGCAAGGTCGTAGTCGTACTTGACAAAATCACAGACTGCCTCGCAAAAGTGATTCCAGCCATTGCGGCAACCGACACAATAATCCGCAGGGTAGGTCATGTAAGAATTATTTTTGCTACTGGGCTGCTTAGAGAAGAATAATGGCTCCCCTCTAAGTTTCTGTTTATTGTCGGTCGAGACAAGTGGAGTTGAGGAGAAGCGGCTGTCGTTCAAGAGCAAAGAAAAAAGAGCGTTGTCCCTGGACGGCATATATTCTCCACAGATGAGCAACTCCTCCGCCTTTTCCTTTTCCTTCTGAATCTGCAGAATCCTGCGCTCTGCCTTGTTCTCCTGCTTCCTCTTCGCCCTTTCTTCTCGCTTTCTTCTGATTTCTTCCTCCCTCAGAAATTTACTCTCCTCTGTCACTTTCAAGAAATTGTCGAAGTCAGTGTCATTCATTCGATCGGCGTTATGTTGCTGTTTGTGAATCGGCGGCCGGCTTACTCTGCTGGAGCTCTTCCGCTCGGGCAGACCCAGACGATCTGTCGTCTTCATCTTCACCTTGAATTCTCCTAATTCTTCGATTTCCTGCTTCCGCTTTTTCTTGGGCCTCGCTGCCTTCTTGCCTGCAACGGCAGCATCACGTACGTGTTCAGGTGGGGGGTCCTTTCTCTTTGATTTCTTCGTAGAGCCAAGTTTGACTGTTTCCCTGCACGAAACCGAGCAGAACCAATCACCCTTTGGAATGCTATCGAGGACCGGAAAGCAGCAGTCCAAGTGCACCTCCGTCTCGCACCCGGGCCGGTCGCAGAGGAGAAGTGTCTCTGGGAACATATCCGAGCAGCAGACGGAGCAACCCATATAAGTCTCCCCACCTTTTGTGTAGCAGTGGGCACAGTCAGGACAGAAAAAGTCGCCCTTTGGGAGGACCTTGAGAGGCGGCGTCAAACAGCCCATGTGAATTTCGTTCTGGCAACCCTCGGCTTCGTTGTCGCACAACAGAAGCGTGGCCTCGTTGTCCGCCGACTTGCAGACGATGCATCCATATACGGTTCCATCGTACAATTTTTTGAGCTCACGACATTGGCCGCAGTACCAGTCATCGTCTTTATCTGTCTCCTCAATGGTTATGCAAGTGCTGCAAAAGTTTAGATTACATCTTGTGCACATCAATGGGGCATTTGTAAATCGCCCACATTGCAAGCATTCCTTACTCCTCAATGGAGGAGAGAGCGGAATCATGATTTTCGCTGGTGAGGCTGTTGATGGTGTTGATGCTGATGTTGATGCTGATGTTGATGCTGATGCTGATGTTGATGCTGATGTTGATGCTGATGTTGATGTTGATGATGCTGACGGCCGTTCCGATTTCGCAGTGGTTGCATCGCCATTGCAAAACCTGACGTGGTTTGATAGACCCCCCTGGGTCGAAAACGATTTGCCACATTTTTTCGTGCAGTGAAATTTCTCTGATTTGACGGGGCCGTTGCAAAAGCGAAGGTGATTCGATGCACCCGCCTGAGTCGCAAACCTCTTCCCACAATTCTTGGCACAAGGAATCTGTTGCTCAAAGCAAGCTGGACAAAAGTAATCACCCTTGGGCATCCTGGTTATACCGGCGCATCGAAAGTGGCAGTCGCCGTCACACCCGTCGCACAGTATAACCTTGCTCTCTTCCGAAATGTCAACCCCACCTTTGCAAATAATACAAGTCCCGATCCAAGTGCCTTCCGTCATCTTTCCTTGTTGCTTGTAAAAACACTCCCCGCAGAACCAGTCGGCTCCCTCAGCAGGCATCTGAGATAGTCCCACGCACCGGAAGTGGAACTCATTTCCGCAGTCACCATCGCACAGTATCACTTCAGCCTCCTGCTCAAAGGTTGTCGGTTTTTTGCACTTGCCGCACACTGTCCCTGTTTCATTTCCGCTTATACCAAGATTATCGATGTCTTTCGGTGGTACATAGCTCTTCATCTCCGTATTATAACGCACCTTGTCGGCGGCAGCAGCATCAACCAATTTCTTCATGGCGTCGCCATCTAACGCCTTATACTCGGCGGAGGCAAGCTTTGATATTTCTAAAAGTGTGATGTTCGGTTTCTCTGACTTGTAACGGGCACGGTTATTTTCCAAAAAAATAAAAAAGGTACTCCTCGGGTTCTTCGGTCGGTTGGGATCCTTATTCTTCTTCATTCTCGCCAACTTCTTCTTCTCGGCGTGGGGAGGAGGGGGTGTCGTGGTCTTCTTGGTCGTCTCTGGAATAGTATTTGTTTTTGTTTTTGCGTGTGGACCTTTGCAGTTGCCGACGTCGTCGTCGGAAGAGGATGAGTAACCCTGGTCAATAATTGCCTTCTTAGTCGGATTGACTCGTAGACTCCGCTTCTTGTGGGAGAGTGGATAGAGTGGGGTTGTGGTAGCCGCCGAGGATAACGATGGAGAGGGTGCGGGTGCGGGTAAGGGGGGGTGTTCTGGTGCCGGTGCCGGTGCCGGTGCCGGTGCCGGTGCCGGTGCCGGTGCTTTTGCCGGTGCTGTTGCCGGTGCCGGTGCCGGCGTTGTGGGGGCATTGTCATCCGTCTCCATCACTTGTGCCTCAGCACTTTCGGCATTCGCTTTCGTCTCCGTCTCCATCTCCTCGTTCAGTGCATTTTCCGTCCCCGTTCCCGTTCCTGTCCCCGTTCCCGGTGCCACTGCTGGTGCCACTGCTGGTGCCACTGCCGGTGCCACTGCCGGTGTCACTGCTGGTGCTAATGCCACTGCCGGTGTCACTGCTGGTGCTAATGCCACTGCCGGTGCCACTGCTGGTGCTGATGCCACTGCTGGTGCCACTGCTGGTGCTAATGCCACTACCGGTGCCACTGCTGTTGCTGGCGCTAACGCTGGCATTTGAGAAGGCAGCGATGAAAGGTGCTGTGATGTTGGTAATGTCATCTGTGTCATCTGTGCTGTTGGAGCATGAAATAGATCTTTGTACAGGAACATTCTTTTTTTAATTGCGTGGGGGTTGTCGAATGCAACTGGAAACCTGCTGCTAGTTTCAC
>Ga0115557_1003260_pt1 | contig 10644 bp, 5 predicted proteins | sample COGITO_mtgs_1104_FD_87280 | JGI IMG/M metagenome (GOLD analysis project Ga0115557, IMG submission 87280) | Pelagic marine microbial communities from North Sea - COGITO_mtgs_110421 | ecosystem: Environmental > Aquatic > Marine > Epipelagic | place: Germany:Helgoland, sampling site Kabeltonne... | reverse complement strand
TTTTGCACAATTCTGGGGGGTTTTTTTTAATTTAGATATCGTCATCGTCGTAAAACCACTCCAAACCATTCTCGTTTGTAAAAGTTGCCACTTCAGTCAAGTCAACACTCCTGCATTCTGATTCTGTGCATGAACTCAGCTGGGTCATGGATCCATCAATTGCTTTTAATTGCTTTTACGCCTGTTAGCATTGGTGCGGGCATTCCTCTTGGCCTTTGCGTTGCTAGTAGATCGACCCGCCTGAGCCCTAGGGGTCATTTTGCCGGAATTGCCGCGGTTCTTGACGTTGCCCCTGGCAGAACCCTTCGCTTTGACAGGCTTCTTGCTGTTGCTCTTGTTATTCTTGCTGTTGCTGTTGCTCTTGTTGTTGCGGTTGGTTGGCCTAGGGGTGGCGGATTTCTTAGCTTTAAAGGACGGCTTCGTCTTGGCGTCGACAAATTTGATTTCCACCTTCTTGCCCTTGGGGATCTTCAAACCAGTTTTTTTCAAGGCATTGGTTGCAGCATTCTTGGCGTTGTTGGTAACCAAGGGGGTTTTCTGGCTATTTTTCTTGTTAATGGTATTGTTAGAGTTGGATCGTCCACGCGCGTTGCTGGAGCGGTTGCCGCGACTTGCCCCGGCGGTTACTCTCTTCTTAGGGGTTGTTGCCCCCTTGCCCTTGGATGCGCCTTTTTTCGAAACAATCTTTCCTTTCACCATTTTGTGAGTAGCTGCGTTAATAGCCTTCTTCGTAGCCTTCTTCGTAGTGGACTGGCCACGTCTCTGGCGAGCAAGAGCCTCTCTCTTCGCTTTAGCGGCTCCCTTGGAACGGTCTGCGGCAGAGGGTCCCTTCTTGGAAACTGGGAGGCGGGGGCGGGGCGGGGCGGGGCGGGAGGAGTTTGTTGTTAGGGTTGGGGGGGTTGGGGAGCATATTCCGTTTTTACGAGGGGTCTCCAGAGGACTTCTGTAGGTGCGTAACCGGCGTGATGTTCGGGAAACAGTTCGACAAGCAAAAACACTCAACAACAACGCTTACCGGTGACCTTCTTGGGGGCTCTCTTTTTCTTCTCCTTAATGATGTCGTCGAGACCCATGTCCATCTTGCTCATTCCAATAGAGAAAGACATACTTATTTGAGCGATTGGCTGCTTCTCAGATAATTTGAAGCTGAAAAACGAAACCAAAGGGGGGCGACAAGATATGAGCCACAGGTTTTATAATCGGCGCGTAAAATCTTACGATTGTGATCAACATAAGCTGAATTGGACTTCAAAAGTTTTTGAACAAATATTTACTGTCGCCACTTCTTCTATCGGCCTCGCTCCTTTTGACCGGCTGTGTCTTTTCAACATCAGCCACAGCAGGAAGCCTTTCGGTTTGACCCCAAAGTCGGTCGCAATCAGTTGAGATTAATATTCCAGTCCGATTCGCTCGAACAGATAACTTGCCGATAAAGCCCACAGACACACCGCAATTGCTTCTCCTCCAAACTTAAATTTCTTGAATTTTTAGAATGGCCAAGCGCCCTGACAAACCTTTGACGGAGGAGGAGATTGAAAAAATGAAGGCGGACTGTACCGAGGACAATCTCAGCGCCAGTCTCCGCGCCCAGATGGAGAAGGAGCGGAGGGCTGGCGGGAATGGCAGCGACTCTGCCATTACTGAAGAAGAGGCTGAAAAATTTGAGAACGCATTTAAGGACCCAGAATTTAGGAAGCTGATGAGCGAGTACGTCACGGAAATCAGCGACCCCAAGAACAGGGCGGAGCAGGATGAGTACATCCGCCAACTGGAGGCGAAGGAGGAGGTCCCTGAGGACAAGGAATTGATTCGCGTTGAGAAGGGTTTCGTGGTGAAATTCAAGCACGTGAAGAAGAAGATGATAGAGCACAACAAATCGGAGAACAAACCGCCACCGGAGAAGGAGAAGCTGTTCGTGAACGTCGTGACGAGTGAAAAGGTGGGGCGTCCCACCTCGAAGGCCGCCAAGGGAGGGCAGCAGTGGAGCGTCCCCCACACCGTCGGTCCGCTGAGGATGGAGACAGACAAGGGGGAGAGCCTGGTGCCGACTTTGGACGTCTGCTTCCACCCCGAGGCGCTGGCGATGGCGGCGAGGGGGAGCGCCTTTCAGAGGCTCGTGGTCGACACCGCGCGCGAGGGGGTCGAGAACGGATTCAAGAGGATGAAAGATGACGTCTTCATCGATCCTGGTTACCACGTTCTCAAGGGAGTTCGTTACAAGAATGGGGATCCCCCAGTCATGGTCTTGGCTAAAAAGGCGGAGGCGAAGGCGAAGGTGGAGGAGGTCAAGAAGGCGAAGGCGCAGGTGGAGGCGAAGGCGGACGCGAAGGTGGAGGGGGTCAAGAAAGATGCGACGAGTAAACCTGCACAAACTGCCCTAAAAAAAGGATTCATGACTGCCAAAAAAACAACGCGGAAAGGCAAGAGCGCCGGCAGTGAGGGCAGTGATGGATCCAGCACGAAAACGGGTGGAGGCGGTCAGAGGGGGGGGGGCACAACAAAGGAAGGAAAGGCGATCCCATTCTACACCATCTCCGAAAGCGGATCCTTTGTGGTCTCAGACCACACCATGGAATCCACCAACACAACTTCCGCCTCCACCAGGCCGAAGAATTTGGTGGTCCGCATCGATCTCCCCTTGGCGAAGCGCGCCGGCGAGCTGGACCTCGACGTCAGCGAAGCGAAGCTCACGCTGAACTCGATCGAGGGGAACAAGGGCGGCCACGACTACTCCCTTGACGTCCGCTTCTCTTACCCTGTTGTGGGCGATGACGGGACTGCAAAGTGGGACAAGGTCAACCACGTGCTCACTGTCACTGTGCCCGTGGTCAAGGCGAAGGGCGAGGATCTAGGGGAGAAAAGGGTCACGGAGGTTGAGGTTGTTCAAGTCGAGGAGAATAAGAAAGAGAAAAAGGAGAAGAAGGAGAAGGAGAAGAAGGAGAAGGGGAAAACCATGAAGAAAGAATCGTCAACTACATCGACGTCGTCCAAAACAGAAAAATCAGATGCCCACTCTCGTTGGCTAAGTAGCCAGGGGGACAAGTCCGCCCCGATTCCCACCCCAGGCGGAAACGGAAACGGAAACGGAAACGCAAATTCAGGTGGAAGGCGCGACTTTGCACAGGATGGCATCCTTCCAACAAACAACAGCGCCGCGGAATTCTTTGAAATAACCGGGGAACGATTGGACGAGGACGTGGACGTGGACGAGGCTAATGCCGACGCCCCGGAGCCACCTCAAGAAGAAAAGGTTCACGTCGAGGGGGAGTTCACCGCCAGTGATGAATTCGACGGCCATAGGGAGGGGTATGTTTTCAAATTCGGAAAAGAAGGACTCGGGTACTACATAGACAAACCCCTCCATTTGAAAGGGGAAACTGCTGCCACAAATGCGGGGATCCGGAAGACGACCCAAAAAAAAGTATACTTCGCAAATAAGAAAGGAGAGGGAGAGGGAGGGGAAAGTTCTACCGACGAAGACAAAAAAGTACTCACCGTCATCAACTCAATGCATTACGAATTCAGACAGAATGACAGGACGGTGACAATCCTGGTCCAGGTTGCAAACATTGACAAGAACTCCGTCGTTCCGGCCTTTACAGCGACATCATGCTGCGTGAAATTCAAATGCAAAGGGAGTGAAGCCGAGAAAACATTTGAAATCAAGAAACTATTCGACAAAATTGTCCCCGGAGAGGCACGTGTTGATATAAGTACCGCGAATGCTGTCATCATTCTCCGAAAAGTCAACGAGGGTACTAATTGGGGGAGTATTTTTGCTCCAGAGGGAAGCGCAGAGGAGGAAAAGAAAGGCCCAGACAAATCTGTCATCACCACTGAACAGCTCGAGGATCAACTGAAGGCAAAGGCTGTCATCAGCAAAAAGAGCAAGGATTTGATGTTCTCGCTCGACTAAGTTGATTTGATTTGATTAAACTATACCTAATACCTAAGATAAACCCCACGGACACATTTGCACAAGACTATACACAAAAGCGACTATAGAACTGACAACATTGTGAATTAAAGTGCATGTTGTTAACTTGCCCCTAGCCAATTTTTGATAATAATGTAACAATAACCACACACCCCCCTGTTAGATAATAAAATTTCTTGTTTCCACTAATCCGTTCTTGTGTGTTTTTGCTGTTCGTTCGTCGTTTTCGATCTAGCAAAATTTCGTTTACTTAAATACATTTTTTGTAAACCATTTTCTTTCATAATATTATCTATATATATTTTTAATCATTTTTGAATCAATAAGTTTCAAATAATTTATTGAAAAATTATTATAATTTAATATAATTTCTAAATTTTAAATTTTATCATAAATAATAATAATAATATTTCATTAATTTATTTAAAACTATTTAATTCAAAAAAATTATAAAATATATTTATATAATATTATGAAAGAAAACTGTCTTACAAAAATGTATTTAAGTAAACGAAATGGCTTTTGAAAAATTTTCACAAAGCCAGGAAGAAAGCCACCCACACAATCGAAAACGACGAACGAACAGCTGCAAACTCAGGCGCCGCCAGGCCCAAGCACAAGAACGAAATAGTCAGAAGTCAAAGCACAAGAGATATCCGGAGAACAAAGAATGAGGCAACATTGTGGCTCGCAAGGATTTCGACGGCGCTCACATCCGTAGGCATTTGTCTGTGTGCGAGGGTTGGGTAGACAAAGTTTCCAACGAACGCCTCAACGTAAAAATGTGGTATACGCTATACAACATTACTGCTAAATTTATAATTTCATATGCTGCATTCCCCTCAGTCCTGCATAACAAAGAAGGTAAAATAGACCCATTCCAAGTCATCTTGTTCATCACACTCGACGACGCCCCATCGGTCGTTGACTCGTTTCATCCTCCCTCTGTGGACGACCTTGTTAGTGTTGCTCAACACGTTCATGTAGTTATTGAGCGCACTCTCGCTGTCGAGTGTGTTGCGTTGGAATTTGAAGATGACTTGATCTTGCACTGAAGCACCACCACCACCGCCGCCGCCGCTACTACCTCTTCTGGATTTGTTGCCTTCGATGATGCTGGCGTGAAAGTTGCAGTCCTCCCAGTCGCTCTTGAGGGTCTTGAATAGGAGCTTAACTGCCTCTGGTAAATAGTTGATCTTGTCGCTTTTGAGTTTCTGGAGGCCTCCACCTTTGAAGGGCCCCTCGAGAATTTTGCTGTCCTCAATTTTTTTCATCTTCTGCCAGTATTCCCTTGACTCGTCGTAGGGATTACTACTGTAAGGATACCTGTACTTTTCAGTTTTTTCCGAAACAACATTGCTGGAAGCATAGCTAGAGCTCTCGTGGTCGCCCCGCCTGTTGTAGAAGCTGTAGCTGAACTCGTCGAATCTAATTTCACCATCCCCATTTGGGTCAAACAGGTTGACAATTCCCTCCTTTTCCTCGTCATTCAATTCTTTGAAACCCTCCTCACCGACAATCATTTTCACGACTCCCATCAACTCATTGCGATCGATGCTCCCACTCCCGTCCTTATCATAATGATCGAACGCCTCCTTAAGGTCAAAACCCTTCTTTCTTTTGACCTTCTCCACCACCTTCCCATCTTCACCCCGCACCAACTTCCCCCCCTTACTCCCCATGAGATTCCCCTCGGAGTCCTTTTTAATTGTTCCCCTTTTTTTCTTCTCCATCTCCTTTTCCACGTCAACCTCGGTCAACTCATGCGTTATACCCTCGGTGGCAAGTTTGCGAATGTGATTCATTGCTCGCTCAGCCACTCCATCTTTTTCCATCTTCTTTACTTTTACCCGTTCAACCCTGGGGTCAATAAGGTTCTCATGCTTTAACTTTCTCCGATAACCACCTGGCCGAAATGGCTCATCGGACAGTTGGAGGGCCTTCATCGTCGCCCGTTCTTCCTTGTTCAATTTCATCTTCACATCATAGTCACTGCTCATGTACTCAGGATAACTGTACTTATTGCTCTTGTAGGGCTTCCCCTCGAATTTCTCTGCCGCCTTCTTCTGTCTCTTCTCCTTAAAATCGCAGATTGCCCCCGGCGCGATTGTCCTCGGCAGCGCCTCCCTCAAACTCACAAAGGTGGGTGCAAAAGCATTCCGAATCTTGGAAGTCTCATAGACAGTATCGTCCTTATTCTTATTCATCGACCGTTTGCTCGCAGGAGTTTTCTTGAGGAGAGGATTGTTGGAGCTGATCCAGGACTGGTTCTGATGCATCGCCAAATGCGGGCTACTTCCAGAGTGAAGTGAAGATGTGAAAGACGGATTGTCAAGAGAAGGAGGTGGGGTTTTTAGCATGACGATGCCTCTGCTCAAACTGCCGCTGTTCGATGTCAACACACTCGGGGGCATGGGGGGCGCAAAGTTGGCCGCTCCGGAGAGGCCATCCATCTTGGCTTGGGGTGGTTTGTTTTTGTCGTTGAGTTAGGAGGAGTTGGAAGAGGTGGGAGAGGAGAAATTGTTCTTCTTCAGAAATTCTGGGAAAGGCGCGTTATACACCACCCCTGAGAGAGCGAGAGAGTATTTATTTCAGTTTTAAAGTTAAACAAGCAGGTAAAAAATACCGTGCACAATTTCGTCGTTCCCATTATTCACTCAAAATCCCCCTCTCATATCCGCATAGATACGAACAGGACAGCAAATTCTTCACGATGGCAGCCTCAGAGCAGCAAATGAGCGAGCTACAAGCGGTATTAATGGCTACCGTCTCGCCTGACATCTCCCAACGGCGGCAAGCTGAGTCTCACCTCCTGAATGCTTCGAAAACCCCCGGCTATCCCATTATCGTCCTCTCCCTCATCGCTTCCCAGAACCCCGCCCATTTTCCTGTGAAGCAGATCGCGTCGATCCACTTCAAAAATTTGGTTCGCAAGGGTTGGGCTGGGGACGATGACGACGTCACGAGCGGGAGATATAACAAATCTTCCAAGGCGGACAATAATGACACGACACCGTACGTTATCAACGACGTGGACCGTCCCACCATTAAACAAAATCTTGTCGAGGTGAGATATATATATTGGCGAAGAAGGCGATAGCTTAAGCGGCAAGTGACGCAAACAACGACATTTTCTGCTGACAATGCTTACAATTATGACAATGCTGACGATGTTGTTTCCTTTATCCTTTCCTCCCTTCTTTCGTTACAGCTGATGACTTCTCCGGCGTGCTCAGCGAAACAGATCCACTCGCAGCTATCAGCGAGCATCAGTATAATCGCCGAGTACGACTACCCGAAGAAGTGGACTGATTTGCTCCCAAGCTTGGTGGGAAAGTTTGGGAATTCAGACTACGGAGTGGTCAATGGTGTGCTAGGGACAATTAATTCGATTATCAAGCGTTTCCGCTTCACGGCGCGGTCCGACGCCCTCTACTCGGACATTGCGTATACACTCAGTCTACTTCAGGCACCTTTGCTTGCTATTTTCAAGAGCACGAGCACTGACGTTCAGAACAATCAACAAGACAAAGTGAAATTGACGCAGGCATTTACCGCCCTACGCGCTATCACCAGGATCTATTACAGCTTGAATTGGCAGGATCTTCCCGAATATTTCGAGGACAACATGGCAGAGTGGATGAATCTCTTCAAAGTTTTCCTTTCCTATTCCAACCCTCTTCTGATCGACACGGACGAAGAGGAAGAGCCGGGTGTAATCGACCAGCTGCAGGCCTCGATCGTGGACATTTTGACTCTCTACACCTCCAAAGATGAGGAGGCCTTCATGCCTTTCCTATCTGATTTCACTCAGTTAGTTTGGACCCTACTCATGGGAACATCTGAGTATCCCAAGCACGATGTCCTCGCTTCCACTACCATTAAATTTCTGACTAGCCTCGTCGTTAAGCAAATTCACATGCCCCTTTTTAGTGCCGACGACACCCTTAATAACATTGTGAGCAACATTGTGGTCAAGAACGTCATGCTGCGCGAGGTTGACACTGAGAAGTTTGAGGATGATCCCCAGGATTACATCAATGCTGATATGGAGGGAAGTGATACAGACACCAGGCGGCGGTGCGCCATCGAGTTGCTGAGGGGAATGTGCCGCCACTTCGAAGCCCAGACAACAACCATCGCCCAGAAACACGTCGCTTCAATGATCCAAAACTACTCCCAACACAAGGACGGCAACTGGGTGCAGCTGGACGCGGCTATTAACCTTGTTTTGGCAGTGTCTGTTCGGGCCTCCTCTAGCGCAATGGGAGTGAGCGAGTTGAACGACAAAATTGACGTGATGACCTTCTTCTCGAACCAGATTGTCCCTGAGCTCATGGACCAGAATCACTCTTCCCGGCCCATGGTGAAGGCAGGCGCTATAAAATTTGTCACCACTTTTCGAAACCAATTTTCGAAGGAGCACATCGCTCAGCTCATGCCCGCCTTGATTCACCACCTCAGCAGCGATTCAGTCGTTGTGCACACATATTCGGCCTCCTGTATGGAGAAAATCATGACTGTCAAGGAGAACAAGGTTCTGAAGTTTGACAAGGCCACCATGCAGCCTTTCTTGGAGAAAATGTTCACGGGATTCTTTGCTGTAATTGACAGCGAAGAGTTCGGCGAGAATGAATATGTGATGAAGGCGACGATGCGCGCGCTAAGTGTGGTTAAGGAGGACGTTGTGGCGATCACCGAGCTCGTTCTCAACAAGCTCACAGGGGCCTTGGGCAGGGTCTGTAAGAATCCCAAGAACCCCCAGTACAATCATTACCTATTCGAGTCGATCGCCGTCCTGGTGCGGAGCGTCTGCTCCTCCCAGCCATCTGCCACTACTGCATTCGAGTCACTCCTATTCCCCCCCTTCCAGACCATCTTGCAGATGGAGGTGACAGAATTCATCCCCTATGTTTTCCAGGTTCTGGCTCAGCTTCTAGAGTTCAAGGTAGACGAGATTGGGACATCGTACTCAACGATTTTTGTGCCTTTACTTACCCCCACGCTATGGGAGAGCAAAGGTAACGTCCCAGCCCTCACTCGACTCCTGATTGCCTACATGAACAAGTTGGGACCCGCACACCCCCTGATCACGCCCAATCTAATGGGAATCCTTGGCGTCTTCCAGAAGCTCTTGAGCAGCAAAGCGAATGAAATCTTCGCTTTTTCATTAATCGGAAGCATCCTATCACACCCTGATGGCTACAGTGCCGTAGAAGCCAACATAAAGACCATCTATAGCATCCTGCTGACGAGGCTGCAGTCAGCCAAATCCGAACGCTTCAAGAAATTGCTGTGCGTTTTCTTCGGCCTAGTGATCGGAAAATACGGCGCGGAGAAGTGGACGAGCGATATCGACCAGCTACAACCCGGGCTCCACACGAACCTGCTGCAAAATGTGCTAGTGCCAACTATTGCTGCGGGAGATTGTGGATTCAGCAGGCTGGAGGGCAAGGTTATGGTTCTTGGTCTAACCAATCTCTTCAACCTTCAGGAGGTAACCACAGACCAGAACCTCTTCGGTGGTGTGGTCAGCGGAATCTTGTCAATAGTTTCCCAAGGGGGATCGGGTATTACTGCCGACGATGAAGTGGAAATCGAGGTGGCCGATGTCAGTTTCGACAGCGCCTTCAGTAGGCTGTCTTTCGCTCATCGAGCTCCAGTGGACCAGTTCTCTGATGTACCCGATGCCAACGCCGTATTTGTGCAGCAGATTGACCGCCTTTTCAAGAGCAGGGTCGGGTATTATCCCAATGTCATCCAGGGCTACCTGCAGAATAATGCTGGAGACAGATTTCAGCCTCTCATCAAAACTATGGAGGCAGTCTTAGGGCAGTACAATGTCGCCATCCAGTAAGATGTGTTCGCGTCTATAACAAGGGTGGTTATGCTAAACCTGAGAGTGTTTTGCTAGAATTTTATTTTTTTATTTTTTAATTTACGTCTCTCCTACCGGCCTACCAACGTACTACTCCTGTGCAAGTGTTAGTGTTAGTGAGTGGTTCATACCTTTTTACAATTCGCGCATTTCTCATGTTGTTGTTGTTTATTTTAAAGACTCAGATATAGCCCCGAATACTGCTCAAAATACCCAAAAAGAAATCTAACCATTCCCCGCATTCACAGTATGCAAACAAGTAACGCTGACATCTCCGTGCCATTCTGTGCGTTCATCCACTTGTCCATACACATTCGTCTCGTTGCTCGTTCAGCAATTCCTTTTCTTTGATGCCCCCACCACCGGTGAGGTGCAAACCGGCTGAACTGGTTTTTTACCTTCTTCGATATTTGAACAGCTCTAAGACTATGCGGGACTCAGTTACCGACCCGAATGGGTTCGTTCTGTCGTCCTTTGATCTTCATTGTCTTCAAACATTAATTACTAAGGAAACACAGCAGTTTTCACTTACCAGTTCAGTTGGGACAGTTAGTTGTTAGTTGCTGGGTGTATTCCCAAATAGAGTGTATTCAAAGAGATAGAACAAATTTCAATAACGTGCAAGCTCATCTACTTCATTGGGTTGCTGTTAATACCCTTGGCTTCCAAAATTATCGCTTATTGTTCATGATCTCAGTGTTTACTAGGGGACCGAGCAATGTGATCCGAAACCTCCTTCGATTTTTTCACAGGCAGGTTTAGGCAGGTTTGAGGGCACCTTTAGTCCCTTATCTCTTCAAATACTTATCGCGATATTAAATTAACCAGC
>Ga0115557_1003247_pt1 | contig 10660 bp, 10 predicted proteins | sample COGITO_mtgs_1104_FD_87280 | JGI IMG/M metagenome (GOLD analysis project Ga0115557, IMG submission 87280) | Pelagic marine microbial communities from North Sea - COGITO_mtgs_110421 | ecosystem: Environmental > Aquatic > Marine > Epipelagic | place: Germany:Helgoland, sampling site Kabeltonne... | reverse complement strand
GTTGGCCGGTGGCATCCGCCAGGCCCTGTTGAGCACGGCGGTGGGCCTGACGGTCGGAATCGGGGCCCATGGCTTCTATAACTACTTCGTGCGGCGCGTGGACGGCATCGTGCTGGATATGGAGAAGACCGCTTCTGAGTTGCTATACTTTTTGTCGGAGAATCCTGTTTCGGTTGAGGAGCAGGAAGCGCGGCCCCGCTCGGAGCACGGCGGACCTCCGCGAGGGCTCTGAGACCGATGATTTCTGAAAGCCGCACTCGTCGCGGATTGCGCGACCTTCGCGAGCGCGAGCGCCTGATCCCAGGCTTCGATCGCGAGCTGCAGTTTCCCCGCACATGCCGGATTCGCGGCGGCCCGGAATATGCGCTGGTCGGCGTGGTGGATGTGGTCTTTTTGCTGTTGATCTTTATCATGCTGGGCAGCTCCTTAGTGTTTCAGACTGGCATCACGGTGCGGCTGCCTGAGACCGTGGCGCAGTTCGAGGGCGTGGGCGACAAGCTAGTGATCACGATGGTAAAAGAGGGCCAGACCTATTTCAATGACCAGGTGGTAGACCTCGATAAGCTGAACTCACAGCTCAAGACGATCTCGATGGAATCCGAGGGCGGCCGACGGCCAGTAATTATCCTGAAAGCAGACCGTGATCGGCCCTACCACCAGATCGTGCAGCTGATCTCGATGGCGCGCTCGCACAACCTGGAGGTGATTATGGTCACCAAGAAGGCCGGCGAGTGAACCTGGGGCCACCGAAGCAGCATACGGTCCGCCACTGGCTACTTGCGGTGTTGCTGACGGTCGCGCTATACGGGGGAACGATCCACCTGTTCGAGATCAGGGAGCCGCAGCGCGAGGGCCTGGTCCAACGCCGCGCGAGCCGCGTGGTAAGCCTTCCCGACCCGTTGCAGCGCGGTGGCAGGCACCAAGCGTGGCAAGCCCGCGTGTTGGCTTGGCTGGATTTGCGTGATCCGACTATCCTCTCGCTGCCGCATCCAACACGGGGATTCAGCGGGATCCGCCGGGACGACTTCGTGCGGCCAGTGCAGGATACGCCTATGGCCGTGCACGCGATCGAGAGCGACACCTTCCCGGAACTTGCGGAGTTCGCAATCATCGATGAGTTTCAAGACTTGGACCAGGCGCTGTTGGAAGCACGACGAATTTCTGCCCCGGCGTTGTCCTATGATGCGCCAGCGGAGCTGTCGCGGCAGGTCCACTGGCTGAATGCGAGCGGCACAATTCAGACCGACATTCCGGCTCTAGACTTGGAGGCGCTGAGCGAAGGCCAGACGGTCACCGGGAATTCGGTCCTGCTGCTGCAGAGCGATCCTGAGATGGTCCGGGTGAGGTTGGTGCGCTCCTGTGGCAATGCGGTATTGGACCAGCTGGCAGTGGAACACTTGCGAGAGAAGGTGATCCTGACCCAAGACGCGGTGCCGCTTGGCACGGAGGCACGGCCCCTGAAACAAACGATGCGCCACCTCTATATTGTCTGGCGCTTTCACCCAAAAATCAGCGATCGTCGCGGCATAGACAGCGACATTTGGCACCGCAAACAGGATATTTGGCATGATCTCGATTGGTATTGATGACTTTTTCGCGCTGTGCGCGACGGTCTTATGCCTGACGCTGGGCGTGCTGTGGGGACGGCAACGATGGCTCGCGCGCAATCACGCGTGGGAGCTTTCTACTGAGTTGCTCTGCCGTTGCCGCAAGTGCAGCTATACATTCATGGTGCAGCGTAATGAGACAGTGACTCGCTGTCCAGCCTGCGAAGAACTAAATCGCCCTCGCCTGCGGCGAAAGAAATCTAAGAGGATCCGTTACGAATGAGTGTTAACTCCGATCAAATTATCATACTCGACTTTGGCTCACAATATACCCAATTGATCGCTCGCAGAGTTCGCGAGCTAAATGTATTCAGCGACATTCTGCGCTACGACACACCTGCTGCCGAGATCAGGGCCAGGGGTGCTCGCGGCATCATCCTGAGCGGTGGCCCTGCCAGCGTGTACGCAGAGAACAGCCCGCAATGCTGCCCGGAGCTGTTCGACTTAGGCCTGCCGATTCTCGGCGTCTGCTATGGGCTGCAATTGATGGTGCATCGCCTCGGCGGCTCGGTGGATGTGGGGCTGGAGCGCGAGTTCGGACTGGCAAAGCTATCCGTGCATCACGACAATCCGCTGTTTGCCAACGTGCCCGATGACTTCTCGGTGTGGATGAGCCACGGGGACAAAGTACACGCCTTGCCGGAGGGCTTCCGGACGGTAGCCTCAACAGGGAATGCGGAGTTCGCAGCGATCGCCGACACACAGCGCAAGTTCTTCGGGATTCAGTTTCACCCCGAAGTCGTGCACTCCGAGCATGGCAGCGACCTGTTCCGAAACTTCGCGATGGATGTATGCGGCTGCACAGGCAGCTGGACAATGGAGTCTTTCGTCGAGCGCTCGGTGCGTGAAATTCAGCAGCAGGTTGGGGACGAGGGAGAAGTGATTCTGGGGCTGAGCGGCGGGGTGGACTCGTCGGTGGCTGCCGCGCTGATTCACAAAGCGATCGGGAGCCGTCTGCACTGTGTGTTTGTCAATAATGGGCTATGCCGCGAGGGCGAAGCCGAAGCGGTGGTAGGGTTGTTCGGCCGGGCTTTTCAGATGAACCTGCATGTGGTAGACGCGACCGAGCGCTTTATCGGAAAGCTGGCGGGCGTGATCGAGCCAGAGGCCAAGCGAAAGATCATTGGCTACGAGTTTGTGGACGTGTTCGACGACAAAGCCAAGACCTTGCCCAAGGTGAGTTTTCTGGCTCAGGGCACGACCTATCCGGACGTGATCGAGAGCGTCCCAATTGGGGACAATCCGAGTTCCATGATCAAGAGCCACCATAACGTCGGCGGCTTGCCGGAGACGATGGACTTGGACCTTGTCGAGCCGCTGCGTCAGCTGTTCAAGGATGAAGTGCGTGAAGTGGGTCGCCAACTCGGACTGCCCAAGGAGGCAGTGATGCGTCAGCCATTTCCGGGGCCGGGCTTGGGCGTGCGGATCTTGGGCGAAGTCACCTCGGAGCGGCTCGAAATCTTGCGTAAAGCCGATACGATCGTGCTGCAGGAGATGAAGGCCGCTGACCTGTACTACAAGGTTTGGCAGTCATTTGCCGTGCTGCTTCCGGTGCAGACTGTGGGCGTGATGGGCGACGAGCGCACCTATGAGAACGTGTGCGCACTTCGGATCGTAGACAGCCAGGACGGGATGACTGCGGATTGGGTGCGGGTGCCGTACGAGTTGCTCGGCCGCATGGCCAACCGGATCATCAACGAAGTGCGCGGGATCAATCGAGTCTGCCTTGACATCAGCTCCAAGCCACCAAGCACGATCGAGTGGGAATAGACCGCATAGCGCCACGTCGCGATGATCTGCGAGTTTCTCGGTAGCGGTACTTCATTCGGCGTCCCGTCGATCGGCTGCGACTGCGGAGTCTGTCGATCTGAAGACCCGCGGGATAACCGGCTGCGCGCCAGCATTATGGTGGAGCATGCAGGGCAGCGGATCATTGTCGACGCTGGCCCTGATTTTCGGCAGCAGTGCCTGCGCGCGAACATCGCAACGCTGGACGGCATTCTCATCACACACGGCCATGCCGACCATATTTTTGGGCTGGATGACGCGCGACAGTTTACCTATCGCTCTAAGAAGCCATTGCCGCTGCTCGTTCCGGACCACACCTGGCCGACGATCTCCCAAGTCTACCAGTACGCATTTGCCGAGGCACCAAGTGGGGTCACGCGGCCCAAATTCGAGCCGCAGATATGTACCAATGGCACGCAGCTGGAGTTTGCAGAGTTCGCAATCACGCCGTTGCCGGTGATCCACGGCTCTGATTTGATCAGCGGTTTTCAGATCGAAGCAGGCGGCGCGGTGCTGGTGTATCTCACCGATTGCAAGCACCTGCCAGATGAGACCGTGGAGGCTGCGAAGTCCGCAAACGTGGTGGTGCTGTCAGCGTTGTGGAGGCAGGATTGGAAGCATCCATCGCACTTGAATCTGGAGGAGGCGCTGGAGTGGGCTGAGCGGATTGCTGCCCCTCAGCTGTATCTCACGCACCTGACCCATTTTATCGGCCTACACGCAGAGACCTCGGCGCGCTTGCCCGCGCAGGTAGACCTGGCCCATGATGGCTTGCGTTTTGAGGTTGCCTGATGAGCCGCTTTTCCTGCTTTCTGATATGGAGTAAGCACCTCACGCAACTGGCTTCGCGCCCCAGCTACATTCCTCGGTACGACGGGTCTCTGTGCCCGCCCCTCTACTATCAGAGTGACGCGTACGGAGAAGCGGTCCTACAAATCGCCCAATAGTCCCAGCGATGGATCGGCAGCAGCGAAATCTGGTGCTGCGTAAGTAGCGGCGGGTTATTGCGGGAGGCCGATGGTCTCGCGCCAGGGGCCGTCAGCTGGCTTGTTATGGGCCTAGTAGGGCAGCATGCGGGTGTGGGTGCGGCGGGCGGTGGTGGTGACAGGTTCGCGGCCAGGAGCCTCGGGGTAGGTTTCGCTCCAACTCTCGATCAGGTGCGGGAAGGCGGCGCTGAAGGTGATTTCGACGGTTCGCTGGAGCTCTGTGTATTGGAGGCGGTAGCTGCGCAACCCGCCTAGTGCTTCTTGAAGCGTGGCGGTGGCAGGCGAGGCTGCAACGGGAACATGGGCAAACCGGGTGTAGACTAAGCTGGGAATGAAGGAGATGGAGCCGGTAGGCAAGGTCTCGGGTGCCAAGCGGATCCGGAGCCACAGTCCATCCTCTGTCTGCGCGAGCGGCAGCTTGGTGTCGGTGTCGCCCTCACTCTGGAAGTACGAGTACTGTCGTAGCTGGAGGTGCTCGGGCCAGCGATTGAGCTGCGTGAAGACTTGGCCGCACCACTCTTGGACACCACAGCTGGCCTTCAAGAGCACTGGTTGGCTGATCGGCGCGAATGCTGAGGTCATGGCGGTGTAGGGATAGACTCCGGTTGTGAATGACCGTGTGGCGTTCAATTTCAGCACTGGCGTGGCCTGATCACGCTCTGGCGCATCGGACTTCACTTGGGTCAGAGGATCAAAGGGCTCGGTGACGAAGATGAGCACGGCGTCGCCAGCGTGGGTGTTGCCGTAACGCCCTTGGGATAGGGCGTAGCGCGAGATTTCGGCACCGTGCGGGTACCAATAGCTTTGAATGTCCGTAGCCTCTGGAATGGCGGTGACGGGACCGGCAGGAGCCTCGGGCTGGGATGCACAGGAGCACAACAGCGAAAAGCTCAGGCTCAGCAAGGCGAGCCAACGCATCACATGCGCTCCAGCGGTTCCACACCGATCATGTTCAGGCCCCAGGCAATGACGTTTCCGAGCAGGCCAGCAATGGCGAGACGGCTGTCGCGCACAGCAGGATCGACGCCGTCTTTCCAGACAGGGCAGGCGTTCCACACCCCACTGAAATCTTGTGAGAGCTCGTAGAGGTGCTGCAGCAGGACGTTCGGCGCGAGCTCGCCGACGACCTGCGGCCAGACGTCGAGCGTGGCGAGCAGCTTCTTGGCCAGCTTCTGCTCTTGTGGGGTTTCGAGCAGAAACGGGACGGTTCCGACGAGGTTCTGGACGTCGATGCCCCCCTTGGTGCCCAAGGAGCGAGTTCGTGCGTAGGTCATGAGCAGGTAAACAGCAGTGTTGCCGTCCTTGGACAGCATTTTCTCCCAGCTGAAGCGATAATCGGTACCGACGGCGTGGAGCAGATCTGCGTATTTCACAGAGGCGATTCCGATGGTTCTGGAGACGGCGGGCAGGTCTTCTTCGGTGAGGTGGTCTGAGCCAAGCTCGCGGGTGACGGTGAACGCCTGCTCTTCGGCCTCTTGGAGCAGGTCCTTGAGCTTGACGGTGCCGCCAGTACGAGTCTTGAACGGCTTGCCGTCTGCGCCGAGCATCATGCCGAAGCCGACGTGGCGCAAGGCATCAGCGGGTGCCCAGCCCATGCGTTCGGCGGTCTGAAATGCTTTGTCAAAGTGCTCGTGTTGGCGGGCATCTGTGACGTAGATGACCTGGTCAGCCTCTTGGACCTGGATGCGGTGGCGAATGGCCGCGAGGTCGGTGGTGGCGTAGATGTAGCCGCCATCTGATTTCTGCACCAGCATGGGCGTCTCGTAGCCTTCGATAAAGACGCAGACTGCGCCCTGCGAGATCTCGGCGATCTCAGCCTCCTGAAGGCTATCGACGATTCCCTTCAAGGCATCATTATAAGCAGACTCGCCGCGGTCTTCGATCTTGATGTCGAGACGCTTGTAGATGGCATGGCAATGGCGCAGCGATTCTTCACAGAAGACGCGCCAGATGGCGAGAATGTCAGGATCGCCAGCCTGGAGCTCAACGACGACTTTTCGCGCGGCAGTCTTGAATTCGTCGGAGGCGTCGAAGGCAAGCTTGGCCTCCCGGTAGAAGGTCTCAAGGTCGTCAATCGCAAAGCTGTCTGGCTGCTCAATAGCTTCGGGTTGCGTAGTCCGCAGGTAGTGCAGCAACATGCCAAATTGCGTGCCCCAGTCGCCAACGTGATTCATGCGCGAGACGGCATGCCCTTCAAACTCGAGGAAGCGGCAGATGCTGTCGCCGATAATGGTGCTGCGCAGATGCCCCACGTGCATCTCTTTGGCCAAGTTGGGCCCGGAGAAGTCGACCACGATGCTCTGTGGCTCGGCTACAGTAGGTAGTCCGAGGCGCTGGTCTTGGCTCATTTCCTGGAGACAGCTGACGGTTACATCAGGATTGATCCGCAGATTGATAAAGCCTGGGCCGGCAATCTCGGGTTCGGCGCAGAGGCCTGCGACGTCTAGCGCGGCGACGATGTCCTGGGCGATCTGACGAGGTGCCTTGCGCAAGACGCGTGCAAGGCCCATGGCGGCGTTACACTGGAAGTCGCCAAAGTCGGGATTCTGAGTGGGAACAATTAAGGGGAAGGGCAGTTCCGCATCGGCGGGGAGAAGAGTTCTGAGCGCGGATTCGATCCGGCTGCTGAGCAATGACTTCGGGGATTGCATAGAAGTAGGAACCTGTGGGGCGCGCCTGGAAGGGGGAGAATCTCTCCAGCAAAATCATGCATCAGGCGCGGTGCCGTCCGACGGGTTTTGCGGAGTCCGCAAAAAGTGGTGCGCGATACAGGACTCGAACCTGTGACCTCTACCATGTCAAGGTAGCGCTCTAGCCAGCTGAGCTAATCGCGCACATCGGAAAGGCGGGTACAATGCGTAATAGCGGCAGGATTGCAAGGCTGTCGGTCGGTTGATTTAGGCAGCGAATCTGTAATTTCGTGCAGCAAACTCGTTGGAGTTCACCGCTTTCACTGTGCGACATGCTGGATGCGAGTGCGCGCGTAGCACATCTAAAGCTGCTAATTGCAACGGGTTATGAACTTAGGCTGTGCTAAACTCGGAGGAAATTTGGAGCGCCGCCAATGTTTAGTCAAGAATTAGTCTGAGCCGACGCGGTCGTAGATGACTTGGGCATCGGCGACGCGAAGCGGGAAGGGGGCCGCGTCACTGCGGAAGTTGAAGACGGCTTGCTCGACGCCGAAGCCGCCGAGCTTGGCGATGTACGGGACGGCATCGGGAACGCGCACAGAGAACATGTGACAGCTGCCATCCTCGTCTTCATAGTCGAGCGCCTTGGCGCAGGCCACCAGTTCAGCCTGGTCGGTAAAGATGAGCAGGCTGATCTCGCCGTCGACGGAGCCGAGTTGGGGCTTGTCGGGCATTTCGGCATCTGCGAGGAAGTGCCAGACTGGAAGTTTGAAGACGTGTTCGTAGATGGCGGAAAGGGCGCTTTCGTCCTTGGCCGCAGTCGCGGCGAGCACGATGTCGTTGAAGTTCTCCGGCAAGGCGCGGGAGGGGCGAGGCTCCGGGGTAGTCATGGCTAGGGCCTTATGATTCGATACGAGGACAGGCGGGAATTCCGGCCAGGAAACCGGCACCGTACGAGGATTGGACAATGCGCGGGTCAAGCACGACGAGAATGCCGGTATCATTGCGTGAGCGAATGAGACGGCCGACGCCTTGGCGAAATTTAAGAATGGCTTCGGGGAGGAAGTAGTCGCGGAAGGAATTGCCTCCGCTTTGGTCGATCCGGTTTTTGCGGGCAGCCATGAGCGGATGGCTGGGGACGGAGAAGGGCAGTTTGACAATAATGACGTTACTGAGGGACGCCCCGGGGACGTCGACGCCGGTCCAGAAGCTATCGGTGCCAAAGAGCACAGAGTTGACATCATCCCGAAAAGCTTGCAGCATTTTTCCACGCTGCATGCCCTCTCCTTGGACAAAGAGTTGGATGCCCTGGCCTTCGAGCTTTTCGCGGAGCTGATCGGCGATATCACGCATGAGGCGATAGCTGGTGAAAAGGACGAAGGCTTTGCCTTTGGTCAGGGCGAGGTAGTGGTCCACCAGCTCGACGACGGCGCTGGAGTAGTCGGGCGCGCCTGGCCGCGGGAGCTGACGATGGGGCAGGTGGAGGGTGACTTGCTTCTGGAAGTCGAAGGGGGTGTCGAGAATGAGCTGGGTTGCGGTGTCCGCACCGAGACGCTGGCGGAAGTAGTCGACATTGCCGTTTACCGCAAAGGTGGCGCTGGTGAGCACGACTGGGGTTTGGCGGCTGAAGAGGTCGCGGCGCAAGATCGAGGCGACGTCAATGGGCGCGACGTTCATCACGATGTTGTCGCGTTTGTGGCCGGACATTTCGAACCAGTAGACGTGCTCGGCTGCGTGCATGGAGAGGAAAGTTTCCATCACGTTTCGCATGGCCTCGATGCGAGTCGCGAGCGCGTTCAACTCCATGCGCGCTTCATCTTCTTCGTCGAGCTTGTCGGCCATCCGAGTGAGCGAGAACTGGAGGTTTCTCCAGGCATTCTCGCAATGGTTCGGGATGTGGTCCGGCGTGGTGTAGGTGAGTGGATTCTGGTCTTGCTGTTCGATCCACATGCGCAGCCGGGTGAAGAAGCTGTCGGTGGCATGACGGGCTTCGTCGAGGGTGTCTCGGATGGGTGCGAAGTCCGCACGGGCCAGAATGCCGCGGTTGGAGCTTGGGTTATAGAGGCGATTGAAGAGGTAGAAGACGCCGAGGGCGGAGAGCTTGAGGCCGAGGTGGTTGGCCGCGGCATCTTCGAAGCAATGGGCTTCGTCGAGGACAACGCCGGCGTATTCGGGGAGAAGGCCAACTTCTTCTTCGCGTTTGATGGCGAGATCGACGCAGAACATGGCGTGATTTGCGATGATGATGTCAGCGCTGAAGAGGCGCCGGCGAGCGGCGCGGAAGAAGCAGACTTCGTCACCATTGTCGTTGCCCCCGCGGGGGCAGGTGCCAGCCTCGCTGCAAACGGCGGCCCAGGCAGCACGGTTGGGGACAAAGGGCAGGTCAGTCTTGGCCCCAATGGTGGAGGAGCGCGCCCACTCGGCGATGCGCGCAGCCTCGGGCGTGAGGTCGGCAGAGGGGAGGTATTGGTCGTCGAAGCTGATGGCGTTATTGAGCCGGTGCAGACAGACGTAGTTGGCGCGGCCCATGGCGACTGCGGCACGAATGGGGCGATCGAGAATCTTCTCCAGTAGGGGAATATCCCGCTGAATGAGCTGCTCTTGCAGGGCAATGGTGTGGGTAGCGATGATGAAGGGGCGACGCAGTTTCTGCGCAGCAAGCACGGCCGGAATGAGGTAGGCAAAGCTCTTGCCGACGCCGGTCGGGGCCTCGATAAAGGCATGGTGCTTTTCTTCGAACGCCTCCGCAACTGCCACGGCCATCTGACGCTGCTGAGGACGCTCTTCGTACTCGCGGCCCCCGAGCTTACCGGCTTTTCGTAAGGGAGAGTTGGCCCCGAAGATGTTATCAACAGACTCTTGAAGCTGATAGAGCGGGCCGTATGCCTGCTCGTCCTCGCTGGATTCTTCCAGGAACTCGTTGAGTGTTTCCCCCCAACGGTCGGCTGGCATGATCATCGGGGCATCAGATCAAGAGCAGTCGCAGGAAAAGCAGCTTTTGACGCGCTGGATGAGGAAGTCACGGTTTAGCGCGGCAATGTTGGTCATCTTGATCTGCTTGGGGCAGGCTGCTTCGCATTCGCCTTCGTTGGTGCAGTTTCCGAAGCCTGCAGCGTCGTGGGCTTGGACCATGTTGTAGGCTCGCTCAAGGCGCTCTGGCTTGCCCTGCGGCAGGGTGTTCAGGTGAACCACCTTGGCGGAGACAAAGAGCATGGCAGACGCGTTCTTGCAGGCAGCGACACAGGCACCGCAGCCAATGCAGGCGGCGGCATCCATGGCTACCTCGGCCTGAGGCAGGGGGATAGGCGTGGAGTTTGCGTCAACCTTGACGCCGGTGCGAACGCTGACATAGCCGCCAGCTTGAATGATGTCATCGAAGCCAGAGCGATCGACCATGAGGTCTTTGATAATTGGGAAGCCGGTGGCGCGCCATGGCTCAATGGTAATGGTGTCTCCGTCATTGAAGGAGCGCATGTGCAACTGACAGGTGGTCATTCCGTCGCCAGGGCCGTGAGGCTTGCCGTTGATGAAGAGGTTACAGGAACCGCAGATTCCTTCTCGACAATCGGACTCGAAGGTCACGGGCTCTTTGCCTTCGCCTTCGAGCTTGTTGTTGAGCACGTCGAGCATCTCGAGGAAGGACATGTGG
>Ga0115557_1003245_pt1 | contig 10666 bp, 8 predicted proteins | sample COGITO_mtgs_1104_FD_87280 | JGI IMG/M metagenome (GOLD analysis project Ga0115557, IMG submission 87280) | Pelagic marine microbial communities from North Sea - COGITO_mtgs_110421 | ecosystem: Environmental > Aquatic > Marine > Epipelagic | place: Germany:Helgoland, sampling site Kabeltonne... | reverse complement strand
CCTCATCCGAATAGCGTTTCCGAGCCATCACATCCCCCTTCAGTCTCTAAAAATAGTGGCCCAGTTTTAGGGGGGAAGGACAAGTTCATGCCGAACTGATTGAGCAAATTCTGACTGGGGCCTTTCTGGTTCGCCCGGATTGGACGTTGGGGGCAGAACTTGCGTCATTCGCGGTGCTTGGCCTGTTGTTGATTTTTCTGCTGCCGCATTTGGGCGCAACCGCCGGTGCAGTTGTTTGTCTGGCGGCGATTGCCATTGGTTTTGGCGTCGGTTGGTACAGCTATACCGGCGCGCGCATTCTGGTTGATCCGGTTTATCCGGCCCTGGTCGTTCTTGTTGTTTACCTGTCCAGTTCGCTGATCAATTTTCTGAATTCTGAAACCCAGCGTCGCCAAATTCGCTCAGCCTTCGGTCAGTATTTGTCCCCCACGCTCGTCGAACAGCTTGCTGACGACCCAAGTCGTCTGCAGTTGGGTGGGGAAACGCGAGAGATGACATTGCTGTTTTGCGATATTCGGGGCTTTACGGCGATTTCTGAAGCTCATCGCGATGATCCTCAGGCCCTGACCGCGCTGATCAACCGCATCCTGACGCCGCTGACCGCCGAAATTCTCGATCGGACAGGAACAATCGACAAATATATGGGCGATTGCATTATGGCGTTCTGGAATGCCCCCCTCGATGATCCGCATCATGCGCGCCATGCCTGCCAGTCCGCATTGGCCATGGTCGCCGCTCTTGATCGGGTCAACGAAGACCGTGGAGCAGAGAACCCGGATGCCGAGCCGGTTGGTGTTGGCATCGGCTTGAACACCGGTGGATGTGTTGTCGGCAATATGGGGTCTGACCAGCGTTTCGACTATTCGGTGCTCGGGGATGCGGTCAATCTTGCAGCGCGGCTGGAGGGGCAGTCTCGCACCTACGGCACGCCGATCGTCGTCGGTGAAACCACGCGGGCTGCCGTTGCCGGCGAGTTTGCCTTTCTGGAGCTTGATCTTGTTGCGGTGAAGGGCAAGCGCGAAGCGACAAATGTCTACGCGCTTGTCGGTGATCAGAAAGTCGCGAATGACCCGTCCTTCAAGGCCTTATCGGAGATGCACAGCCTCATGCTGAGTTGTTATCGGACGATGGACTGGGATGGTGCGCAAGACGCGCTCAACACTTGTATGGATATGCCAGGTGCAAATCTGGAACTCTATGAGCTCTATGCCGAGCGCATCTACCAGTTCACCTTCGATCCCCCACCGTCGGGATGGGGCGGGGTTTTTGTGGCCACCACAAAATAGGCCGATGAGGGGCAAGTCGTTGACACGTGCTTGCTCCGTTGCGCGGGGGCATGCTTAATTCCGCTGGTACTTTGGGGGTATGAGCCAATCGGTGTGTCACAGGGGGTGTCGCTGGGTGTTTGCCGGCGTGCTCAATTCGTCATTTTTGCGTCTGGACTGGTCCTCGCCACGCTTGGAACTGCGCCAGCGCTTGGCCAGCAGTCCGGGACCGAAGACCGTGCGGACGAGGTCGAAGGCAAGATCGAGACCCGACGTGAGGTCCAGCGGACCGCCGATGAGGCGCTTGAGCTCGACGGGTTCGGAGATGGCCCGCGGGTGACTTACCAGCAGGTTTTGGCGGATCCCGACAATATCGATCTGAATTTCGGTATGCCTTGACCCAGATACGCGACGGCAATGTGCGCGGAGCTGGTGCCACGCTCGAACGCATTCTGCTGATCCAACCCGACCTGGCGACAGTGCGGGTTTTGTTCGCCATCGTTCTGTTTCGTCTTGATAATCTGGACGAAGCCGAACGGGAGTTGCGCGCGGTCCGTGATCTGGACCTCACAGATGATCTGCGTGAGCAGATTGACAGCTATCTTGATCAGATCCAGACCCGTCGGAAGAAGACAAAATTCACGATCGCGGTAAATTTCTCCGGGCAATATGACTGGAACAGGAACGCAGCTTCGGCCTCTGGTGAGCGCCTGGCCTTTGGTATCCCGACCGTCACGACGGGGGGATCAACACGCCAGGATGATCTGGCCATGAACGGTTTGGCGCAGTTTGCATTTAACCATGATGTCGGCGCGCAGAAGCGCCACATGATGCTGGGCGGAGTTGTCTACTATCAGGGAGAGCAGACCCAACAGGATGATCTGGACCTGCAGGCGGTATCTTCGGATTTTGGCTTCGAACTGGATTACGCCCCTGACACGATCACGCCGCGTTTGATTTATGAGAACATTCTGCTGTCGCGTGAAAAGTATTTCGATGCCTTCGGGGCCTCTGTGGACTGGAACCGCGACCTGTCAAACGCCTGGGCGATCTTCGGGTCTGCCCGGGTGAAGTATCAGACGTACCAGAACATCACGAGCAGGACGACGGCGACCCAACGCAGTGGGCGTAACGTGCAGCTCAAATTTGGTACGTCCCAGGTGCTGGACCCGACCCAGCGTATTCGTGTGAGTCTTGAGCGCACCCGAAATAGTGCCGCGCGCCGATTTTATTCGTACAACCGCACTGAGCTGGCGGCCACCCATACGCTTCTGTTCGGGTCGGGCGATTTTCTTTTGAGCTCACTGGCCCTCACCCATGACGCCTATGACGGGAACGATCCGACAATCAGCCCCCAAACTCGTAGAGACGAGGCAGGGCGCTTTCGCCTGACCTATGGTGTGCCGTTTGAGGCTTTCTCCGATGAGGTGCCCGACTTGTTCAAGGGCCTTACGCTGACTGTGAGTGGGGAGGCTTATCGGCAGATTTCCAACATTACCAACTACACCTACAACAACTATCGTCTTTCTTTCGGGGTGAATCGTCGTCGGGAATTCTAGTCTCTTGGCTGTATTGGCGATCGGCGAAGAAAAGCGGCCGGTCTCGATGGAGCCGGCCGCAAGTCCAGGTATGGAGGTTGGGATCAGTGCGAAATTCACTGAGTGGAAGCTAGAACCCGCTGGTCAGGGTCAATTCGACAATCACCAGGGTGATCGGTAAGGCCAGAAACAGCGCGGTCTTGTTGATCTGTGACTGTCGTTTCATAAAACTCTCCGCTTCCCTTCAATGTGTGGCGATATCCCGTCGCCACACACATAACTTAAGGCGCGGAGCTCTGTTCCCCAGTGACGTGCGTCACAGGGATGGAAGTTTTTTCAAAAATATATTGAAAGCAGAGGGTTAGAAGTCGCGGACGTCGTCGACGAGGTCTTCCAGACGTTCCAGATCAACCACGACAAGTGCATCCTTCTCGCGTTTGACCAGATTTTGCTTGGCCAGATCACTGAGGACGCGGGCCACCGTTTCACGTGTGGTGCTCACCCGCGCTGCAATATCGGCATGCACAGGAATGGGGGAGATGCGGGCTTCGTTGGCGTCATCTTCGGCGCAGAGGCGGGCCTCGCGCAGGATTTCAGAGTGCACCCGGTTGTGCGCCCCCAGTGTGCTGAGGTCCATAATCCTGCCGGTTGAGGCGCGCACGATCTTGGCAAGTTCCTGCATCAGGCTGATGGCCATATCCGGGTGATCGCGGAGCATATTCAGGAAGGTATCGGGAGAGACCGCCGCGAGTAGCGTGTCGGTCAGAGATACCACGCCTGCTGAGCGGGGCTGCCCGTCCAGCGCCGCCAATTCACCGAACACGCCGCCTTCATCCATTTCGTCGAAGGTCACTTCACGGCCCGACAGTGAGAAATACACGTCCCTGGAGTCGCTTTCCCGGTCGATGATCGTCTCGCTGGGCTTGTGACGCAGCCAGCGGGCGCGTTGTTTCAATGACTTCCGCGCCGGCTCATCGAGCGGCGCGAGAAACGGAATATTTGCCAAACTGTGTTCAGAACCGGTCATAACCCCACCCTCGTAGAACGCGTCTACAGCAATTGCGAGTGGGCTATTCTGCGGGTGAAATCACCGAGTCAGCAGGCGCATTCTTGCTGCGTTCCTTCCAGCCGACTGTGATGGACATCATAGGCGGCACGACGGCCAGCGTCAGGACGGCGGACAAGGATAAGCCACCGAGAACCACTGACCCCAATCCACGATAGAGTTCTGATCCCGCACCGGGGAAGACCACCAGCGGCAGCATCCCGAAGACCGATGTTAGCGTCGACATGAAAATCGGTCGGACGCGGTTCTGGGTCGCTTGCATGATGGCATCATCGGCAGACATCCCGTCTTCGCGGATATGATAGAGGGTCTGATGTACCAGCAGGATCGCATTGTTGACCACAATGCCGGTCAGAATGACGAATCCCAGCATTGTCAGCATGTCGAGCGGCTGGTTCGTCCAGAAGTTTAGCACCACGAGACCCGCAATTCCGCCCGCCGCCGCGATGGGCACCGTGAGGAGAATGATAAGCGGGTAGATGAAGCTTTCGAACAGAACGGCCATCACCAGATAAACGATGACAACAGCCAATAGCAGATCAATGACCATCTCGTTCCAGGTCTCGATCAGCTTGTCGGCTGTTCCGGTCAGGTGGAACGAGATTCCATCCGGAAGGCCTTCGGCTTCCATTGGTCCGACGACCTCTTCCTCAATCATCTCAAGCGCGGCCTGAAGGGGGGTTTGCGCATTTGGAGTGATCTGGAGGGTGACGGTTCGTGCCCGGTCTGCGCGTCGTATCTCCGTCGGGCCCGACGTGATCCGAACATTTGCAAGACCTTCCACAGGAACGATCCGGCCGTCACGGGTCACCACCGGAAGGGCGCCAATGCCCTGGGTTTCGTCCACCATGTCCTGCGGCCCCATCAAAGTCAGGTCGATCCGCTTGCCCTCGACCGTAATCTCGGCAATTCGGACACCGTCGTTGAACGCATCGACCGACTGACCGAGTGAGCGCGCTGACAGACCATTGTCAGCAAGCCGGGTGCGGTCTGGTTCCACCCGCACTTCGGGCGCAGACAAGGTAAGGCTGGGGATGGGTCGGGTGCGATGCCCCTCGCTGAATGGCACCACCTGTTGCAGACGCCGAAAGACGTCACCGGCTGTGTCGTAGATTGTTTGCAGGTCGTTGCCGCGAATATCCAGATCGATTGTCCGCCCGCTGCCGATCGAACGGCCGAACAGAGATGGCTGTCGTGCAAATGCCCGGGTTCCTGGTTCCTGTGCCGCAGCCTCCTCGATAATGGGGCCCAGCTCGGCCGCGCGATTTGGATCAACCGCTGTGCCCCCGACAAAGGCACGGCCGGAAAATGGCACGCGCATGAAGCGCTCAAATTTGGGAGAGCCGTCTGCGGCGGGCTCGGGTCCGGAAACAGGAGCCCAGAGATCACGGGTGCGCGCGGCAATCCGTTCGGTAATGGCGCTCACCTCATCGAGATTGTAACCCGGAGGCACATTGACGAAGCCGAAGACAAAATTGCGGTTGCCGGTTGGCAGATAGTCGAGCTTTGGCGCGAAAATGGCGGTGAATGCGCCCGCCGCGATGGTGATCACAGCGACAACCGCTATGGCGCGCAGCTTCGAGCGCACGACCATGCGTGTGAAGCCCTGCCAGAAGGCGACAAATTTGTGTGCGAAATCATCAACAATGGGCAGCTTGAAGACATTGTTGCCTTCGGCCGCACTGCCGACGAGCAAACGACTTGCAAGCGCCGGAATGACGGTGACGGAAACGAGCAGAGACAACATGACCGAGACCGAAATCGCGACCGCGATATCGCGGAAGAGCTGTCCGGCTTCGAGCTCCATGATAAGGATTGGAATGAACACCATCACGGTTGTCAGGGATGAGACGAGAACCGCCGGCCAGACCTGGGCCGCGCCCTTGTGGGCGGCTTCGGACCGTGACAGGCCTTCCTGGCGCAAACGGTAGATGTTTTCGAGCACAACAATCGCGGCATCGACAACCATGCCAACGGCAAACGCAATTCCGGCGAGACTGATGACATTGAGCGAACGTCCAAGCGCCGCCATGGCCACAAAGGACCCAATCACCGAGACCGGGATCGCCAACGAGACGACAAGGGTTGGTCGCCAGGATCGCAGGAAGAGCATCAACACGGCAGCCGCAAGCAGGCCGCCGATCAGAATGTTCTGTTGGACGAGGTTGATGGCGGAATTGACGTAGAGAGTCTCGTCGTAAACGTTCTCGACCATAAGGCCCACATTGCGCAGGGCGCCGTCCGCAAGGTCTCTGATTGTGGCATGCACCTGTTCCATGACCACGAGGACATTGGCACCCTGTTCGCGGGTCATGTTGAAGGCCATGGCCCGGTCATCAAATTTGTGCGGGAGCGCTTGTGCCTTTTTGTAATCGAGCTCGACCAGCGCAATATCACGCACCGTGACACGCCCGATTCGTCCGTCTCCCAGATCGGCATCAGACCGCAGGACAATGTCGTAGACCTGATCAACATTGGTGAAGTCGCCCTCCGTCCGGACCACGTAGCGCCGCTTGCCTTCCTCGACATCACCGCCGGATATCGAGGCGTTCTCAGCGCGCAGGCGGTCAACGACATCACTCACGGTCAGTCGGAACTGCGCGAGGCGTTCAGGGTCCACGATGATGCGCATTTCGCGCTCGGTCTCACCGAATATGTTGACGCCGGAAATTCCGGGAATGCGTTCGATCCGTTCCTGCACGACATCTTCAAGGAAGTCGCCATAGGTGATCATGTCGCGTTCATTGCCTTCTGCGCGGGTCAGAATGAACCAGGCAATCGCGTTGTCATCCGTACCCGAGGTGCGCAGTGTCGGTTCGTCGGCTTCTTCGGGGTATCCGCTGACCCGGTCGAGGCGGTTGGCCACGAGCAACAATGCCCGGTCCATGTTCTGGCTCGGGCTGAATTCCAGAGTGACATCGGATCGTCCAGTCCGTGCCCGGCTTTCAATCTTTCGAACACCTTCGATACCCTTGAGAACATCTTCCTGCCGGTTGACGATCTCGCGCTCCACCTCAAGCGGAGACGCACCCGGCCATGACGTGTCTACGATGATCACGGGCTGGCGCACATCGGGCGTCATCTGGATAGGAATACGCTGGAGCGCGACCCACCCGAACATGATGACCATGACGACGACCGCGATAACGGCGATGGGGCGATGAATCGAAGCCTGAATGAGGTTCATGACTGGCTAGCCCTTGGTTTTGTCGTTCGCTGAGGATTTGCCCTGATCAATAATGATCAGTCGCTGTCCGGGGCGCAGTCCTTCATTGCCGCGAATGACGACCTTGTCGCCGGGTTTCAGGCCACTGCGTACGATGAAGCGGTTGCCGGTGCCGTCGCCGACCGTGACGGGCGTGGGCGCAGCTGCGCCATTGCGGACCACAAAAACAGACATCTGTCCGCCGCGTTCGATAATGGCGTCCTTGGCGACAGTGACGGCGGTTCGCAGCTCACCCACGGGAATAAGCACGGTGACACTCTGATTGTCGGCAAGGGTCTTGCCGAGATCGGCAAGTTTGGGTGTGAACCGGACCGGTTGGGTGCGTGTGCGAGAGTTTTCGTTGGGAATGATCGCGCGGAGTTTCGCTGTTGTCTTCGTACCATCATCGAGGCGGATACCGACGGTGGATCCGTTTGTCAGGCCGGCCAGTCGGTTGGTCGGCACGTCGGCCTCCACGTCCAGATCGATGTCATTGATGATTGTCACGACGGGATTGCCGACAGAAAGATAGGCGCCGACTTCGGTGTGGGTGGCGCTGACGACCCCGGGGAAGGGTGCGCGAATTTCTGCGTCCATCAGATCGCGTTCGGCGCGTTTGAACTGGGTCTCGGCTTGCACGAGCTGTGCGCGTGTTTCGGCAACCTGTCCGCGCTGTGACGCGACATCCTGAATCATGTCTTCGTAGCGGGCCTGCGAGAATGCTGCCGATTTGCGGATCGCCTCCAGGCGTTTGAGTTCGTTTTGCCGTTTGCCCAGGTCGGCTCGTGCAGCAGTGAGGTTTGCATTTTGCTGGGTGACGATGGCGCCATACCGCTCGCGTTCCAGTTCCAGACGCTCCTTATCGAGCAGGGCCAGCAGAGCTCCTTGCGTCACGCGGTCACCGACATCGACATTCATTTTAAGCACCGGCCCACCGATACGGGCAGCGATCGGCCCTGACTGGAGCGCTACAAAACGTCCTACGACCGGCGTGGTCTGCCCGATGGGTTCTTCGATTACGGCATCGACCACGACCGTTGCGGGTGGGCCGGCTGATTGTCCGGGTCCGCCGCCAAAGAAGGCACGAATTTCTGCGCCGTCGAGTGTTCCGTTCTTGTCTGAATCAATGGTGTCAAAATTTGCGGCAACGGGACCGCCGGCCTCGGACCGTTCAAGGACACCGTTGCCGTTGGCATCACGGTCCTTGGCGATACCCGATAGCTCCTTCGACTGCGCCTGCACAGGTGAGAATGGCGCGACCAAGAGGACCGCCAGAACGGAGCCGGAAAGCGCCAGAATTCTCGAACTACTCATCAAACCAACTCTCAACACGCTTCTTCTCCTGCCCTCGTCGGCCTCGTCAGCGAAGTACAATCCGCCCGCGAGGAGAACACGCCGAATTCCAATGTCTGTCAATTCCCATACGCGTGAGTTTCGGCATGGATCGCTTGCATAAGGATGATCCGCGATGCTCTGTGGTTTGCATGTTGAATCGTCGTGTCGATCCGTGCGCTGCGGTCTATACTGAATTGATATATTCGCGCGAATGAAAGCCCGCCATGTCGACCCGATATTACTTTCATCCTGTATGCATCGAGCATGAACCCTCGCCGCAACACCCGGAATCGCCTGACCGTCTGCGCACGATTTCTCAGGTGCTTTCCACCGAGGAATTCGCGCCACTCGAGCGGCATACGCCCTCCGAGGCCGAACGCGCGCATATCATACGGGTGCATCCCGAGGCCTATGTGGACCAGGTTTTTGATCTCATTCCGGAAACCGGATACGCCCGGATCGATGCAGACACGATTGTTTCACCTAAATCCGGTGAAGCGGCATTGCGTGCTGCGGGCGCATTGATCGACGCAGTGGATGCCGTCATGTCAGGCGCGACAGACAATGCCTTCTGCGCGATCCGACCGCCGGGGCATCACGCGGAAATTGAACGCGGAATGGGGTTTTGCCTGTTCAATAATGTCGCCATCGGGGCCGAGCATGCCCGCGCCGCACATGGCGCAGAGCGTGTTGTGGTGATGGATTTCGACGTTCATCATGGCAACGGCACGCAGGCGTGTTTCTGGAACGAGCCAAACCTGTTCTACGCATCCACCCACCAATGGCCGCTTTATCCGGGCACGGGCGACAAATCCGAGACTGGCGGGCACGGGAACATCGTCAACGCGCCACTTTGGGCGGGTGCGGGATCGGATGAATTTCGCACGGCCATGTGCGAAGTGGTGTTGCCAGCGATGGAAAATTTTGGTCCAGACTTGGTCATGATCTCCGCCGGTTTTGATGCCCATCGTCGTGATCCGCTCGCACAACTTGAACTTGAAACCGAGGATTTTGTCTGGGCCACAGAGGAAATCCGCAAAATCGCCGAGAAAAAATGCGATGGACGCCTCATTTCCACTCTTGAAGGAGGGTATGACCTTCAGGCACTTGGGGATTCGGCAGCCGCCCACACACGGGTCCTGATGAGCTAGGGCGTATGCCCGCGCGGAGTGTTTGACGGCAGCCGCTCTCACAGATACACCGAACAAGAAATCGACACGCGGCATTCTGGAGGATCGAACAATGGCAAACGAAAAATCAGGTTCGGAGATTCCATCCGATATTGCTGCGCTGTCCTTCGAGGATGCGTTGGCGCAATTGGAGGGCATTGTTCGGAGTCTCGAAGGCGGGGACAGTGCGCTTGATGATGCGATCGCTGCTTATGAGCGTGGTGCGGCCCTGAAACAGCATTGTGAAAACAAGCTGCGACAGGCGCAGGCGCGTGTTGAGAAAATTTCACTTGGTGCAGACGGCAGTCCCGAAACCACACCAGCAGACGCGGGATAGCGTTTTACAGTTACGGTTCAACAAACATTCTGTTCCAAACCATGTCATCCGAGACTTACACGACGGCTCTTGCACAGACAGCCGCTGAATTCGATGCCGCGCTCGTCGGACTTCTGGCTAATCAGGATAATGACGTGCCGCGTATCTGGGACGCGATGCGCTATGCAGCCCTGGCGGGTGGCAAGCGTTTGCGTCCGTTCCTTGTTCTGATTTCTTCTGATGTATGCGGTGGATCACGGGCTTCGGCGCTACGCGTCGCGGCGGCTGTTGAGATGATGCACACCTATTCGCTGGTCCATGATGATCTGCCCGCGATGGACGATGATGAGTTGCGGCGTGGGCTCCCGACATTGCACCGTCAGTTTGATGAAGCAACCGCCATATTGGCTGGTGATGCCCTGCTGACGCTTGCCTTCGAGGTTCTGGCCGATCCTGCAACCCATGCAGATGGGCAAATCCGAGCAGAGTTGGTTTTGGGCCTCGCACGTGCAGGCGGCGCGCGCGGTATGGCTGGTGGTCAGATGCTCGATCTTGAGGCTGAGAACAGAGCGGTGGCGAATGCGAACGAAGTTATTCGGCTTGAATCCATGAAAACCGGGGCATTGTTTGCATGGTCTTGTGAGGCTGGCGCGGTCGTTGCGGGTGCGGGGCAGGCCGAGCGTGCGAAATTGCGCGCCTTTGGCGCTGAATTCGGCATGGCGTTTCAGATTACCGATGACATTCTCGATGAGACTGGGGACGCCTCGGAAGT
>Ga0115557_1003244_pt1 | contig 10667 bp, 4 predicted proteins | sample COGITO_mtgs_1104_FD_87280 | JGI IMG/M metagenome (GOLD analysis project Ga0115557, IMG submission 87280) | Pelagic marine microbial communities from North Sea - COGITO_mtgs_110421 | ecosystem: Environmental > Aquatic > Marine > Epipelagic | place: Germany:Helgoland, sampling site Kabeltonne... | reverse complement strand
GAGGTACTCAAATACTTACACGAAGAAGCCAAAGCGCCTTGGGATTCGGAAACTGCCGCTGGGGCAAATGGTCATCTCCACATACTCGAATATCTTGTCGAGCGTAAATATGATAAATATGACAAAAGTGCGTGTATGTGGGCGGCATATAACGGTCAATTAGAATGTTTGAAGTACTTGCGCGAAACCGCCAAAGCGCCGTGGAACTATTTGGCCGTAGAAAAAGCGCACGCGAACAACCACACCGAGTGTTTACAATACCTCCTCGACAACAACTGTCCTCTCCCACGCGGTTGGCGATACGAAGATGGAAAGTTGCACGTGCCACCAGTTTCATAATAACAATCGCGTTTCTAAAGTTGTATAATAACAGAAAGAGAGAGACATAGACGCGTGTAACAAACGCGCCGCAGCCGCTGCTGAAAATACTCCACAGTAGAGTAGTTGTAAAAATACGAGCGAAATGCTTCAAAAAATTCAAAAATCCCACAGAGCATTCCTCGCACATTGAGACGCTTAAACTATCTATCACACGTATTAAATATATCCGATGACGACGAAGAAGACGACGAGGACGAAGAAGACTGTATCGTCGGTCTCTTTGAAAGACCGAACGAATGATTTTAGCAGCAGCATGAGCAGTAAAGGAGCAGAAGAATTGGACGAAGAAGAAGCGGACTCTGAGCGCAGTTTCGAGAGCGATTGGTCGCGAGACGAAAACCCGTACGACGCGTCGAATTCATTTCTCACGAAAATCATAAAGACGCACAAGAAAGCGATGGAAACGAGCGAGGACGAACGGAGACGACTGAAAGAGTTACTCTTTAAAGCCGAGGATAGGTGCGAAGAGCTGTTGGAAATGAACGAACACTTGGAACGAGAATTTGAGAAAAAAGAGAAGCAGTTTCGCCTCAAAATGGAGGAGGAGAAGACGAAAGGAAAGCAATTTCCGGAACGCGAGAAGATGGAGATTCGGGAACGAAAATTGGAATCGGAGTTGGCAGCGGTGAAAACGATGAACGAGAGTTTAGAGAGGCAAGTTTTATCGCTGAAAATACGCGAGCGGGAAAGAGAGGACGTTTTGACCAAGTTGCGAGACGAGACGGCACAGATGAAGAAGTCGTCGAACAATCCGCAAGTGCTGAGAGACGAGATAAGGAGCGAGGAGCAGAAGGAGCAGCAAACGTTAGCGGTGATTGCGGAGACGTACGCGATTGAGATACGAAAGTTAAAGGAGAAGGTAGAGATGTACGAGAAAGCGAGGATGAGAGAGAAGGCGTTTGGCTTCCAACAAAAGCATCAACAGCAACAACAACGAGAAAAACAACAACAGTATTTCTCCTTCGAAGAGAGTGAAGATGGAGAAGAAAATGATGACGAACCGAGACCTCCACTGACAGTAGCGAAACGTTTACCGAGCGAATCCGAATCCCCGTTTGGGACGTTGAATAGCGAAGGTCGAGTAAAAGCGGCCATTGTTAGATTGGGTATTTTAGATGATAACGGCGACGTGCCAAAGATGCGAAATTTTTAATAGATACGTGTACATAGTTGTTTAACATTCTGTGTTTAGAATTTTTCGCACGGTTGAATTCATTACAAGACTAAAGTCGCTGTTGCCGCGTTCGCGTTTGATTTGCGTTTCTTCACAACCGCGGTTGGAGCTTTCGCCGCCACGCAACACACGCCGCACTTTACGTACTCCGAATGCGACGGTAATACAAAGCCGTACTTTTCCACCCACTCATTCTTGTGCGCTTTTTCGAATTCGGCGCCTGAAGAGCACGTGTCGCAATACGCGAACCCGCACTCGACGCATCGTAAGGTGGTCTTCTCTGTGTGACCGCAGAGATCGCCGCACACTGCGCACTTGTGCGAAGGACACAACCACGGTTCCGCTGGATTCGGCGCGGTGAGAACGCGAGCACAGCCAGCACTACCGGCGTGCGGACATTTTGAACATTGTAACCAGATCGATGCGACTTCTGGAGTAAGCCACGCCGGCGGGATAGCCTTACATCCACCCTCTTTGCTCGATTTACAGCCGAAACAGAACACGTCGTGATTTTCCGTCGGAAACGGGGTAGAAGCATCACTCGTTGGGCGATTAAATCTCGCAGTCGCATCATTGTCATTGTCCACAACAACACTCGCAGACGATAAAAACTGAACTTCTGGAGAGCACTCGCTGAGAATGCTTTTCGCAAATTCCGCCATTGCCTCCTCTGTATCCTCGAGCGTTTTCAACGCTGCTTCGTCTACATTCGCAGTGCTTTTCAGATGCACGAGAGGAATTTCGTCCTTTGCGCGCGTATCGCACGGCGCGAGCTTGGGATAGACGACATCTCTCACCACTTGCGCATCGATTTCGTACAAGACGCACACTTGCGTCCCGCGCGTCAATCGAGACGCTTTCTTCAAACCACTTAAGCTCACTATACCCACAGTTCGTTTCTTTATGTCTCTGTACTCGACCGCATCTACAAGTCGCGCGCCGAAAGGTTTCACCAAAGGATCAAGTATAGAATACCCGTCTTTCTCTGCGAAATCGGCTATTGAAAAATCAGTCGTTTTCTTATCATCGTACACGAACAGAGTTCGCGCGATTGAACGACTCGCGATGACTTGAGCAAATTTCAGTGCTCCTTGGGTTCCATTCAAGATCTTCTGCGGCTCCATGCCATAAAAGGACTCTTTGAGGCGATCGGCAATGTTTAGTTCGCTCTCTGTGGTGTTATTTACCGCAGGTTCCCACTGTTCGAAGACATGAGAAGGTTCAACTAATTTGTTTTGAAGAAACGAATCCTCCTCGGAGTGGGTGGTGAGCATTTCGCGCGCTTTCGTATCCGTAACATCATCGATTTTCGGCTCTTCTTCAGGCGACGGCAGTTCTGACGTGAAACGTATATCCATTTCTTCAAAGTTTGGCGGTTGAGGCTTGAGTGCCCATACACTTGTGGCGGACGCTTTGGCGTAGACTTCGCCGCACCTCGCGTGTACCGTGCGAAATACCTTGCGAAACTCTTCGCCTTTGTTCTCGAACTTGTCTTCATCATTCGGCATCAAGAGTACGCGCTTCGTTGTTAACCGGATTTTACTGGCCGCATCGTCGAAGTGTGCAACCCATTTTCGAAAACCATCCACGCCGTCGAAATTTGCGCTCGAGAACGGTCGAAGTAACGTTCCCGGACTTAACGCGGCATACGTCGCAGGCACCGGAGTCCCGTCTGCGTTTAGCGCGGTGCCGTGCTTCAATACCACGTTAAACATAATTTCTGTCGTGATAACCAAAACATCAAACGAGGACTTTTGAATCGCCGCACCTTTCAGCGAATTTTTTGCATCATTTGCGTTCAAGATGGACACTTGCCTGAGTTTAGGACAAAACTTGACTAGATCGGCGATCCAATTCAAAGCGTCAAATCTACTGTCGCATACAATAACGTGCGGTTTTTCAGATTGAATAGCCATGGCAGTAATTGTCGTCAGCCGCTTACCAAATCCAGAAGGTAATCTAAGCACAGCAAACGCGAGACCGAGGAATTTGTGCCGCGAGACGATATCTCTGGCTATTACTCTTTGAGCTACCGTTAACACTTTCCATGGTTCACTATATTTCTGAGAACCAGGAACCTCAAACGCTGAAAACGTGCGTTTAAGTACGGAACAAACGGAATCAATCGAAGCATCGCTCTTCACGTTTTCGTCCACGAATGCTTGTGGAAACAAAACCATGCACTTTGGATTCAAACTGCGCAAGATAATTATCGCGCGCCCGATGGCAGATTTTGCATTCGGGACTATATTTTCTGACGTTCCTTTCGTTATGTTTTCTAAATTTGCGCGCTTCGCTTTCTTTGGTTTCTCTATGAAGGCCTTCACGGGTTTTTGCCTCGCTGATGTAATTTTGTTTTCTTGTTGCAATTGATCATCTGCGCTGTGCGACGCAGCGTTTATGGAAGTCAGCACTCGCATACTTCCGTCACCCGTATTTACCAACGCTTTCTCGTGCCTTCCATTTGCTAAATCTGTAGTGGTTTCTGTTGTCGTCGTTGCACCGTTCGCATTCGCAAACAATTGCGTCGACTGACTAACTGCAGCGTTCTGTATGCCCCAGAAAACGGATCCGCCGGTCAAATACGCGTCGTTCAACGCTGACTCTATTGGCAACGAACATGTTTCGCGTCGCTTCTGCAACCATCGCTCGCTCGAATGCGTGGAGCAAAATACCATCGGCTGACCAGTACCAGCGCGGCGAAGCCACGCGTTCTTCGACCCTCTCGCACAGAGCGGGTGAAACGCCTTGTAACATTTCTTCATCGCGCATTGTGTACAAGCGCCTTCTTCTTCGCAAATTTCACACTTCAACGTCATCCGCGAGCTTGTAAGCTTCGAGGCGTCTATGCGCAAAACGGAAGATCCAGATTCCAACGCTTTTTTATCGTTGTCTACTGCTTTAGAGAACGAAATTTCGGGTAATGTTAGCGCACAAACAACGTGCGCGTGATACCCAGGCGCGCGCCAGTTAGTTGAAAATTTTGATTTCGGCTTGATCCTCGCTAACGCGCCTTTCGGCGTCGGGCATAAAGCGCACATACCCCGTCCGTTTTCGATGAGATTAGACACGCCATCCTCGCACCCCGCGCACAACCACTCGCCGTCTGGAATCTTTTGGATGCCGTAACAGCTCTTGTGCACTTGCACGTCGCACCCATCGCACAATAAAATTTGGTCGTTGACGTCCCAGTAATCCATGAGCTGTTCGTTGCACACGTGGCAGGCGTCCACAGAAGACCAAACAACTTTTTGAATATACTCCGAAGCAGGTTCAGGTGCTTCTTTAATCTTCTTCGTATCGCGAAGTTGGTGTGGTGGTATATTTTTCTTTTTGTTCTTTTTCTTTTTTGTCTCATCTTGCATGTCTGCGTCGACTTCACCTTCCGCGGCGGTGACGTTGGATTGAAGTAAGTCCTTCTCGTCTTCATCCTCGTCCTCATCCTCTGAACTCGATGCGGTATCGGTACCGTTATCGCGTTGTCCATTACGATTCGCATCCAAACTAAACTCTTTTCTCATCTTTTGCTTTAGCGCGCGCCGTTGCTCTCTTACTCCTATCTTGCTCACCTTCAGTTCCTCTCCGTTTGGTTTCTGTCTCGTCTCTAACACCGAAGCGACTCGTAACAGCTTCTCGGCGCGTTGCAACTTCTCCGCCGCAATCTTCGCTTTCCTATTGGCATTCTCAAACGCATCTTTCGCTTTTTGCATTTTCTTGGCAGCAAATATTTCAGTCGCCGCCGCCGCGCTCGCGATAAACGCCCACTTATTCTCCGCGTTCCCGCCAGCACCGCCGTTCATTTCACCTAATCTCGCATCCACCGCTCTCATGATTTCTTCGGACGTTGGAATATTGAACGGATTATTATTACTCGTCGTATTCTCCGCATTACTCTCGCGACCGCGCATCTTCTTCGCCAACATCTCCTTCAAAAACAAAATTTCCTCGTCGACATCCGCGTCGGAATCCGTGTCGTCTTCGTCTTCGTCCTCCTCCTCCGTCACTTCCTCCAACGAGCGCTTCCTCCCTCTCTTCGTCGACGACGCGCCGCCGAACCCTCTCTTCCTGGTAAACTCCAACGCTTTTCGAACGTCTGCCGACTGTTTCTCGTACTCTTTCAAGATGTTTCCTACCGTTGAGACGACTGCAACTTTCGTTTTCTCCTCTTGGTTTTTGTAAAAATCCGGAACTGTCTCCTCCTCGTCTTCGTTCGTATTCATCCCTTTTCCTTCTGCATTCTGCCTTTGCATCATCATCATCATCATCTCGTCGTCCTCTTCTTCTTCTTTTTCTTTCTCGTTCTTTTGAACAACGACGACTTTATCCTCCTCCCGCTTCTTAAACGTCTTCGTTGCCTCTTCTTCGTAATCATCCTCGCCCGTTGTTCGTGTTGCGTGAATAGTAATCGACGAAGCATTCGTCCGTCTGTCCAATTCGACGCGTTTCTCCTCCTCGGTTTCATCTTCCGTGTTTTCATTATCGTCGTCGTTTACGTCGTCCTCGCGAAAAAGAGGATCATCTGCCGACGAAGGTAAAGACGACGGGGCGTTTTTGACGATGGTTTTGTTCTCCTCTTCGTTGGTGTCGTTTTCATCGTCGCCGCTCATATTTCTTCTCCCTTATTTGTTTTTTGTGTGGGAAATCGAGTGAAAATGTCAGAAGTGCTCGATGGTACAAAATTTAACCGGTGTTGGTATATACACAGTAAACGCTCTAAAGTCATCATCGTAATCATCATCGTCGTCGTCACATATATGTCATCTAATAATAAAGGTGTTCTTAAGCTAAAAACGCTTCCTCTTCCAAGAAGGTTTCTTCCTCGTCTTCGCCGTCGGGGGCGACTTTTTGGTAGAAGAGAATGTACCCGTGTTCGCTGCCGCCTGCGTCTTCATCTCCTTCTTGTCCTCCCGAGACGACACCTTTACTTCCGAAAACGGATTCTAAGTCTTCCGTGTTCATGTCCTGAACGGTTTCGTCGTCGAACATGACCCAACGTTCGCTGGCACCACCTCCGCTGGCTTTGTAGCCAGAGGTTCGAGCGAAGCAGACGTAGTGGCCGTGGTTCGGGCCGCTGCCGATGTGGACGACGACGGCAAAGAGACAGTAGAGGTCGTCGGAGGAGGTGGAGTCGGCGGAGAGGTTGGGAAGTTTCAGCTCACGCGAAAATGCGACTCGGTGGTTAAGTTTTTGCATTCGTCCGACGGATTCGACGTATTTGAAACGTTTCAGGTGGAGCGCTAAGACGGAAGGCGCGGTGCGGATGAGAAGTCGTTTGTGCGCTTCGTGTAAGCCCGAACACGAATCGCATTGGAACTTATCTTCGCCGCCGAGAAGTTCGCTGGCAGAGAAATCCGACAGACACTGTTGGATGGAAGAGTTTGGCTTTACCTCGACGGAGATTTCGAGGAAGGATTCTGACCGCGACGTGACGTTCTCGCACCACAAACATCTGGTTTCGTTGACGGTTTCGCCTTGGAAGACTTCGTGGACCCACGTTTGCTTTTCTTTTTTCTTGCTGTTACTGGATGCTTTTTTACGCATGTTTAACGCGTCGCTAATGCCACCGATGTTTGTGTTACTACCTGCATTCGACAAAGTTAGCGCGGCCGATGCGTTGGCGGCGTCCTTCCCCGCACCGTTCTTGTTCGCGGCGCTCTTGCTCTCTTCTTCGACGTTCCTCAAATCCACGTCGTTACCTTCGCTTCCTTCATCTACGCTCAGACGACCGCTACCGCTCGAAATTCTCGGCGTTACACTGCCCGCGCTGCTTCCACTCCTCCTCGAATTCCTCTTCGAATCGTAATTATCCTTCACCTCGTCTCTCTCCCTCTCTAAAATCTCGCAACACTCGTTCAAGAGATAATTCAAAAACTCGTGCGCGTCTTGATGCTCGTACGAGTTAAAACACTCGTTCGATTTCTTCAACCGAGAGACAAACTTCTTCGGTTCAACCACGGGAACTCTTTTCGCCGAACTCGTCAACGCTTTTTGCTCCTTCTTGCTCATTTCCGCGAACAAACCGCCGAGCGAAAGTAACAAGTTGGCGTCCGAATCAGTTTGCGTCGCGTGGTATTCCAACAAGAGCTTCTTAAACGGTTGGCAGTGATACAACGCTTGCAACACTGAATTGCAGTAACACGTGTTCCCGAAATTTTCTAATCCAACGCCTTTTGATGCGCCTTTGTTTTTGTCGCTCGTCGTATTCGTCTTCATCCCCGAGGCGATGGTATCTTCGCTGTTATCAGACATCTTCAGATTGTTCTTTTTGTTCTCGTCGTTCGAACCGTTATCATCTTTTCGTCTCCGGTCGGCACCAGACGCCTTTGCACTCGAAGATCCGTTCGTAGTGTTCGCAGATGATGCAAGAGTACTGCTCTTAGTCGCGTTCGAACCGCCACTTCCGCGAGTCGTAGCATTCGTCGTTCGTTTTCGACTTCGCGGGGAAGAATCGTTCGAACGGTGTCGCCGCTCGTCGTCGTCGCTGCTCGTCTCGCTCGAACCGTTCTCTGCAGTTTTCTCTTCGTCGAAGGATAAGTTCCGAACGCCATCGCTCAAAGAAGAGGAAGGCGCTTTTGAGTTCGTGCCTCCCATACTCGTGTTTTATTCTTTTCTTTCTCGCGTGGTATTCTTCGCTTTTTTCTGGAGAGGTTTGAGGGTTCGTTTGTCTCGAACGAAAGGAAGAAGGAGAGAACGAGAAGCGAACGCGCGCGCGTGTTTTCTATGCAGACGTACAAGTGTAAAAAGTAGATACTTAAAACAACGTCTATGTGTTGATGGTACATGATGCGAAATGTATATTTACCTTTTCCTTTCGTCTAACCGTAACTGGTCGCAGATGTCGGTCAACGCGCTCTCGTATCTCGGAATGAAGTGGTCGGAGACCATGTTTTTGTTCAACCATAAAGCGGTGTACGCTTCTCGTTTGACGTCGGTATATAAGGCGTAGTGTTGTGGGGCGTCTTTGGGAATGGCTTCTCGTAAAAGCGGCTGTTCGTTGGCGAGACCTTCGGCTCGGTTCGCCGCGGCGAGGTCAATCATGTGGAGGATTTTGCCAGCCGGGAAGAGCGGGACGTGTAACGTGCGCTTGCGCTTGGTACCGCCGCCGCTGCCAACATCTTTGTTCTTCGCTCCTTCGCCGCGTTTTTTCAGTTCTGACTCGATGGCTAGGATGGTGCCTTCCGCATCGTCGACGTCCATTGCCGCGGCAGTTTCGGAAGGATCTTCGATATCGTCCATAGGCTCGAGCTTTTCGCTTTCTTCGAGACGTTCTGGAGAGATGTTTTCACCCGAAATTTTCATTTTGGCGTTTAGAAGCTCCTCTGATGCTTTCGCGATGTCTCTGTCGCTTTGTAAACGCAACACGCGCTCGGTGGCTTCCGGTTCTGAAGCATCCAACATTTCCTCCGAGATTGATTCTCTCGATATGCGTTCCTCCTCGGCGGCGTCGAGTTCTCCGACGCCGTATTGCGTGTGCGCCGCGACGCCTCCCATACGCGAGGAAGATTTCGTTCCTATTTCTAATTCTTGTTGCTTTTTATGCTCCTCTTTCGAGGAAGATGCAGCAACGCTCGGTTTTATTTTGTGTTGACTTCTCGGCGCGGTGCATCGAAGTAACATGGCGACTGATAAACTCGCCAATCGCGACGAGACGGATCGCGCAGACTTTGTCGCCGCCGACGCTGTGGTTGCTAATAAGTTGCGACTTTGAGACGCAATCGTGGCCGCTAACGGTGGAGCAGCCACACCACCATTACTACCAGCAGAAATCTTAGGAGATGGAAGCACCGCGACGTCTTGCGGCGGCGGCGCCTCGTTCCACTCGTTGTCCGGCGAAGCGAAAGTCTTCTTCTCTGGCGATCGAGGACCGACGCACGGTATGGGCACGCCGCACACTTTCGGTGCGGTCGCTAAAACTCTTTTCGCTGCGTCTTTATCCGTAAACGTCGCCGCTAACGTTCCAGCTGCTTCATCGCCCATGATCCCTAGCCCGCCAAGTTCCGCGTCCCCTTCGACTCGCCGGCCTGTTTGCAAAAACCGTTGCAATACCTTTTGTTCTACGCTCGTCTTCACAATCTGCTCGCGCATATCCTCCGCACGCGAATAGGACAACAAAGGCACGACATCGCCTCGATTGATCAGCGTTGTCGTCCACGGGGCGCAATTCGCGGCTAAATCTTCCGAAAGCATGGACGGACACCCGAACGCAATCACTCGCACGTCTGAAAAATGTTCCGGCTGCGCGTCTCTGAGCATTTGCGCTAAAAGAACGCCGACGCCGCCACCCAAGGAATGACCAACCACCATAAAATCGTAATTTGGGTTCATTTCTCTTGCTTTTCTCAACTCGTCCGTCGCGTTTTTCATCAACCACCTCGCGTTGGCTAAAAAACCGGCGTGCGCGTACCCGACGACGACGTCGCCGGATCCGTCCGGTCTCAACGCGTGGTGCGGACTCGAATGCGCCGTCAACGCCGTCAACGAATCCCGTATCGAATGCGTCCCACGAATCACCAGTAACAACGATTTAACGTTTTCATCCTTAAACAAAACAAACGCCGGTTTAAACGTCGACGGTTTAATCTGATGGAGCAAAATCTTCTGGTACGAGTCGTCCACTCTCCCTCGAATGGTTTCGAAATCTCTCGCGCGCCTTAAAAGTTTGTTATACTTCAACGCCAACCGTATCCTTAACAACCGTTCGTCCCACCGTTCCCCGTTTGCGACGAGACTTTCGTGTTCCGTGATGTTCTCTCGAAACGTTCCCTTCGTGATTCGTTTCCCTTTTCCAATGTTGATCACCGCGTCGGCGATTTCGTCTTGGCAGTCTCGGTTCGCCAACTGTCGAATGGCGAGTAAGTGGTCGACCCTCCAAATCTTCAAGATGGATAAAGCGTCCGTCCACCCGATGCGAACGATTTTCGCCAATCGCGAGGCAGTTTCTCCGTACGTTCTCGGTTGTTCCGAGAGTTGCCAATCGTCATCATCTGCATCGTTCTCTTTATTATCATTGGGCGGCACCCCGCTCGGTGCATTGTGCACCGCGAACGAGTTATTACGCGAATTGTTGTTGTTCGTACTACTATTACTATTACTCGCGTAGAACAAAGACGCG
>Ga0115557_1003231_pt1 | contig 10681 bp, 9 predicted proteins | sample COGITO_mtgs_1104_FD_87280 | JGI IMG/M metagenome (GOLD analysis project Ga0115557, IMG submission 87280) | Pelagic marine microbial communities from North Sea - COGITO_mtgs_110421 | ecosystem: Environmental > Aquatic > Marine > Epipelagic | place: Germany:Helgoland, sampling site Kabeltonne... | reverse complement strand
CATGTATGTTCTCATCAGCCAATTGGTTATTAGCCGCACCAGCAATTACCTGGCATTTTAATCGTGAAATGGTATCGTCATTGACCGTCGCTCCTAAAGCACAAGGGGCATATACGTCTACATCAAGGTCATAAATCTCATCCATTCCAACTACTTTAGCTCCTGTTTTTTTAGCGACACTGGCTAATTTCTCTTTATTGATATCAGTAATGAAAACCTCTGCTCCTTCATTAACAAGGTGGTCGACTAGGTACATTCCAACTTGACCCACTCCTTGAACCGAAACCTTTTTCCCACTTAGGGAATCACTTCCAAATGCTTTATTCGCCGCTGATTTCATCCCTACATAGGTGCCATAAGCAGTCACTGGAGAAGGGTCTCCACTTCCACCCATGTCTTTTGGCATCCCTGTCACATGTTTAGTTTCCATGGCAATGTATTCCATGTCACTGGTTTTCATGTTAACGTCTTCAGCAGTTATGTATTTCCCATTAAGGCTTTGCACAAATTTTCCGAACCTACGAAGGAAGGCTTCGTTTTTCATTTTCGATGCATCACCTATAATAACAGCTTTCCCACCGCCAAGGTTAAGTCCAGATATGGCTGCTTTATAAGTCATTCCTCTCGAGAGCCTAAGTACATCAATAACAGCTTCTTCCTCAGAGGCATAATTCCACATCCTTGTACCGCCTAATGCTGGACCTAAAATGGTATTGTGAATGCCGATAATTGCTTTTAATCCTGTTGGTTCGTCATGGCAAAAAACAACTTGTTCATGACCCATTTTTGAAACTTCAGAAAAAATCGATGCACTTTTAATATTTTCCTCCAAGTTTGCTTCCACCATTGCTTTAGAATTATAGTTTAATATATATTTGTACGACCTTCAAAATCGGTTTGTACCTTTTGGGCAAAAGTAAACCAAAATTTGAGATTATCTAAATAATAAAAGGGGCATGAGCAACCTTTAATTATTGATTACTGTTAACAACAACGTGAAAGAGCTAAGCCATCTTAATAAATATCTTTTTAAGTACAAGTATCATTTAATACTTGGGTTGGTCTTCATTATAGTTTCCAATTATTTTGTCATCTGGCCTGCAAAGGTGGTTCGTTACGCTATTGATTACGTTACAGAAAGCTTTGCCCTATATAATGTGTATGACGGCAGTTCACTAAGTGAACCAATCTTCAAAAATTTAGAAGTATCTATTTTAATCCTTGGTGGATTAATGATACTAATGGCATTCATGAGGGGCTTTTTTTTATTTCTCGTTCGCCAAACGATCATCGTGATGTCCAGAAGAATTGAATATGACCTTAAGAATGAGATCTATGAACAATACCAAAACCTTCCATTAAGCTTTTATAGAAAGAACAATACTGGAGATTTGATGAATAGGATTTCCGAGGATGTTACCCGAGTAAGGATGTATTTAGGGCCTGGCATAATGTATGGACTCAATCTATTGGTACTTTTTCCAATGGTTATTTATCAAATGATCCGAGTCAATCCAGAATTAACGATGTATGCGCTATTGCCATTACCTGTGCTGTCTGTAAGCATCTATTTTGTAAATAACATTATTAACAAGCGATCAGAAAAAATTCAGGAGAGTCTTTCAGACCTCTCTACTTTTGTTCAAGAAGCATTTTCAGGAATTAGGGTCTTGAAGGCCTTTGTGCGTGAAGAAGACTCTGTTTTAAACTTTACAAAAGAAAGTGAGGGCTACAAAGAGAAATCACTTAGGCTAATCTTTGTCAACTCTTTATTCTTTCCATTGATCATGGCACTTATTGGGTTAAGTGTAATTCTAACCATATATGTTGGTGGAAATCAAGTGATCAACGGTTCAATTAGCTATGGTAATATTGCCGAATTTGTTATTTATGTCAACATACTGATTTGGCCAGTGACCGCCTTGGGCTGGATAACAAGTATTATTCAACGTGCCGCTGCTTCTCAAAAGCGAGTGAACGAGTTCTTGAAAGAAGAAAATAGTATAGTTTCAGAGAAGGATATTAAGAAAGGATTAAAAGGAGATTTAATTTTTAAGAATGTCAGTTTTACTTATCCTGACTCAGGTATTGAAGCACTCAAAAATGTTTCTTTTGAGGTTAAGGCTGGCGAATCGATTGCGATTATTGGGACTACCGGATCGGGAAAAAGCACCATTGCAAACTTAATTAGCCGGATGTATGACAGTACTTCAGGTGTGATCCGTATTGACGATAATATCATTAAGGATTATAATATCTCAAGCCTCCGTTCACAAATAGGCTATGTGCCACAGGATGTTTTTTTGTTTTCTGATTCGATAGAAAATAACATTCGATTTGGTAGCGATGATATTTCACGAGACCAAGTACATCAAGCTGCGAAAGACGCGGACCTCTATGACAACATCATGGACTTCCCTGAAGGCTTTGAAACTATGCTTGGAGAGCGTGGCATAACGCTTTCCGGTGGACAAAAACAAAGAACATCAATTGCTCGCGCTGTAGTGCGGAATCCAAAAATCTTGATTTTGGATGATGCGCTTTCTGCCGTTGACACTAATACAGAAAATACGATTCTTAACGGTATGGCTCGAATAATGAAAGGCCGTTCGTCTGTGATTATTTCGCACCGTGTTTCTTCCGCCAAATTAGCGGATAAAATAATTGTGCTTGATGATGGCAAAATAATTGAGCAAGGCACTAATGCATCATTACTTGCGCAAAATGGGGTTTACAAAGCGCTCTATGACAAACAGCTTCAGCAAGAAGAAAAACAAGATTAGTTGAAGGATCCTACCTAAAGAATCAATTATTTTACTGGTATTTCTATTGTTAACTCTCTCTCTGAGAAATACTGTTCTATTGTGAAATCTTGTATTCTTAAATTCAGCTGAGTTGCTTTCTCCTTCATTAAAAGTTCGATATTTTCGGGGCTTGGCATGACTACGTTGTGAGCTTCAATAGTCGCACGAATAGCATTGGAAGCTGGGATTGTAAGCCTTTCATATCCTTCAGGAAAGTCAGAAGCCCCAGCGTTTAATTTTACCCCGATAAATAACTTCACATCGTCATTAATCAATGTCGTATCATTGTAATGCACCAAAGTTAATACGCCTTTTAACCTTCCGTCTTCAAGGTGTTCTTGTGCTAAAAAAAAAGCAGTTTTAATTCCCTCACCTTTTGGCTTTCCCTGATAATGAATTCCAACAAGATTATAGTCACTTACTGACTCTAATGTAATATCAACTTTGTTCAAGCCGCCCAAGTAAAAATAGCCAATCACCAAAACTATAATGGCCACTACAATTGCTAAAAGTGTTACTTTTTTATTCATAATGATTATTCTATTTCTTTGTATTGCATGTGGTAGAGGTTAGAATAGAAACCTTCTTTTTTAATCAATTCGTGATGGGTTCCCATCTCTTGAATCTCTCCTTTATCAAGCACAATGATTTTATCAGCGCCATGAATGGTAGATAACCTGTGTGCAATAACAATTGCCGTTCTTCCTTTCATCAAGACATTAATCGCATTCTGAATCAATGTTTCTGTCTCTGTATCTACAGATGAAGTGGCTTCATCCAGGACAATAATCTTTGGGTCATATACCATCGCTCTGACAAATGAAATAAGTTGACGCTGCCCAACGGACAATGTCGCACCTCGTTCCATCACATTATAGTCAAGGCCTCCTGGCAACTTCTCAATAAACTTTTTAGCGCCAACTAAGGCCGCCGCTTCCATTATCTTCTCATCACTGATGGCAGGATTGCCTAATGTAATATTAGCCTTTATAGTGTCTGAGAAAAGGAAAACATCTTGAAGTACCACACCAATGTTCTCTCTTAATACTGATACATCATACTCCTTTATATTAATACCATCAACTTCGACTTTCCCTCTGTTTATTTCGTAAAACCTGCTCAGCAAATTAATCACAGATGACTTACCTGCTCCAGTAGCACCGACAAAAGCAACTGTCTGACCTGCTTTAACCTCAAACGAAATGTCCTTTAATACATAGTCTTCTTCATTATAAGCAAACCATACTTTTTCGAAGCTGACATCACCTTTCAAGTTCTCCGGAGCATGTTTGCCTTCATCAACAATATGTTCTTTACTGTCTAACAGATCAAAGATTCTATTTGAACTCACAATGCCCATTTGCAAGGTGTTAAACCTGTCTGCGATCATCCGAATTGGACGAAAGAACATCTGGATGTACATAATGAAGGAGATTATCAAACCGGGTCCCTGACCTGAATCATTCAATATACCTCTTGCCCCATACCAAACGAGCATTCCGATGGCGATTGCTTGGATTAATTCTGCAACAGGAAAATAAATAGAATAATAAAGCACAGATTTTACATGCGCTTTCGTGTGCTCCTTATTGATGGCTTTAAATTTTTTCGACTCCCGTTTTTCAGCGTTAAATATCTGAACAATGTTCATCCCAGTCACATGTTCTTGAACAAAAGAATTCAGGTTAGATACTGCATTTCGAACGTCATTGAAGGTTACTTTAATTTTTTCCTTAAAAATATAAGTACTGAAAATGAGTATTGGTAGGGTTGAGAGGCTAATCAATGTTAATTTCCAGTCCATGTAAAACATGAAGCCCATTATTACTAACAATTGTAGCAGGTCCCCAATTAAAGCAGCAATACCCTCGCTAAATACATTAGAAAGCGTTTCAATGTCCGAAACATTTCTAGTCACTAACCTTCCAATGGGTGTTTTATCAAAGAATTTTAATCGAAGTTTTAATAAATGCCGGTACAGTTTAATCCGAATATCTTTAATAATTGACTGCCCTACCCATCCAGCCAAATACGTATGCCAGTATTGAATAACAGCTAATATTATTAAATGAGCTACTAGAATAATCATCATGGTCATCAAACCACCAGTATCTCCTAATGGAACATATTTATCAATGGCTTGCTGAACAAGGAGTGGTCTGATTGGCATTAAAGCTGCCAGTAATACTGTCAGGAAAACGAGTAAATAAAACTGCTTAATGAATGGTTTAGCATACTGAAAAAGTCTCTTCAGCACTTTAAAATCAACTATACCTCCACTTTTGACTTCTTCCTTTTCCAAGTATCTTAAATATATAGTTCAGCTGGGTATTGAACAGCTGTTAAAAATAATCCATCTGGAGGTACTGCTCTTCCTGCTTTTGTCCGGTCCTTTATTTCAATCACCTTCTGAAATTCATTCAGTGATATATTTCCCAAACCTACTTCTAGTAAAGTACCTACAAGCGCACGAATCATGCCCCTTAAAAACCTGTTTGCAGTAACGCAGAAAACCAATGAATCGTTATCAATTTTCCATCCCGCACTTTTGATGTTGCAAATGAAGTTATTTACCTCGGTTTTTACCTTACTAAAGCTTTGAAAATCTTGTTCTCCTACTAAAATTTTAGCAGCAGCAGCCATTTTGTCTAGATCAAGTTGCTTAGCGTAAAAATAACTCGCTCCAACTTTAAATGGATCTCTTTTTTGATGAATGAAATATTCATAGGTACGCAACGTAGCATCAAAACGTGCATGTGCTGTGTCAACTACATTATTAGCATGGTTAACTACTATGTCATTGGGTAGAATCCGATTCAGTTTAAAAACCAATTCAGGCGTATCTAAATCCACCTTATAGTCGAAATGTGCGACTTGTTGCTTGGCATGAACCCCAGTATCTGTCCGACCACTGCCCATTATTCCAATTTCGGTTTGGAACATTGTCTTTAAGGCATTTTCAACTTCTGCCTGGACAGAATTGGCATTCGGCTGACGCTGCCAACCGTGGTAGTTGGTTCCTTTGTAGGAGATATCGAGGAAATAGCGAGGCAAGAGTTACGAGTTATGAGTTATGAGTTATGAGTTATGAGAAATTAACACTTTTCGAAAATTATAGCAGCACCTTGCCCAACACCAATGCACATAGTGGCCAAGCCATATTTTGTACTTTCTCTTTTTTGCATTTCATGAAGTAAAGTAGCTGTGATTCTTGTGCCACTTGCTCCCAATGGATGACCAATGGCTATTGACCCACCGTTTACATTTACAATATCAGGATTTAACCCAAGCTCTTGAACACATGGAATTGCTTGTGCAGCAAAGGCTTCATTTACTTCAGCTAAGTCAATGTCTGAAGCAGTTATTCCTGCCCTTTTTAATGCTTTATGAGTCGCTGGAATCGGACCAACACCCATGCAATCAGGAGTGACTCCTGCAATGGCCATAGAAACAACCCTTGCCATTGGTGTTAGATTAAATGCTTTTAGCGTTGCTTCATTAACTATTAATGAAGCGGCAGCGCCGTCATTGATGCCCGAAGAATTTCCTGCAGTGACCGAGCCACCTTTCTTAAAAGCTGGATTCAATGTTGATAATTTCTCAGTGGACGAAAGCCTGGGGTGTTCGTCCTTCTCAAAAATTAAATCATCGCCCTTTCTTTGTGGAATAGAATAAGATGTGATTTCATTATTAAACCTTCTGGCATCATGTGCCGCCTGGTACTTTAATTGAGATCCATGCGCAAATTCATCTTGGGCCTCACGTGACACTTTCCATTTGTCCGCCACGTTTTCTGCTGTTTCACCCATCGTATATGGATGGTACATTTCAGACAGTCTTGGATTTATAAATCTCCAGCCAATTGTGGTGTCATACATTTCTGCTTTTCTTCCAAATGCCGTTTCAGATTTTCCCATCACAAATGGCGCCCGTGACATGCTTTCTACTCCACCAGCCAAATAACCTTCTCCTTCGCCTAGTATTAAAGCCCTCGAAGCATCCATTATAGATTGTAGGCCTGAGGCACATAACCTGTTTACAGTGACACCACCCGTTTCAATAGGTAAGCCAGCCATTAAACCAGCCATTCTTGCCACGTTCCTGTTGTCTTCTCCAGCTTGATTTGCAGCACCAAAGACGACATCTTCGATGAGTGAAATATCAAAACCAGGGTTCCTTTTTATCAATGCCTTTATGACATGGGCAGCCAAATCATCTGGCCTTTCAGAAGCCAATGTACCACCAAATTTACCAATTGGTGTCCTTACTATATCGACAATGTATGCTGTTTCCATTTCAATGATTTAAGATTGGTACTCTTGCGAAGTACGAAGTAACATATTTTTAGTCAAGTTGGAAAAGCTAAAACGTGCATTTCGCAAATCGTTCCTTTATATTTGTCCCCGAAACAAAGTCGATTATGATACAAAGAATCCAAACATTATTTCTAATTGGTATTGCAGTTTGCATGGGCTTGATGCTTAATTTCACAATATGGGCTGAAAATAATGTCGACGGAACAGAGCAAATGGTTCTAAATGCATTCGAATCTAAAAAAGTCGCTTTACCATATGATGCTGCTGTAGCGCCTTTGGCTTCACAATCCAATATTTACATCGCTGGTCTCGCAATATTAGCAGCCCTTGTTGCGATTTATTCAATCTTCCAGTTTAAGAATAGGCTTTCTCAGATGAAACTGGGGGCATTAAATTCATTATTAATGGCCGCAACGCTTGGACTCTCCTATTATAATATCTACCTATTCGAACCGGCATTTAGCCCACAAACACAAGGAAGTTTCTTGGGCGGCTTCTTTTTACCGGCCATAGCCATGGTATTGAATATGATGTCTAACAGGTTTATCCGGAAAGACGAAAAACTGGTGAAGTCTGTTGATAGGATTCGCTAGTTAATCTATTTCTATTAAGGTAATATTGAATATTAAAGGAGCCTTGGCCGGTACTGAACCAGATCCTGTGTTTCCGTAAGCCAGCGTTGATGGCAATAAAAAAGTACCAGCACCACCTAAGCTCAATAAGCGAGTCCCGATATCAAAACCTTCTATTACGCGTCCTCCACCAATTTCGAATGCAAAAGGCACATACGATCTTTGAGCATTATACGCACCATTATCTCTTGCGGTTTGCTCAATACTTGTATCTATAAACGTGCCGTCGAGTAAAAAAACTTCATAATCGACCCTGACATTTTCTCCTCGTTCTGGGAAGTTACCGTTGCCCTCGGCATTAATTACATACCTAATACCTGACTCATCGACCTCAACATCCAGCCCCTGCTCAGCAGCATATGCATCGATTAAGTTTATGTCTATGGCCAGTTGAGTGACTGGATCATCATCGTCAGCGTCACCACAACTAAACATGAAAATCAAAAGGAATCCGAAAAGTATTGAGTTCTTTAACATTGCTTATTATTAGAAACGCTAAAATTAGGCAAAGAAATATTAAGACTTAGAAAAGATTGGTTAAAAACCGTTAAGTATTTTTAATGTAACGCGGCACGAATTTTAAGGCCTGCCAAAATCTTGGCTTCCTTTTGCATTAATTCATCCAGTTTTGAATAGACGAGTTTTTCATCAAAATAATGAAGGGCCAATTTCACATAGAGGTTACCATGCTTCGCCTCAGAAACCCACAATTCCTTATAAAACCGCTGTAATTCTGGTTCTGACACATTTTCTGCTACCAATTTGAAGCGCTCGAATCCACGGCATTCAATTACTGAGCCTAACAATAAGCGAATCAAAAAACGAGATTCTGATGACCCTCCTTTCGCCTCATTCATCAATTGCTGCACATATAAGTCCGGTTCCATTTTGGACGGAAGACGAACACCTCTTTTCTGCATTAGCTGATAGACTTGTTGAAAGTGCTCCATCTCTTCTAAAGCCGTATCGATCAAATCAGGAATAATGAACTCACGATCTGGATACTTGGCGATCAAACTCATGCCCATAGCCGAAGCCTTGCGCTCACAGTCAGCGTGATCTTGCAAAAAGCCATCAAAATCTGCCATTACAGCATCAATCCATGCTTGCGATGATTCGGTTAATACTTCAATTGAATGCTTCATGGTTTGTTGATTAGGATATTAACTAAATAGGTGACTAGTTTTGTTGACATTTTGATGTCACAAAGATATATAGAAAACTATTTCAAACGATTTGCAACGGATCAACCTTTATTGAAAGAGGCCATTGACCCAACCTGCAAAATGATTGTCGTAATTCCATGCTGTAATGAACCAGATTTAATAAGCACTTTAAATTCATTGAAGGCTTGCGAACAATTAGAATATTCTGTTGAGGTTATTGTGGTACTCAATCATTCTGAAAATGCAATGTTCGATGTTAAAAAAGCCAATGAACAAACCCTGCTTGAATTTGGTAAATGGAATAGCCTAAATGAGTTAACACATTTAAAATTTCACGTGATTGAGGTATTCAATCTACCTAAGAAAACAGCCGGAGTTGGCTTAGCGCGTAAAATAGGAATGGATGAAGCACTTAGGAGGTTTGCTTCTATTAACTACAATGGAACTATTGTTTGCCTAGATGCAGACTGCCTTGTTTCTAATAATTATTTGACTGCTATAGATCAACAAATTGTAAAGTCGAATGCTGGAGTTGGTGAAATGAATTTTTCCCACCAATTTGAAAATGAAAAAAACAATAATTTAAAAGAAGGCATTGTGAATTACGAACTCTTTCTGCGCTACTATGTAGCAGGGCTGAGGCAATCACTATTCCCGAATGCCATACATACCATTGGGTCGTGTATGTTGGTTAAGGCTAACGTCTATGCCAAACATGGTGGTATGAATAAAAAAAAAGCAGGAGAGGATTTTTACTTTCTGCATAAAATTGTGCCTCATGAAAAATTTGTGATGGTCGATAAAGGGACCGTATTTCCATCTTGCAGAACTTCAGATCGGGTTCCTTTTGGAACTGGAAAAGCACAGCAAGACTGGTTGAATAAGGATGACAAAACTTATTCGACCTACAACCCTAAAGTTTTTGAGGATCTGAAGGTGCTCTTTCAATGCTTAGAAAAAATTTATGATCCTACTTTCGACAATTGGGCATTTGAATTACCAGCCTCTATAACTACATTTTTAGAAGCCCATAATTATTTTGAAAAACTTAATTTAATCAGGGCTAATTGTACTTCACAACAGCAATTTAAAAAACAATTCTATGTCTGGTTTGATGGTTTTTTGTGTTTAAAATTCATCCATTACGCCAGGGATAATTTTTACCCCAACATCCCCCTTGTCAAAGCGGCTGGTACAATTATCAACAGCGAATCGGCTGACCCCACTGATCTGCTTCAGGTGTATAGGGACCTCAAATTTTAGCTTCTAGCTGAAAAACTAAAAATAGACCCGCTTCCGGATATCTAACATCCAATTTAATGACATCCTGTCACCCTTATCCAACTGGTACAGCTTTTGTCTGTTGGAATTTGGATTAATAAACAGATAGAAAGTTATGCAAGAAAAGGGAACCATATCCATACATACCGAAAACATCTTTCCTATAATAAAGAAGTTTTTGTACTCAGATCATGAGATCTTTTTAAGAGAATTAGTGGCCAACGCAGTTGATGCTACTCAAAAAATAAAACGCTTATCATCTTTAGGTGAATACAAAGGCGAAATAGGAGAACCTAGGGTTTCAGTGGCCTTTGACGCCAAGAAAAAGACAATTACCATTTCTGATGAAGGAATCGGTATGACGGCTGAAGAAATTAAGAAGTACATTAATCAGATTGCCTTTTCCGGTGCCACTGAATTTGTAGAGAAGTTCAAAGATGCTGGTGATGCAAAAGAGATCATAGGTAAATTTGGTCTTGGTT
>Ga0115557_1003205_pt1 | contig 10717 bp, 10 predicted proteins | sample COGITO_mtgs_1104_FD_87280 | JGI IMG/M metagenome (GOLD analysis project Ga0115557, IMG submission 87280) | Pelagic marine microbial communities from North Sea - COGITO_mtgs_110421 | ecosystem: Environmental > Aquatic > Marine > Epipelagic | place: Germany:Helgoland, sampling site Kabeltonne... | reverse complement strand
CTAAAATTTCATCGTCGTCTATATCGTCTTCGATATCATCATCATCTTCGATATCATCATCATCATCGTCATCATCATCATCTATCATCATCATCATCATCCTCAACTCAACTATGCTGCCTGAGGGGGGGGTGTGGGGGGCACATTACTCCCAGGAAGGGGTGCGAGATTCAACTTGGTCAAAATATCATCGGCGTTACTATTCCATTCGGCGAAATCAGCACCATTGTTGGCGAAGAACTCATCCAGTCCAGCTTGAGCCCCATTAGTGATTGACTTCATTGTCGCCGCAAAGAGCATGAAAATGTTCCTCATTCTGACCTTCCTCTCCTTGGCGATTTGGGGCAAAGTGACCATGCAGATGCTCCTAATGTAAAAGTCCAAATGCGCCCTTCCGACCTCCAAGATTTTGCCAGCCTCCTCGATAGCCTCCTCGTGTTTCTTCATCTTGTCCTCTGTAAATTTGGTGGTGTTCTTGCGTTCCAGCGCAAACTGGGCCTTCTCGAATTTGTCATTGTCAGAAACGAGCTTATCAACGTGCTTGACCATGTTTGAGAAATCATACATTTGCATCGATTCATACTCTAGCGACTCAACGAGAAGGACGCTGAGCACGTCTGGGAGACTTTCAAGTGCCGGGGCTTGAGCAATAAAGAGATTTGCAACTCGGCTAAGCACATTAGGAACACTGGAAGAGGAGTCATCATCAGCCGCGAGAGTGTTCAAGTGGTCTACCTGATTGGTCTCAGCATCAGAAAAGTCGCTGGTGAGCTGTCCAAGTTCCGACGTGGCAGAGGAGAGGGCGCCTGCGGCGGCCACAAGCTTGTTAGCTTTTGAAACCAAATTCATCAATGTATTCTCAACCAGACCGGACTCAACCTTGAAATTCGCAAGCATTTCGCCAGAATTAGAAGGAGTAGTAAAAGCATTCACAGCCTGCTCCCATCGGGGAGGGCAGGGGGGCAACACAGTAGAATTCTGCGTAGCGAAGCTGGGATTTCCAGCAAGGAAGGCAGTCCAGGCATCGTCATTCCGAAGATAAGGGTTTCCAGCCACACACTGACAGAACATGGTCAGACCCCGCATCCTCTGCAGAACGAACGCTTTCCCCTTCACCACTACATTTTTCTTGGGAAGAGAAGGGACAAGAATGCCATGAGATTGATACCTGTTCCGGAGAGTGGCCTGAAGCTTCTCAAAGTCAGAGTAGCGATGCCGAGATGCTCCAGAGCCCACAGGATTTTCAAACGAATCATAAGAAACATTGTAAGTGTAAAACTTTTGACCCCAGCCTCCCTCCTCCTGGGGGTCATCTACATTTACACTAGGCTGTGTTTGGCACATTAGGGATTCAAGTGGTTGTTAGTTCACAATAAATATAAATAAAAATAACAGAATCGACAGAAATCGCTATCACAAGGCAATACCGACTGCTCGGGCGGACGCACTTGTCGCAGAAGAAGCAAAGGAGAGAAGATCCCAACATGCCATGAGTTGGGAGAAGATCCTCGGAAAATTTACCTTCAAAGAAAGCTGAGAGAGAAGCCAAGCGGCGTGATCATCGGCCATGATAGTTAAAGGGTGGCAAGAGAAAATTTGGTGTTTTGGGGCGTGTTTGAGCCAAGCTCTGGAAACGATATTTATTTCTGTGCGGTCTTGCTTAATGAGGGAAAATGGCGACACCCTACTCTGATTGATTGAAAGTTTACGCCGCCATTTGCTATTCAATACTTAGTGTGCCCTCTGACTCTGACTTATACATCCTCCCCTTTGCGATGTCGCTCTACTGTGAGGTTTGTGGAAATGAGTTTGAGGGCTCTCAGGGTGATAAAGAGTGCGTGGAATGTAGGGAGGGCGACGCGGTTAGCAGCACTGTCCCCCCTCCCGCACCAACGAGCAGCAACAGCAGCTCAAACTCTCAACCGAATTTCAACACCGTCTTCTCAGAAGCAATGATCCAGGATATTGCTCGTCGTCTGGGCAGGGCAGGTGGTGTTGGGACTGGTTTCGGCGCCAGAATGACGGAGAATGCAGAGTTTTTGCAGCTTCTGCGCGGTGGGGGCGCAGCTGTTCCTGCGGGTATTGATTTAGGCCAGCTTTTGCGTGGGAATGGCTTTGGGAGCTCACCTGGTGATGCTCTGTCTGACGAGCAGCTTCAGGCCTTTATTAACTCAACCCTCAATAATGCTGCTAATAATAACCACGACAATGGCAGTGAAAGCAGCGGAAATAATGGCACATCGAAAGCCGCTTTGGCGAAAATCCCGCGCATTAGAGTTGCCGCGAACTCGTCTTTGCTGATGGAGGCCACGATTGAGATAGAGGGCATTGAGCCAATCATGGCAATTGCAGCTGAGTTTGGAAAGCACCCAGATGTCGGTTCGCAAACGATTGTGCAAACAGCGAAATTAAAATTAGTTCCCGCAAGTCCTATTCATGGAACGCCTTCCGCAACTCCTCTGTCGAACTCATCTGAGCTCGCCGGCTCAATGGCCTTCTTCAGGAGGGGCGGGGATGTGACTTTCGCTCAGAAGGCTTTGAATGCTGTGGAAAACGGTGCATCGGCTGTAGTGGTCGCTAATGATTGCGGAATTTGGCCGTAAGTTTGCCTCAATTGCGGAGCGAGCGCGAAGCGAATGCGCTGAGCCAGCTAATCGACGTAAACAAATCATTCCTACGTTCGTCGATCCGTTCAATCTCAGCAACATGAAAATGTCAGCCTGCTCCGGGAAAAGTCTAACTCGCTTAGTACCGGCGTTCGTGCGATTTTTCTTCCTAAAATGGGGAGATATCCAGAGATCGTGTGTCTTGTATAGCGTGGTTGACGACATATCTAACACCTCACATTTTCATGTGATTTCGTTTTTTTTACAGGTATGTCATGACTGATTCTACCGGTGAGGGGGCTGGGGTAGATGTGCCAGTGGTCATGATTAAGCGATCAGATGGTTCCCGAATGTTGAAGAAGATAACCGAACAAAACGACGGCTTTCTTCCGGGGTGTGTAGTGAAAATACGGCGGTTCAGTGACAAGGAGAAGAGCTGCCCAATTTGTCTGTCAGAGTTTGACGATGGCGATATAGTAATTCGACTGCCCTTTTGCAACCACGTTTTTCACGAGAACTGTGGGGTGAGATGGCTCGAAGGGCACAACACTTGCCCTGAGTGCCGTAGAGAGATGCCTTGGGAGGACAGCGTGAAAGAGAGTGAGAGGAGGCGGAGGGGAAGTGAATATGCAGGAAGTGAAGGTGTAGGCAACGTTAACAATGGTTGGGAGGATATTTTTGGATAAGCCGACGCGAAGAGAGTAGAGAACTAGAATGTCCATCCATAGTAGGCAGTTTGCACAGATATTTTTTCAGAAATGTTCTCAGGCAAAAAGCACCGTCATTTAGTTATTGCGTGCTGCGTCAGTTGCTTATTATTATTATTTTTTTTGCGCTAAATTATACATGCGTGCGGCGTTAACACGCTTCGTTTTGTTCATTGTCATTGCTATCATACAGTACGAACCATCTCCACCAAAATTATCTGAGTTCCCCCCCTATCAGAGGGAAACACCTTCAACACATTATTCACCCAGCTTTAAAAATCAGGGCTCAAGTATTGGTTGGCAACACCACCATATCTGCTGCTGCTGTACTTCTTGTTAACGGCCCTGAGGTCACTCGCAGAGTTGTTCTTCTGCTCCAAGACAGCTCTGGCAACGGGAATAACGTCCTCTTCGCAATACTCGGCGTACTTCAAAAGGGTGGGAGACCAGGAGTTCCTTCCCGCGGCGCGGCGGGCGAGGAAGACAGCTGCTGCAGCCATCTGGGAAGGAAGGTAGTTAAGCAGCGAAAATGACTGCAGGGTGCCGTCCAAAATGTAGCAGCTCAACTGCACCATCTTCTTGTCAGCGTGAGCCGCCTTCAAGAAGCGGACCAGGAAAGCATGGGCTGAAGGGATTGTAATCTGCACAGGGAGGGAATAATGGGAGGTTGGGGGTGACGTTAGTTTGAGTTGTGTGCGGTGGGATCAATGTGGGATCAATGTGGGATCAATGTGGGATCAATGTGGGATCAATGTGGGATCAATGTGGGATCAATGTTGTCGATTGCAATGCTCACCTTGTAGTGAAGGGCCTTAAGGACCGTCTCCTCCATCTCCAAAATTTCCTGCTTGCTGTATGCGCGGTCGCAAATGTACACAAGGTCCCTCAGTTCGGGGGGGTAAATCTCCTCGTACTTGGAAGCAATGAGGAGGCAAGTCACGCCGACAAGCTGGAGCTTGGGACGAGACACCTTATCAGTATCAAGGTAACGATCGATGAGGTTAATGGTAAGGTAAAGGGTCTCAGGAACAAGCTTGAACTTAAGGTGAACCTCGACTGTGTAGTTGCAGAATTGTGTGGTTGTGGAAGGCGGGAAGCCAAGATTGCAGACACCACCAGTTAGTCAATTGATTCCAGGTATTTCGATATTCGAGCGATTTAAAGGTCTTTGAAACGATTGACATGTCTTGAAACGATTTGACATGTCTTGACTGACAATCTAGCTGTTATAGATAGTCATCAGAAACACCAACATCACCAACATCATCAACAGCAAAAGCCAAGCGAACACTCACCTAACCAGTCGACAAGGATCGAACGCATCTTCTCATTAATATGGGGCTGCTTAGCCATGTAGGTGGGCTTGGTGGAAGTCACAACCTCCCTTTCACGGAAGTATTCGTACATGTCACGGACATAATCAGTGGCACAGAGGGGATCATTCGCATCCCTTGCGTCAATGTCGTCTACCTGGCCACTGTGCTGGTACGAGGTTGATCGTGCGGTCCTTGCGGTCTTCGGCGCGGGGGCAACAGCAGCTGCTGAGGAGGAGGCCTCACTCCGATCTGTGCTCGGCCCAGAAGAAGAGGGTCGGAGCGAAGGTATCGACAGTGAAGGCTTCACAGCTGCGTTCGGTGCGGCACTGCTGCTGTTATTTGTGATGTCCTGTTGGGTCGAGATACATTAGAGTTAGAATCATTCGTAAACTGGGGGCAATTGAGCGCCGATAATTCCAGGTAGGCGGTTTGTTTTTGCTGATTTCTTCCCTATTTTCCAACACTATAGACAATTTAACACAATTATTCATCACAAATCCACGAGATGCATCATTATTACGCGCTATACGAACATTTTTTATCGAAAATACGAAATATAACTCCTGAAATGTGGCTTGAAAAGGCAAGGTGATGATAATTTGCGTTTACCCCAGATCAGAGAATTGGACCTATTAAAAAGGAAAAATAACTTACCTTAAGGCCGCGACGGGATCCATTTCGTGTAAACATGGTATTTAATTTGTGTCGGAGTTTATATAGTGGATGGGAGCGAGCAAATAATGGCCGAAAGAAAAAAATAGCAACGGCCCCATCTTTCCGAAGATGTGGAACGTGGAACAAAAGTAGGGAAGAAATTTTGTCGCTAATGGCGATTATTAACTCCTTCACTCATAGATCAGCACCTCAATAGCCTTCACACGAAGTAAAAAAATCAAAACTCATCAAGTCACATGAAATTCAGCACACGGATACAAGTTCCTTGCTGCTCTCACTCAACTTGTGTGATAACTTGTCAACACGGGGACCACGGACTTTTTCAAAGAGCGCGAGAGGAGAAAAGTATAGTATGATGCGTAGATGAATGCCCGGCTCTGATTAACAATAACTCTCTTGAGGTTGTATTTCTGAACAACAACAAAGATGACACTTGCCACAAGATTTTTTTTGCCTGATTTCCCTTAGTATAAATGCACAGCATTAACTATTACAACCTATGGTCAACTCAACCCTCCCTCTCCCTCTCCCTCTCCCACTCCCTCCCACACCTCCGGCGCAAATTCACCCCCATTGCAATTGCACATTAACTCAAGTGCTTGATCTCATCCAAGTCCTCCTCAGTGATTTCCTTCTTTTCTTCCTTGACTTTTCGTCTTACAGGCTGGCTCCTGTACATGACCTGTCTTCCGGCCCTCTTTTTGGGTGGCTGGAGGCTCCTCTCGATGGCCTTTCTGTTCCTCTCCTCCTGTGCTATAGCGAGGGCTTCCTGCTGCTCGATTCTCTTCAACTCACGCCTCTTCTTCTCCTTCTCCTTCTCTGCACGCTTAACATACTCCTCCGGCATTTGCTCCAGATCGCTGAGTAATTCCTCTAGCTGTGCCTCGAGATCGCTCAGCATGAACAGTGTGCTGGGGTTGCTGCTGCTATCAAACCCGCAACGTTGATATACCTCCTTAACCTTATCACCTAGATTCTTCAACAGCAACTCCTGCTTTTCCTGAGTATCTCCAGCGCTATTGGCCGCCCTCCGTCCCAACTGGTGCGCCTTTGCCTCCTCCGCGGAGATCTGACCAGTCAGATCTCCGATATTCTCCTGCAAGCTAGCAGTTTTGCTGTCCATCATCTTTCTAGTCGCTCGATAGCTCGTCTTCAAGTCCTCAAGCGCCTGTTCCGTCTCCTGGCTGTTTTGGATTAAAAATAAGTTCTGTTCCTCCAAGGCTGTAAAGACATCAAGCAGCTGCTGAGGCTCCTTGAAGTACATCGGCAATTCTTCCTCGCTTTTCTCGACCGGCACCAGCTTGTCATAGTCTGGTTCAGGGGGCAGGTCAACAGCAATCCGCTCACCCTCACCCGCGCCCCGTCCTCTACCCCTTCTCCCCTTCTTTTTCCCCCCGGGTCCCCCCCCCTGGGCCTGCATTTCGAGCTCATGCTTCTTCTTGGCTTCTGCCATCAAAGTTTCTCTCTTTTCCTCCCACTCAGCCCTCAATTTAGCAATCTTTTCCTGCCTGACAGCTTCCTGCTTCTCCTCCCTCTCCTTCTTTTTCTGGACAAACCATTCAGGGGGAGTAAGTTTATCTAAAAACTCTTTGTACTTGAGACAGTCCTCCAGCGCCTCCTTGTGCTTGCTCATGTCACTCTGGACCATTTGGATCTGCTGGTTGAGCTTTTTGATCTCCTGAACCTTGTCAGTTTTAAGTTTGGTTTCTCGCTCAGCCCTTTTGATGGCCTCGTGCGCTTTTTTGTCGTTCTCCTTGAGAAAGGTATCGAATCGAATCGCATCCTCCTCAAGCATCTGCTCAGACTTCTGCAGGGCCTCCTCCTTCATCTGCGCCTTTTCCTCAAGCTTCCTGATTTCCTCTCTCTTGGTGTCCAGGCTCATCTGAACCAAAAACATTTCCCTTTTTTTGGCGATAAACTCTGTCATAATCTCCTTTTCTTGACGCCGCTCGTTCATGACACCCGCGGCAGCCGTGGACGCTAGACCGTCTCGGGGGGGGTTCCCTGAACCTGCATCCCCTGTCATTTCTTTCAGCCGGAGCGTCCTACCTGCCAGTGCCCCTGTGTTCCCCTTTTCCCAGATCTTCAGTTTCATGTTCTCCTCCCTCTTCTTCGCCCTGTTCTTCTTCTCTTCATCCCTCATTCGAAAGACCTCTTCATCACTGGGTAGGGTAAAGGGATTCACATTGACTTTGTTGCCGTTGTCCCCCATCTCGGGGAAGCCCTCGTGGAGGGAGTCGCGGCTCATCGTTTATTTGAAGTCGATTGTCGCAAGATTGTGCGGTTGCTGAATTGGATATCGAAGTAAAATTATTGTTGTTCCTTTTCCAAAGCGAAAAAAATTTGCTGTTGCTCTTTGCTTTCGGGCGTTAACGACATTCCAAAGTCTGCTTTAGTCAGAAAAATATCTCACTTTTTTTTCGTATACATCGACCTCATCACGCACCTATTTCGGCCGAACGATCACTTGATTCCGTCATTATGCCAGATGATGCTATTGCCAAGGCCAAGGCCCTGACAAAGAAGGTTCGGAAGACCCTCATGCAGCAGCAAACTGAGGTCGAGCCCGCTGATCCCGCGGCCCTCGCAGAGATGCAGGTGAAAAATTTGGACAAGTTTGCCAAGAAGCTCAAGAAGCAGGTAGGTTCACTTGTTTGCTGCAAATTTCATACCATCTCATTCTATGTTACCACTCCACACTCCACACTCCACACTCCACACTCAACACTCAACACTCCAAACTCCACTCTCACACTCACATCCACCCCCCCTGAAACACAGTACCAAGATGCGAAAGATCAAAACATCGACGCGGAGAAGGAGATCAAGGTAAGCAACGCGTTCACACCTACAAGCTCCTTCCCCACCCGCACCTTGGATTCTTCTAACCAACCTTTCGCATGTTACACTTCTCCTCCCCCCTCCCCTGTCAACAACAGTTCATCGACCAGAAATTGGCATATTTGCACGGGAAGAATAAGACCGTGACAGAAAACCTGAAGAACCGGCGTGCCCAATACGAGAGCGTATCAGCCAAGCTGAACGAGTGCATCAAGATTCAGGATAGTCTCATGGGCGACGTGAAGGGCCGCGTGAATGCCAACCACCATCAGATGAGCAAGACCCAGAAGCGCCAGGCTCGGGAGCACAAAGAGGAGATCAACGGTTTCAGCATGCAGCCGGGGAGCACGTGCACGAGGAAGGAGGCGGCCTACCGGGCGAAGAACTTGGTCAAGCTGAAAAAGGAGAGAGACACCATGGTGGCGAAGATGAGGGCAAGCGGTGTCCTCGGGGCAAGTTTGTCGGACATGAAGAAGATATTGGCAAACACGGGGGGGGTATTGGGGGGGAGCGAGAGCGCGGCGACACTCCCGGATCTGGGAAAAAGTCGACCTGGATCCAACACAATCAGGGGATCGGCAAGTACGCCTGCTCTCTGATCGAACAACACTGTTCGGTTTTTTCCATATATCGACCTTTTTTGGAGCGATAACGTTTTTTTACGTGTACTAATGATTGTTGCAAATGCTGTTGCTTCTTTGCTGCTAAAATATTTGTCTGCTTTTCTACTCGTATATACATTGTATTCAGGTGTTGTTTCTGCCACTGTACTGTTCCTACGCAAAGATAATGCTGCCTTTCTTGGCTTCTCCAATTTTGTCGCAGTGGTCCCTGCAAAATTGCTCCGCGATGGCGTTGAACTTTGCGGGCCGTTCGATGTAGAGGTCGAGCATCCTGGGCAGGAAGCTGCCGTGCTTCCCCTCGCTGTCCCTCAAATCGTCCTCCGGCTTGGCCAGGGGCAGCTTGAAAGGCATGGGCTTCATGCTGAAGGGGTCAATGAATGGCATCTTCATCTTCTCCTTCTCCTCCCTACTGTGGGCGTCGGCGTCGGCGGCGGCGGCGGCGGCAGCGTCGGCAGCACCGCCGCTTTTAACTTTCACGCTTTCACTGTCCACACCGGCCACCCCTCTCTCCTCCGGCTTCACTTCCTCCTCCTCACTGTCTGCATAATCCGTGCTTGCATAAGTCGCCCCGACGATGGCCTGCCCTCTCCCGACATTCAGCCCCTTCCCCGTCGGGCTCCGGCTCTCACCGCCCCCCTCGCCGCCCTTCGACTCTTCCCCTCCAAGCCCTCCCAGCAGCGCTCCCTCCCCCCCCTCCCCTTCAGCCCCCCCCATCGCAACCCTGCTCGCGCTCCCATCCTCACTGAGAAACTCCTCATCCACGCTCCTCGCCGGCAGCCCCAGCAGCCCGTACTTCTCCCTGAGGTACTCGGGCATGAGCCTCGTGTCCGGGTTCCCGATGAGCTCGACGGCGTACCCGATGAGCATGCCGAGGTCCCACCCCCCGTCCCACATCCTCGTGACCTGCCCCAGGGCGCACGTCCCGTCGAGCATCATGTCCACGTTGATGTGTAGGATCCTGTGGGCGAAGCGGACGGAGGGGGGGGAGAAGGGGTAGTCGGGGGGGATGGCGATTACCATCTTTAGGTAGTAGCCGGCGTAGGGGGTACCCGAGGGACCGTTGATCACCACCTCCGCGGAGGGGGGGGAGATGACCTTCTTGAGTACGTAGATGCTCTTGACGCCGTCGATGCCCCCCCGTTCCTCGATATCCTTGACCTCCTGCCTCAGCCTAACGGCCGGCTTGCTCTTAAAGACGGCCTGCGCCAGACCCCCCCCAATGTCCACCTCCCCCCTCTCGATCTTCCTCATGAGCGTGAGGAACTCGGGGAAGTTAATCGTCCCCCCCTTATCCGTGTCGACCGTATCGATGAGATCCCTGGCCTCCTGGTCCCCCATCTCCTTCCCCAGCGCCCTCATCACCCCCCTGAGCTCGTCGGCGTCCACCTCCCCGTCCCCGCTACCGTCGAACACCCCGAACTGTACCACGTACTCCTCCATCTTACCCCTCCCGAACCACGCCTTCATATGCGCCGGCACCTCGTACGCGTCCCTCCTCCTCCTAACGATCTGACCCGCCGCGTCCAGGTCGTTCATAAGACCCACGAACTCCTCGAACTCCAACGACCCGCTACCGTCCCCGTCGTACCTCCCGAACGTCGCCCTCACCTCCCCGTCGTCCACCGCCACCCCGTGCTCACGTAGGATAACCTCCACCTCATCCGCCTCCACGCTCCCGCTACCGTCCCTATCGTGCCTGGCGAACACGCTCCAGAGGAAGTTCTTCTGCCTCTCCTCCGACGAGTCGTCGTCGGCTGACGTGGGGCGGACGGTGCAGGACGCGCACGCCAGATTCGTACAGCAGGGGGGGAGGGGGTAGTCGTCGGTGATAGACTTTCGACCGCCCCAAGTTTTTCTCTTGATTTTAAGGCTGGCGATGTACGTCGCCGCCGCGAGGAACTCGACGCCGCCGGATCCGGTAGGGTCGAGGAGGGAGAGGGGGAGGGAGG
>Ga0115557_1003200_pt1 | contig 10722 bp, 6 predicted proteins | sample COGITO_mtgs_1104_FD_87280 | JGI IMG/M metagenome (GOLD analysis project Ga0115557, IMG submission 87280) | Pelagic marine microbial communities from North Sea - COGITO_mtgs_110421 | ecosystem: Environmental > Aquatic > Marine > Epipelagic | place: Germany:Helgoland, sampling site Kabeltonne... | reverse complement strand
GACGACGAGAAAAAAGTATCATGAGCCCCGAGTTGTTCAAAAACAAAGGGGACGACATGGATGGGAAAATCTTGCCCTTGCATTCGCCTCGAACACCGACGACGACGAATACGAATAATAACGGGTCGTACAACAACTCGAATAAGAAAATAGCAACCTTATGCGTGGGCTACTGTTTCAGTTCAGCGTTTTTAGCCATCGTGAACAAATGGGCGTTGATGTTGTTCCCGTTTCCATCGATATTAACGTTCCTGCAATATTCGAGCAGCGCAATCGCGGTGACTATATTAGGGCACTTTGGAGTCGTGGAACGAGTTCGATTGGATTGGCAAAAAGCGAGGCAGTTCACGCCCGCGGTGGTGCTGTTTTACGTCTCGATATTTACGAATTCGAAGCTTCTGCAACACGCGAACGTGGATACGTTCATCGTGTTTCGATCGTGCTGCCCTTTACTGGTGTTACCGTTGGAGTACTTGTTTTTACTCAAAGGAAACAAGAGTAGTAGTAGTAGTAATAATAATAGGAATAGTAATACGAGCGACGACGGAGAGATGATGAGTACGAATAATACTAAGAGCGGGAATGCGAGCGTGGAAAGAGGGGAAACGACGTTAAAACCAAAACTGTCGAGTTTAGTCACCATTCGACAACTCGTATCTTTAATAGCCATCTTTCTAGGTGCGATTGGGTTTGTCCTCGTGGATAAAAAGTTCAAACTCCACAGCTACTTTTGGGGAGTCGCTTACGTCGTATCCATGACCGTCGATATGGTTCTGATCAAGAAAATAGTCACTAACGTCGATTTGAGCACGTGGGGGTTGGTGTATTACAACAACGTCTTGGCGATGTTTTTGTTTCCAATAGCGTATTTCATTTCCGGCGATTACGCGCGGTATCCAGAAATGATAGCCTCACTTTCCGACGAATCCAACTCGGCCGTGTTAGCCATCTCCACCAGCTGCCTCATGGGCCTCTCCATCTCTTACTTTGGCCTCGGCGCGAGAAGATCCGTCGGCGCGACCACGTTTACCGTCCTAGGCGTCGTCAACAAAATCGGTACCGTGATCATAAATACCGTCATCTGGTCGCACCACGCCTCGCCCATGGGTCTCACGTTCCTCATGGTGTGCGTTTTCGGTGGGGTTGTCTACCAACAAGAAGCCTCGAAGACGAAGAAAAGTCAAAGACTGTTGCACAAGAAAAGACAATTTTTGCAGCACCAAGCGGGCGGGAGCGCCGCCGCCCAACAAAAGATGTAGTAAAAAGTATTAACAATAGAATAGAAGAGAGTCACTTAGTATATTCCGCGAGACTTTGCGCGATTAATTATAAAGAGAGAATGTTTTAAAGTCACGCGTAACAGAAGAACAAGAACAAGAAGTGATCGATCCAGATCATCATCCTCTCTCTCTTTTTCTTTCTTTTCGTCTTCACTTTTTCTCCTCCTCCTCCTCTTTACTCTCACACACATAAAAGCATATAATATGTTCGACGACGATCATCCTCGCGCGATACTCATAAAACAACAACAATCTCAACATCAACACCACTCTCTCGTCGATTACCAGGTCCTCAAAAAGCGTTTGAAAGAGTGCAAGGAAGCGAACGTGGATCTCGCGCGAGAGATTTCAAAGGTGGTGATCACATTTCGTTCGTCTTTGTCTCGTATTTTTTACGAAGCGTCGTTTTAATAAACTCTCGCCTCTGTTGCGCTCTCGTCGTCGTCATTGGTCGTCGTGAGAAACAACGACGCGCGGAAACGAAAGTCGACGATAAGAACGACGATGCGAGAGAGAGAGAGAGAGAGAAATGCGTGCTTCTATGCAACTCTTTTTACTCGCAAAAGTTCTCTCGTTCCTTTTCCGGTCTGACCTTTCTCTCTGAACAATACTAACAACGTGGACAACAGATAAGAGGCGAATCGAAAGAAGCGAGAGACTTGGCCCACCGCGCGTCGATATCGGAATCTATGATGCGAGTCGCGCATAACTGCGAACGCGCGGAGTTTGCTCGACTCAGGAGAGAAGATTCGAAGAAGATGAAACACATGCGGGAGGAGATCTTAAGGTTGAAAATCCAGCTGAACGACCACCACCATAACCACCACGCGACACAAACGACGGTACAAACGACTTCGAGAACGAGAGAAAGGGTAGAGGAGGTGGAGCAGCAGCAGTTGTTGGCACCGGCGGGAGCAGCGATAACGGCGGTATCGTCGCCACCGCCGCCGAGATCGTATTTGCAATTGAAGAAGCGAGAGACTGCGGCTCCGGCGGCGAGGAAAGGAGGCGAAGGAGAGTTTGCGGATACGAAGGAGTACTTTGAGAGTTTTTCTTCGGAGGAAGAAGAAGAAGAAGAAGAGAGCAGTTCCTCGTGGTCCGCTTCCGACGAAAGTGGCTCTTTTGTGAGCGTCTCTAAGAGTAAGCGGCAAGTTGGATTGAAGAAGAGAGACGAGAACAAAGAAGAGAAGCAACCGCTGTTGTCTCTCGGTAAGAAGGACGAAACGACGACGGAGAAGAAGAAGACATTTTCGAAGACAAAGAAAACTACCACCACCGCGCAACCAGAAAACGAAAGCGAGCATCCGCTTCTCGTTCGCAGCCTCCTCAAAGGTAAAGAAGGAGGAAAACCACCCTTACCGCCGCCCACTTCCAAGAAGGAACAACAAAGGACTTCTAAAAAGAAGAACGAAAAAGGCGAGGTTTCGGGCGCCGACGACGAGCGAAGAAAAGGAGAACAAGAACAAGAACAACAAGAACACGACGACGAAGAACAAAAAAACCTCCTCGGCAAAAACAGCGGCCACCAAACTCTCGCCATGCGAATGGGATTCACGCGAATTGCCGCAAACGTCGACACCGAACACCGCCAAGAACAACAAAAACGAGGACGGCCGTCTCGCGACGTCGCCAAAAAAGTGGTCTCTTATAAAGAGCCCAGTTTGTTGACGAAAATGCGCCGACCGTCGTCGTAACTCCACAGAAAAAGAAGAAGAAGAACAACTTTCGAGAGAGCGTTTATTAAAAAGATATATACCCGAGTATTTAAGAGAGGACGACTGAAAAAAGAGAGAAGACATTTTTGCTCCTCTGTCTAATGAAATGAATATTATTGAGTACGAGTACGACGCAAAAAAAAGCATCAACACAAGCAAAAAAAAACACAAGAAAGAGAGAAAAATTTTAACCGAAAAATAAGGTTTTCACCGACGCGTTCGTTCGCACAAAAAACACAGACAAAAGAACAACTACTTTTTCTCTTCTTCTGTTAATAATAAGATGGCGTCTCTTCATCATCACTCTCTGATGTCCTCGTCGATCAAAATCTGCGCTTCTTCGTCGTCTTCTTTATCGAAAAGAGCGCGACAACAACGAGGAAGAGCGTTTGTCTCGCTCGACCAATCTTTGGTGAGTTCTTCGGATTCTTCTTCTCGCGATGATGATGAGGATTTTTTCTCATCTCGGCGGCGGAATCGGCTCATAATAGGGAAAAAAGAGGATTTTGCTTCGAGGAGGAGGAGGATAAAGACGCGAGCGATGTCATCGTCGTCATCAAATAATAACGTTCGAAATCCGCACCGAGCGAAACCAAACGTCCAATATTCCACGGTCGAGTTGACCTCAGAGTACGTTTTAGAGAAGAACTTTCACCCGAGTTACGACCACAGAAACGACCCTTTACGAGAAAACGACAGTCGATTAAACTCGCTGGCGTTTCACCATAAAAATTTGGAGGATGTGATTGCGTTATCAGAGACGAGAGGGAAGAACATGGTGGCGCCGATGACGACGCGGGTGATTTTCCCGGATTCGTACGACGAGACGAGGGCGACGCCGTACCCGATGGTGATTTGCGTTCCGGGCGATCCGGGGTACGGCGTGGATTACGAGGACGGGTATTATCACGCTTCGACAGAAGATATCGCCAGAGAAGGGATGGTTATGGCCTTGAGAGATTTAGAGTATCACAATAAGAACGATTGCATCATCGTTGATTTGTGTTTCAACACGTACACGTGGATGAACGACAGCTGTTCGAGAAACCACGAATCGTATCTCATGAATGTCGTTTTACCGGAATTGTTAGGGTACGAGGCGACAAACGTCGGAAAGATTTCCTTGATTGGGTACGGGACGAGCGGGTATGGCGTTTTATCGTTGTTGTACAGACACCCGGACGTGTTTCACCGAGCTGTGAGCGCGGACGCGCCTATTTGGGGCGGCGCCAACGAAGGTCGAGAAGTCGTCAGGAAAGAATATTTAGAGAGCTCGACGTACTCGTCCCCGAAAGGCTCGGAGATGGAAGAGATAACACCACCCGGGGAGAAACCAAAGAGTAAACAAACGAAAGATCAAGAGGATGAAGAAGACGAAGAGGCGAAAGAGGAGAAGAAGCGACGACGAAGTTTGCGGTATTACGACGCGTTTCCAGATTGCGGCGAGTCCTTCCCGGACGAACACAAAGTGTTGTTATTAGCGCACGCGGATAAGAACATCGAAGCGTTTTCTGGAGACCCGCGAGTGGAACAGTACCCGCGGTTAGCTTTAATCCCTATGGTTGAGTACGGCAGAGAAGTCGAGTGGTTTTCCGATGCCATCTCCAACGTCACCACGCACGACGTGCTCACCGGCCACGAGGAGGAAGAAGCGTGCCACGTCGGCCCGTGGTTAGCCACCGCGTTGGATTGGTTGAGAGAAGATTTAGGAGGAGGAGGATGAAAAGTTTTTCGACGACGATAATATTAATAATGATGTTTTGTGGAATCACAACAACAACTCGTCGTTTTGCAAATATTCTTCGATTACAATGTTAAAAGTGTGTTATCTTTTCATCGTCTTCTCGTCGTCGTCGCTTTCTCTCGTCATCCTCTTTCCCACAAAGGGGAACAATATAATAAAAATTTTCATGTCTTGATACATATCATCTCTCTGTTTCTCTCTCTCTGTTCTCTTCTTTCCGTATACACGCAACCCTCTTCTTCTTCTTCTTCTTAAGTCTGTCCTTCTTTTAAATTCCTCAAAAAAAGCTTATCGTCTTCTGCTCGACGCTCTCGTCTTCGCCCCTTGCGACGCGGTGTACGCCACGTACGTCATAACCGAGTGGATAACCGTTTGCGCCTTCCACATCGGTTGCGCGTACGTCGTTGCATCCGGACCAAAACCGGCGATAACCATCAACGGTAACATCAGAGCTTGGGCAAAACATGTCATTTTCAACGCCGTCTTATCTTTCGGACCGGCGGTGAGTAACCCGTACGCGAAGCCGCAGAGGAGGCAAGCAAACATACGGAAGGCCATCTTTTTTTTTGAAAATATTTTTTTTTTAATTCAATTCACGGAAAAAAAGACAAATAAACATACCATGGCGACCGCGCCTTCGGTTTTCAAAAAGTACGGCGCGATACCTTTCGGACCGTAGTACTTCACCCAGTTGTGGTATAAAGTCACACCTGTTGTTGTGTTATAGATTATTACCCCATTTGAAAGAGAGAGAGAATTGATTGGAAACAATAATTCAGTTAAACGATGATGACAAAATTTGCTTTCGGGGAAAAATGATGTAATAAAAAATGGCCCGCCGCGCGCAACAACCAACTCAAAACCAAATGAAGAACAGAGAGAGCAAACGTCGCACCGTACAAGCCGTTGTACGCGGCGAGGATTTTTTGTTGAGTCGTCGGAGCCATTTTTGTTCTTGCGTATAAATATGTATTTATGTGTGTTAAAAAGTGAGGCATAAAAGGTGAGTTTTTTATTCCCCCTTTTGGCAAAAAATACGAGCACACACAAACAACAAAAAGAACAGATAGGGGTTGAGAATCCACTCACTCTCTGCGCTTAAAAAAAGAACAGACTCCAGACAGACAGACTCCCGCAAAATCTATGCGCCTAAAAGCAGCAAAAGGAAGCGCACAGAAGCTCCTAAAGTTTGGTGTGTGCGTGTGTGTGTGTCCCCCGGGGGTAGGGCGACCGGTTTAAGGAATACGCACACAGAGAGAGAGAGTAAAAATTTTCAAAGGCAAAAACTACTCTCTTTGTAATATTTTTGCGTTTTTTCTCGCCGCCACATGACAAAAAATCATGGCTTCCTCTCATCATCGCACTTCGACGATACAAAAGATCCTGTTCGCGGGGACGACAAAAGCGACGACAACTACCACCTCTTCTTCCTCCTTTTCTGCGCTCTTCGAACGCGCGAGACGTGCGCACGAGAAAGCGGGCCCGTTCGAGGCGCTTTTTATCCTCGGGGACGTCGTTTGGAAATCATCATCATCAGAAGAAGAAGAAGAAGAAGAAGAGATGAGTAAAAAGAAACGGACGAGAGAAAGTGTGAACGCGTTCGTGGACGTGCTGAGAAAAGATGAAATTACGATGAAGACGTTTACGATGGATTTGTTTTTACTCGAACAGTTGAAAGAGCTCGAGGGAGAAGAAAAAACAGGCGTGCGTTTGGTCGACGCGGAGGAATTCGATGGAAAAGACGAGACCACCACTCATATCGAAGGATTGAATCCGAGGGGAAGCGTGAAACGAATCGTCGTGGACGAGAAAGAAACGAACGTGTTTTTGGTGAGCAAACCAGGCGTGTATTCAACTTTAATAAAGTCGGAAAAAGATGAAGAAGGAAACGAGAATCCGTTTTCTGTGGCTATTTTACCGGGTTCGTACGATCATTTGAACGTGAAAGAGTCGCACGCCTCCGCCGGGAACGCGATGTTAGCCGAGAAGACCGCGAAGGCGAACGGGGAGTTTACCGTTCAAGACGTGGAGGTGATTCGACAAACGGTGAGGAGATTGAAGGAAAATGGGTCGACTTTGTTCGTAGTGGACGTGTTGCTCACGCAAACGTGGCCGAAAGACGTGCACATGTTGTCCAGGTATAAGGACGCGATGACGCCGATTTCGGGAGAGGAAAAGAACGCGTCCAGGGATGTTGCGGAGATTGCGAATGTGATTTGTCCCAGATATCACGTGGTGGCCTCATTGCTTTCTCCGGAGAGTGAAGGTGAACAAAACATCGATCAGTTTTTTGAACGCGAACCGTACAGAAACGTTTCTGCGAAACACGCGACTCGATTCATCTCGTTGGCGAGCGTCGGCAACTCGAAGAAACAAAAGTGGTTGCACGCGTTAGGCATTGAACCTGGAGGCACCATGAACCCAATTAAGTTGTGTCAAATGCCACCGGATTCTACGCCGTCTCCGTATGCCATGGCTGGCGTCTCCAGCTTACAACAGCGAGGAGGAGGAGGAGGGAACCAACAAAGTTTAAAGAGAGAATTGAAACCGGATTGGCGAGATAACGCCGACGCGAAGAAGAAACAGCGATTGGAAGAGAGTCAAACGAGAGCGTTAGTTGGTGATGCTGATAAGACGATTCACGTGAGAAATTTAGATTATCGCGCGGATGAAGGCGCCATCGCAGAATATTTTGGCGAGTGCGGTGAACTCGCCGACCTTCGACTCGGCCGCGACGTGGAAACCGGGAGATCCAGAGGATTTTGTAAAATCGCCTTTAAAACGAAAGAGGGCGTCGATGCGGCTTTAGAGAGAGACCAACAAAACTTTTACGGACGCGATATTCGAGTTCAGATGGACAGACAACAACAATCGAGACAGTATAACGGCGAAAACAAAAACGGCGGATACGATCCGAACAAGAGGAAACCGCCGCCACCACCGGTATCGTGTTGGTTTTGCCTCTCGAACAACAAAGATACGCACATGATCGCGTCTATTGGAAACGCATCGTTCGTTGCTATGGATAAAGGTGGGTTGAACCCAGAACACGCGCAGATTGTGCCGATTGAACACGTCGCCGCATTTTCAATGCTTCCAGACGAGACGTGCGAGGAGGTGTGGTCGTATTTACAAGGCTTCCGAAAATTCGCCGAGGCGACGGAAGACAGAGGCGTGGTTGCGTTCGAGCGACACTTGACGTTGAAAAACAAAGGTGGTAATCACATGCACTTGAACGTGGTTCCCATTCCAAGCAACAGGAAACATCTATCCAAGAAGATCTTCGAACAAGCCGCGAAACGGTGCGACTTCACCTGGGATATCATCGCGCCGGAACACGCACAAACCGGCATCGCGGCGAGAAGCGCGATGACTTCTTTACTCTCCTTCCCAGAAGCTGAATATTACGCCGTGCATTTACCAGATGGCACTATTTTAATCACCGAAGTGAAACAATACGACAAACACTGGATGCAATTCGGGAGAGAAGTCATCTCGCACTTGCTAAAAACGCCCGAAACGGCGAATTGGCAAAGCGTCGTCCAAGACGAAGATGGCGAGATTGAACGAACCAACGCGTTTAAAGAAAGCTTTAAACCGTTCGATCCGGTCATGGAAGCCGAGGAGGAGGAAGAGTGAAGATTAAAGAAGCTTAGTCAACAGCAGTAGCAGCATAATAGAACCAGTTTAGTCATAGCAGGTAATTTAGTAACAATATTAATATTAATATACACGTTTGATATCCATGAGAAAGAGCGACGAGCTTTGCGATGCGATGCGCGATAAATTCTCGTATTTACCCGGTGATGTAAAAATCCATCTCGCTGATGTCTTTATTCAACTCGTGATGTTCGCACTCCTCCCACGGAATAAACACCAAAGTATTCAAACCGCGTTGCAAATCTCTCTGTCCGTCGCTGTTCGGGTGACCCGAAGTATACGCTCCCGGCGCGACGCCTTGCCTTTCCGCGCCTAAATTCCGTCTATACAGCGCCTCGTAATCGTCCACGCTCTCCCAATTTTCCTCCGTCGGTAAAATTCGTTTCGCTTTCTCCGTAATCTCCTCCTCGTCTAAAACCTCATTCGCGTCAAAATCTTCGTCCACTAACAAAAGTTTCACGCAATCTAACCTATCCGACCCACCTTTTAAACGAGATCTTAATCGCACCCAGAAGTGCGTTGTCGTGACGTACCCGCTCTCCGGTTTCATCTTCGCCGATTGACAGTGAATCCTCTCTTCTTTTTCTTTTTCGTCCAGCTGGTACCATCCTACGTTGACCGAAGAATCCTCGTTTGCTTTCTTGCCGTCGTACATCGTTCTCTTCACCACTCTGACAGGTTCCGGCGACGTTTTCGAGTACCACTCGCCGTTTTCGAGGAAACGAAAGTACCGATAATACACCACCACCCTCGCCGGTCGATGCTCCTTCTTGGACGTCCCAATCTCCCGTCTCGCGCACGCTTTCACGTACGTATTCCTACTCACGTACAATCCATCCGTCCGTATTCGATTCCGCTCGTAAAACATCTTCTTATAATTGTTCGAATACGCTTCCGCGCATCGTTTCCTCGTCTCCTCTCCGTTCACGTCAAAAAATCGAAACGCGCGTTCGCAGTGCGACTGCCACAAACTCTTCGTCGAGTGTTGCACGATTGCGTGCCACTTCTTACACACCGTGGAAACTCTGACTAAATCCCGAGGGGAGAGTCTTTTAAAAACCTCGTATATCGCGTCCACGTGCAACATGACGAGGATTTTACTCTTGTTATGCTCATCGTCATCAACATCCTCCGCGTTCATGAAATCGCACTTTGCATCATTCGCCAAAGAAGAAGGAACCCGCACGGAAACGTTATACAAGTCTTGCCACGGTCGAGAGAAAAATGACGACGACATTGACGAATGTCTTCTTGCCTCCATCTCTCGGTATATCCTCCTCGGTTTCAAAGAACGACGGTCGTCGAGTATGATAGTACGCTGTTATCCTCTCTTTCTCTGTTCTGTTTTTAATGCAAAAAACAACGCGTTCTTCTCTCTCTCTGTAGAACTTCTTCTTGTGTGTGTGTGTGTGTGTTGGGAGAAAAAAATGTGAGGAAATAAGAAACTCTTCTCCTTGCAAATTTAATAGTGTAAAACGCGAGAAGGCGTGAGTACGTTCGTTTGATTCGTTGAGTATGTGATATAAATGTATAAGAAAGCTATAAAAGAGAGCTAATTATGAGTGCGCTTGTGGCTTTGCAAAGTACCATATTGACGAAACTTCATCTCGCACACATCGCATTCCTACGGTTTCTCGTTCGTGTGAATACGCATGTGGATTTTCAAAGCATTAGAATGACGAAACTTCATCTCGCACACATCACACTCGTACGGTTTCTCGTTCGTGTGAATACGCATGTGGACTTTCAAATTACCAAGTTGACGAAAAGCTTTATCGCAAACATCGCATTCATACGGTTTCTCGTTCGTGTGAATACGCATGTGGTTTGTCAAATTACCAGATGTAGTAAAACGCTTCTCGCACACATCACACTCGTATGGATTCTCGTTCGTGTGAATACGCATGTGGCTTTGCAAATTACTAGATTCACTAAAACGCTTCTCGCACACATCAAATTCGTACGGTTTCTCGTTCGTGTGAATACGCTTGTGGATTTTCAAAGCATTAGAATGACGAAACTTCATCTCGCAAACATCACACTCGTACGGTTTCTCGTTCGTGTGAATACGCATGTGGGTTTGCAAACCACCAGCTTGAGTAAAACGCTTCTTGCACACATCACACTCGTACGGTTTCTCGTTCGTGTGAATACGCTTGTGGGTTTTCAAAGCATTAGAATGACGAAACTTCATCTCGCAAACATCACACTCGTACGGTTTCTCGTTTGTGTGAATACGCATGTGGGTTTGCAAACCACCAGCTTGAGTAAAACGCTTCTTGCACACATCACACTCGTACGGTTTCTCGTTCGTATGCGTACG
>Ga0115557_1003196_pt1 | contig 10732 bp, 9 predicted proteins | sample COGITO_mtgs_1104_FD_87280 | JGI IMG/M metagenome (GOLD analysis project Ga0115557, IMG submission 87280) | Pelagic marine microbial communities from North Sea - COGITO_mtgs_110421 | ecosystem: Environmental > Aquatic > Marine > Epipelagic | place: Germany:Helgoland, sampling site Kabeltonne... | reverse complement strand
TGTGAATTTTATTGAACTTGGAAGAAGTTTTCTGCGCAAGATTTCTTCTCAATTCTCTGCTGAAGTGCATAAGAGATCTTAGTTGTAGCAGACGGAGTGACACTAATACAATTTCCTACTTTCGCTCACTCATTTAAACTCTTCATATTCAGGCATCTTTGTTCTCATGGGCTCCTCCCCTTTTTCCCCTTTATCCCCTTGCTCCTCCCCCTCCCGCGCCCGCGCCCCTCCGGACCACGTGAATGGCATTGATGGCAACATGAATTGCGTCGAGAATGTTACTTACAGTGATTCCTTTTGTCGTTCCTTCGAGGTATTTGTGACAGTTTCTCCTTCTGAGGACTTATTCCCGTTGATCCTCTCTTTCGGCGGTTTCGGTCGTTGCGCGGCATCATTTCAGAGGACGTGTAAGGCAATGAGGCGCATAGGGGGGATGGAGAAGGTCTGGAAGTTCATGTGTGAGGAAGGGGGGAAGCTCGACAAGCAAGCCACAGAGTGCTTGTCTCTTTCTCTCAGAGGTGGTGCTGATGGTTACTTAACCTATAAGGAACATTACCTGAATAGCCCGTGCGTTCCTCTTGATTTCTGCAGCATTGGAGAAGCAGTTAGGGTGTGTCCTGACGGTGGCGTCGTGACCGTGCTTCCGGGAGTAATTAGGGAAGGCGAGACGGGGGTTGTCATAGGGAGGAAGAGGGTTGGAATTTGCGGCATCGTAGGTAAGGATGGGGAGGAATGTATTGTCATCATGGACAGTGGAAAGGAAGACGTCCCATTGTTCAAGGTGTATTCAGGAGGGAGGGGAGGGCGCGTCGTCATTAGCAGTATCACAATGGAACACAAGACCTCAGGCTCAGATATTTGGAAGGGCAACGCCGCCGTGCAGATCGACCAAAATGACACGGAAAAAAATGGTTGCAACAAACGCAGCATGGAAATGGATGATGGAGAGGAGGAGGAGGGTAGCATACAGACGGAGAAAACCATGACCACATTGATAAGAGACTGTAAAATACTCTCCTCGAGGTTAGTGCTGCTTGTTGTAACTCACCGTTCCCCACATAATACATAGTTTGTTGTCCTTTCGACGAGATCATAACTAACACATTATCTCGTGAACAAAATCAGTGGTCGCGGTATTGTTATCAAAGGATCTCACTGCGACATTGAGAAATGTCTCATTTCCTCCTGTGCTGCGACCGGTATTTACGTTGGAGAACGGCTTGGACGTTGCAAAATACTTTCTTGCGACCTCGTGGGTAACGGGGTTGGAAATAGTAGTACACGTGGGGGAGGGATTAGTGCCGGACATTCGGGTATCTACCAGGAGAGCGGTCGCGTCGATGTTAACGACTGCAACATTTCCAGGAATACGTTCACGGGCTTCTCTGGTACCAACAGGGGAATCAGAGGGACGAAAATTGAGGATTGCGATTTTTTCAACAACCGGGGAGGGGACTTGGAGCTATTGGCGATGTCAACGGAACGTGTTGTAACCAGGGGAAATGTAGTGGGTGAGATGGGAGAGAGGGAAGGAAAGTGGAGAACCAGGTGGGGAGAGTTGGAAGAAAGGAGAAGTGCAATTGAAATGCACGAAATGGAAGTGCACACGGGAGATGGTCTCGATGATTAAGACCTTTGCATGCATCAAACATACGTAAATATTGAACAGACGCACGCATCGACAGCACAAACACATCGAACAGCACAAACAAACACATTGAGCAAACACGCACATGCACACGCACACGCATACGCACACGCACACGCACACACGCACACGCATAAGCACACGCACACGCACACACGCACACACGCACACACACACACGCACACGCACACGCACATGCAACGAACACGCAACGAACACGCAACGAACACACAGAACATATTTGAATGAAGAAAACATACCAACAATTTTGCATGAAGTACTAAATGAAAAACAAAAACGAAAATCGGTGACGAGTACATGATTAATTTTATAAATGCCGAGTACATAATGAGCAACAGCACGAGATCGAGTTGAGAGGAAGTATGGTTATATTTTGTTTTTCTCATGATGCCTTCCTTTTTGAGACCACCATTCTTGAGCGCGCCCCACCCCCGATTGACTCATCATGCCCCCGGATGAATGACAAATCCATTTCTGAGACAGGTATATCTCGAGCGCGGGCCACTTGTCGTCCAAAGAACTCGAGGTATCGACTGACCACAGCCACACCACAGCCACTCCTCCACAGGCTGTAAGAAATAAAATCAACACACCACGAGCCCAACGTGAAGTCCAAAAAAAGTCAATAACTTTAGCGCGGTGTCAGTAGTACAAAACTCACAGAGTAGTACTAACACACGCCAGGCTGTGTGGCGGTAAGATGAGAACCATCCTTTGAGCTGCCAGGGGCGGCCAAGGCACCACATTGTAACTTTCAGGCAGGAGAGGCAGCAGAAAACAGAGACTGGTTTTATTCTCGATAATTCCGGCTCTTTTCTGAGACAGAAATCGAGAGTTAGGTCACATGTGAGGTTTTGGAGATTAAATTCTATCAAACCGGGTCGCTAGGTTCCAATTTGGCTTTGTTGGGCTCTCACCTCACGCTCAGCCTATCCGTAAATCCCCTTCACACTCATCCACACCAAGAACCACCTTCGGAGCCGCTCGCTACACAACCTCTCACCGACACCAAGGAGGACTCCCGTCCCCCCTCCCCTCTCCGTCGGCGTTCGTGGCTGATCCCTCCCCACAATTCGGGAAGTATGGGAGACCGCAGGAGGGTCCGCATAGGCGAAGCCAGTCAGCTTTCTGACCGCTACTTGGAGACAAACACCCGCCTCAAGCGTGTGCAAAGGCTGCAGTTCGGGGTGACCAACCCAGACGCACTGGTACGTCTTCTTTGTGGGATCTTGTTGCTGATGCTTGCTACCAGGGATGCCTGCGAGCTGTGTGCTGTATTGCCTGCCGACGGGTTGTTGGATGTCCTCGAGCTTGTCTCTAATGGGATCTTATTATTTTGGCTACCAAATTGCTGAGTGGCTTGACTTGCTGCATGCATGGCTCCCTGTTTTCTTTGTTGGTGGTGGGGTGTTGTTGTTGCGGTGTTGTTATTGCGTCAACCAGTCCAAACCTCTTAGGTGCTATCGTTGGGGGCACAAGTCTGCGCTCTGAAAGGTTTGCTTCCCGTCTCTCCGTTTACACCTCTCCTTTGTGCCTCACCCCTTCTTACTCTTCCCTCTTCCCTCTCTCTCCTCCTCTGCCCCTCTCTTTTCCTCCACAGCGAGAATACAGTGTGACCCAGAAGTACACGGTCAATGGCGCGGAGGTGCAGGCGGGTATCTACCGGTCTGAAACGTTCAATCAGTCGGGCCAGGCTGTCTACGGCGGTCCCAACGACCCTCGAATGGGTGACACCGCTGACCTTGGCTGTCCTGGCTGGTTTGGCCACATTGAGCTTAGCCGACCTGTGTATCATCTTGGCTTTATTGATGAGGTTAAAAAGGCTCTGGGCTGTGTCTGCTACAGCTGCGGGAAATTGAAGAATTTGTTGACGAAGCCTGATGGTCAGCCTGACCACGAGATGAATGAAATCATGGGCATCAAGAGCCGCAAGAAGCGCCTTAATAGGATGCACTCCTACCTAACCCCAAAGAAGATCTGTCAGCATTGCCAAAGCAGCCAGCCCAAATACTACAGGAAGGACTTGCACATTGAGATTGAATTTCCGGTCGATATGGAGATGGCTGGGCCTGATAGGAAGCAGTTCTTCCCCGCAAGCGAGGCAATTACTGTTTTCAGCCGCATGAGTGATGAGGACGTTCGCTACCTGGGTTTGGACCCCGTCTACAGTCGCCCCGAGTGGCTGGTGGTGAGCGTCCTTCCCGTCCCCCCGCTTCACGTTCGCCCATCTATCTTTGCTGGTGGATCACAGTCGCATGACGATCTGACTCACCAGCTTGTCAACGTCATCAAAGCCAACTTAAGTTTGAAGGATGCCAGTGACAAAGGAGAGAGCAGGTAAGAAAAGGTTTCGTGCATCCGTAACAGAGGAAGGATGCAAAATATTAACCGTTCTTTCTCTCCCTCCCACGTCAAATATTTCGTTCTCGATTCTCTTAACACGCAATACTAAAAATACGCAGCTTGATTATTGAGCAGATGACGACATATTTGCAGTCCCATGTCGCTGTATTTATGAACAACGATTTGAACAACCGGATGCAAGTCGCGACAAAGTCGGGTCGCCCACTAAAGACCATTCAGATGCGACTGAAGGGCAAGGAGGGCCGAATTCGCGGTAACTTGATGGGAAAGCGCGTCGATTTTTCTGCGCGTACTGTAATTACAGCCGACCCCAACTTGTCGATTGACCAAGTTGGAGTTCCCCGATCTGTCGCCCTGACCCTTACGGTTCCGGTTCGGGTGACCCACTTCAACCAAAGCTACATGGAGAAACTCGTAGAAAATGGTACCATGGCTTACCCTGGTGCCAAATTTATCATCAGGAGCGACGGGACCAGGATAGACCTCTCCTCCAGAGACCCTGACAGGTCGTTGATGCACGGCGATATCGTGGAACGCCATTTGTGCGATGATGACGCCATCGTCTTCAATCGGCAGCCGAGTCTACACAAGATGAGTATTATGGGGCACCGAGCCAAGATATTAGACTTTAGCACTTTCCGACTCAATTTGTCTTGTACCTCTCCTTATAACGCTGATTTCGATGGAGATGAGATGAATCTCCACGTCCCCCAGAGTTTGACTGCCAGGGCTGAAGTCGAGTTGATGATGCTTTCGCCCCGGGTGATTGTGTCCGGGCAAAGTAATAAGCCCGTTATGGGTATCATTCAGGACTCTCTTCTAGGAACACAGAAGATGACGAAGCGCGACGTATTTATTGAGAAGGATGTGGTGATGAACATCCTCATGTGGGTGACAAATTGGAACGGTCATATTCCCAATCCGTGTATCTTGAAGCCCAAGCCACTGTGGAGTGGGAAACAGATGTTTTCCCTTATCTGTCCAAAGATCAACTTGAAGACCAAGGGGAACACTCATCCTGACCAGAAAGATATTGACGCTGGAAAGGACTTCAACACCATGAACTTGTATGATAGTGAAGTTGTCATTACCAACGGGCAGCTGATGAGCGGCATCGTTGACAAGAAGACGATTGGAAGCGGTATGGGTGGCCTTATTCACACAAGTTGGCTCGACGTCGGTTTCGAGGAGACAATGCGCTTTTTCAACCAGGCTCAGCAGATTTCCAATTACTGGGTCCTCCAGAAATCCTTTAGCATTGGGGTAGTCGACACAATTGCTGACAAGAAGACTATGATTGATATCGAGGAGAAGATTGACCAGGCCAAGAGCAGCGTGAAGGCGCTGGTTCAAAAGGCGCAGGCGGGGAAATTGGAGGTGCAGCCCGGCAAGACCATGATGCAGTCTTTCGAGGCTTACGTGAAGAAGGCTCTTGACGGAGCGCGTGATGGCAGTGGTAAGAGCGCCCAAAAGAGTCTTACAGAGAGGAACAGTGTCAAGGCGATGGTTACGGCCGGATCCAAGGGTTCCTACATCAATATCTCTCAGATTATCGCCTGTGTCGGCCAGCAGGGAGTCGAGGGACAGCGGATCCCCTTCGGTTTTAAGAAGCGTACTCTGCCACATTTTATGAAGGACGATTTCGGGCCCGAGAGTAGGGGTTTCGTCGAGAATAGCTATTTGCGAGGTCTCTCCGCACAGGAGTTCTTTTTCCACGCCATGGGAGGAAGGGAGGGTCTGATTGATACGGCCTGTAAGACGTCTGAGACCGGTTACATCCAGCGCCGACTTGTGAAGGCGATGGAGACCGTCATGTCCCGCTACGATGGCACGTTGAGAACTTCCAACGGGAGTATCGTTCAGTTTTTGTATGGTGAGGACGGAATGGACGCCGTTTGGATTGAAAAGCAAGCGTTCCCCTCGCTCACTATGAAGGAGAGCAAGTTTGCGAGTACGTACAAAATGGACACGAGCGACGAGCAGTTTGGGACGGATGACCAGGGCAATAATTATTTGCAAGAGAGCGTAATCCAGGCCTGTCGGGACGATCCCAACGTCCAGCTTGAGCTCGACAATGAGTATGAACAGCTGAAGCAGGACCAGAGTGATCTTCGCATTGTGATGGCCAACCGTGGTACGGGTATTTCTGTCTCCAATGACATGAGTTACGCGCCTGGGAACATTAAGCGACTGATCGGAAACGCGATGCAGCAGTTTAGTCGCGACAAGAGCATCCCCACGGATCTGCACCCAGTTGATGTGATGAACACCATCAAGCAGTTCGTCGAGAAGGACATCATTGTGGTGGGCGGATCGGACACTCTAGCCGTGGAGGCGCAGAGGAACGCTACCTCGCTGTATGCCATTTTAATTCGTAGTATGCTGAGCAGCAAGAGGGTCGTGAAGGAGTACCGTCTTAGCTCTACCGCTTTTAATTGGGTCTTGCAGGAGATAAAGGCCAGGTTCCACAAAGCCAAGATCAACCCGGGTGAGGCTACCGGCGTCCTCGCTGCGCAGTCCATTGGAGAGCCCGCCACCCAGATGACCTTGAATACTTTCCACTACGCTGGAGTGTCCGCCAAGAATGTGACGCTCGGAGTGCCCCGTCTGAAGGAGATCATGAGCATTGCCAAGTCGCCCAAGACTCCTGGAGTGACAATCTTTTTGAAGGAGGAGTATGAATTCAAAGATGTGGAGAAGGACGCTGATGGGCAATATGTGGAGGAGCCAGGAAACGACTATTGGCTCGCTGAGAAGATGAAAAAGAACGTCATGGCTAGGTTGGAGAACCTTGTCCTGAAAGACCTCGTTTCCGTTAGTGAAATTTACTACGACCCTATCATCACAGAGACGGTCGTCGAGGCGGACAAAGACTTGATTGAGGGATACTACGAGATCCGAAGAGACGACAGTGCCGAATGGTCTCCTTGGTTGCTCAGGTTTGAGCTTGACGAAAAAATGTTCCAGGGAAAGGAGATTCAGATGAGCGACTTTGAGAAACTCATTGAGGAGGAGTACGGCGAGGGTAACATGCAGGTAGTCTGCAGTGACCAGACCGACGACACCAACCGTGTGATCCGCATTCGTATCCAGAATGATGGCGCTGGGGGTGGTGGACAGGAAGAGGGTGTTGAGGAAGGTTTTGGTGATGAGGAAGGCTCTCAAGAGCTCGATGTATTTATGAAGAGACTGGAGAAGAACATGTTGGAGAAGCTGAGGATCAAGGGGATCCCTTCCATTACCAAGGTGTACGATAGGAAGGAGAACAAGACGAAGTGGGAGGATGAGAAGGGCTTCAGCAATATTAAGGAATGGGTCATCGACACAGATGGATCTTCTCTCATGGCCGTATTCAGCGATGAGGATGTGGACTTCACTCGTACCTACACGAACGACATCGTGGAGACCTTTGAGGTGCTCGGAATCGAGGGAGTCAGAGGTGCACTGCTTAGCGAGCTGAGAAATGTCATCTCGTTCGACGGCAGCTACGTCAACTACAGGCACCTGGCTTGCTTGGTCGATGTCATGACAATGAGTGGGGGACTGATGGCTATTGACCGCCACGGCATCAATGGCCGCCCCGGGAATGGACCATTGCTGAAGGCTTCTTTCGAGGAGACAGTCGACATGCTCATGGAGAGTGCCTGCTACGCAGAGGAGCAGAAGATGGTCGGAGTCACGGAAAACATTATGATGGGAAGTCTGGCCAAGGCCGGAACTGGTGACATGGATTTGATTTTGGACGTCCAAGCGGTGGAGAAGAACGCAATGAGCGAGGGTGCCATCGTGGACGGAGCCGAAGACGATCAAGGGAACATGTTTGGGGCTCAAACACCGAGCAATCAGACTCCCTACACCTCCACGCCGTTCGCTTCAAGCCCCGAGAACTACACTGGGACCGATGGATACGGAGATAGCGAAAATCTTATTAACTTCTCCCCAGCCTACGTCGGAGGCAGTGGCGGAGACGTTACTACTAGTCCCATGTATAATGACGGCTCTGGAGGAATCGGTGGGAGGAGCCCCGGGTACGCTGCCGGCGGCGGCGGTGCTTCCAGCTCTCCTGGATACAGCCCCTCGAGTCCGGCGTACAGCCCCTCGAGTCCGGCGTACAGCCCCTCGAGTCCGGCGTACAGCCCCTCGAGTCCGGCGTACAGCCCCTCGAGTCCGGCTTACAGCCCGAGCTCTCCGGCTTACAGCCCGTCAAGTCCTGCCTACAGTCCGTCGAGTCCAGCTTACAGCCCTTCCAGCCCTGCCTACAGCCCCTCAAGTCCAGCTTCCAGCCCCTCAAGTCCAGCTTACAGCCCCTCGAGCCCGGCATACAGCCCCTCAAGCCCGGCATATTCGCCCAGCTCTCCTGCGTACAGTCCATCCAGTCCAGCTTACAGCCCCTCAAGTCCTGCGTACAGCCCCTCGAGCCCGGCATACAGCCCCTCGAGCCCGGCTTACAGCCCTTCAAGTCCTGCGTATTCACCCACTTCTCCAGGACCTGATGATGACGAAATGAAAGATGCACAGTGAGTGAGTGAGTGATACTGAAACTGAAACTGAAAACCGAAACTGAAAACCGATACTGAAACTAATTAGTGAAATAAACTTGACCTGGCGAGATGTGTTTTTCTTGCATTGTTTTTTGGTTTGTGTTTGCGACAACAAACATGCACCTCTACGTTATATTTCACTATGGTAGTTAATTAATTTGGTAGCTTCCCTTCTATGGAAATCAGTCCAGCACATTCCTGGAACAACTCCACATGGAAATCCAGCTGCTCCCCAACGACCAGAGGAGGAGCTTTCGGGGTGGATGGATCCTTCTTCCACTCTCCCCCCGCAAACGCATAACCTGAACTCTTCAACTGCTTGGCCGAAATCATCCCGTTGAACAAATTGTAAACCAAAAAACCCACGTGGCTCCCGCTGCACTTGTTAATTTTTCCCCTTAGCTTCTGCCCAACACTGGCTCGGAAAACCAAGGCATCAATGGTTACTTTGAAGTGCAAGTAAGGCTGCGTCGGAGATTATTTATTGTGGAGATGGAATTATGTGAGTTTGATTTGAACGTTTTGACAATGAGCAGCTGGGCTTGGGTTTGGGGGGGTAATACGCAATACGCAATGCGCAATATGCAAGCCAGTATGGTAGAGAAAACCAGATAACCCGGTGAAAAATACCTTCGCACCTGTTCATCCAAAATTCTACCCACGGCTTCACCATTGCTGAATTTGATATTGGTGTATGATAAAATAACTCCGTCCGCACCCTCATTGAATTTCATAAGCAATCCATTGACGTTTTTAGAGATATGGTGCTGAATGTCCGAGAGGCAGTTTGGAAGGAGAGAGACGACCAGCTCCAGTTGCTGAACACGAAAGGGGGAGAGGACGGATTCAGCATGTTTCTTCTTCTTTGCCTTTTTTGGAGACGATTTATCAGATGATGAATTTTTATGCTTGCCCATGGGAGGGAGGATGTCGTAATGTGAAAGTTAGGATGAGTTTTTGCCGTAATTTAATCCTCCGTCTGTAATTTTGAGATGGAAGGTCGTAGTTACAGACAATGTCAATGATATCTGTCGCTAAAAGGATGCGTACGGTGGGATTTTCTCCACGGTCCAGTCGACCACCGCTATTCCATTATTGAAATCAATAATCAATTTTTCAGAGAAATAGAACGGAACCAACCCTCTTCTGACTTTTTTTTGAGACCGTTGAGAAGGTTTTGAGAACCACCTATTCTTAATTAAAGCCCCTTTCCATCATGGTCAAGCAAGGCAGGGCTAAGAAGGCCAGAAGTGGACGCTCCAAAACCAAGTTGAAGACATCTGCGGATGCGTTCTACAAGAAGCCACAGTTTACCGACAAGGTTGTTGAAAAATCCTGGGACCCGAAAATTTCTGTGGCGAAAAACCTCGGCAATATAGGTCTGGTTGGGCTACCAAATGCAGACGTTATCGGGGGTGGCAATCGTGCAAATGACTTAGACAATACCAAGACGGGCAGCAAGGGAAACGCGGTAGAATTGTTTGATGTGCCACCCAGTGGAATTATAAAGGGACGCACCAAGGCCGACATAATGCTACCCATGAGCGTCAATGATCAGAAGTGGATTTTTGCTCTGCTTGAAAAACATAACCTTGATTTCAGAGCGATGTCGTTTGACATTAAGTACTTGAACAAGGAACAAAAAACGAAAAAACAAATCGAGAAACAGGCGAGGAAATTCCTTCAACTGGAGGAAGGAGAGCGAGTTGTTGATATTGATGAGGATCTCATCAACAAACTACGGGAGGAATTGGAGGAAGAAGAGTAAACGATGATGTAAAAATTAACATCGAGAGAAAAGTAGAAGGAAAGAAACCTTGTTGGTGGGGATTTTTATAGCAGAACGACAAGAAGGTTGCCATCCAGGAGGAGCTTCACGCTCGCCGCCAAGGCAACAAAGCCGACAACATTGTGATTTAAACATGTTGTGTAAAATTGTTCTAAAATTTTAGAAATAGAACAGATGCAATAAACACCCACCCCAAATAATCTGTGCGAACGCTATTTTTTTGGCAAAAAACTGGCTGAGCTGACAACAACAAAAAATTTTGTTGGGTTTTCGTTAATGTTTTCAATTCATTTCTTTAGTTTCTTATGTTAGTTTTTTCGGCGATTGGTGTTTGGGTATCTTTCTTTCGATTTTGGGTCATTTAGGGTC
>Ga0115557_1003183_pt1 | contig 10748 bp, 7 predicted proteins | sample COGITO_mtgs_1104_FD_87280 | JGI IMG/M metagenome (GOLD analysis project Ga0115557, IMG submission 87280) | Pelagic marine microbial communities from North Sea - COGITO_mtgs_110421 | ecosystem: Environmental > Aquatic > Marine > Epipelagic | place: Germany:Helgoland, sampling site Kabeltonne... | reverse complement strand
TAGTTTTAAAGATACAAATGGTAAAACAATATTTGAGATATATAAACCAAGTCCAAATGAAATTAAATATATTGACTTTAATCCTAATGATTTTTTAGAAGCAAATAAAATACAAAAGTTATCTATTAATAATATTTATTCTATTGAAAATAATACTGTTTATTTCATTCCATATAATTTTACATATCTTTTAGCACTTGAACTAGATAACACAATCCCTTTATTGAAAATTATTGATATTAATAAAAATACTGATCCAAATAGAACTGAATTAAGAACCTATATCAATACTATTAAAGGTAGATTTAATACTTCTATAATAGTCGATAATAAATTATATTTAGCACCATATATAGAAAGTAATAGTGGTAATTATTATCCTATTGTTGTTTATAATTTTGCGGATGATACTGATGTTGAAAACGTTGATATAACAGAAATAAAAAATATAAAATCTGATTTAGATAGTGGAAGTGGTGGTATTTCAAGTAATTTATTTTGCACTATTTTATTTTATAAGAAAACAGAGATTAGTCAATATCTCTTTTTCATTAAAGAAAAAGCAGGACATTCTTTATTATATAAAATTGCAAATAATGATATTCAAAAAATTGATTATACTGATAATTACTTAGACCATTCAAATATTCAGTATAGTGATGGATATATTATTAATACTAATATTTATTTATTAGATTCAGATGGTAATAATATATATAAATATGTCATTACAGAAAATGATTTAAGTTTTAAATTTGATTATAATAATATTATTACATTTCACAATGATGATACGAATATACCAACATATTCAAAGATGTTAGAACATAATAATATGTTATATTTAATTCCATATAATACTAATAATATTGGTATTTATAATACTGCAACTAATACTAGATCTTATAGTTGTAATATAGGTAGTTATAGTTCTAATGAAGAACTTTATAAAGGTGGAACTATTATGGAATTAAACAATATTAGTTATCTTATTATGGTTCCTTATGATGCTGATAAATTATATATATATAATATTGATAATAACAATTTTACATATATCGAAGATCCTATATTTATAACTAATAAATTTACAGGATGCACAGTTGATTTGAAAGGAAATATATATATGAATACAGAATATGGTGATATTTTATATTATAGTTTATCTGTGGCAAAGTTTTATAAACAACCTAGGTTACCAGTTTTATTAAAAAAAAAAAAACCTATAAGTTTTAAAGATTTATATGAAAAGTTTCATACGGATTATATTTATCCTGAATACAATTATAACAATAAACAAATTAGATTTAGTGATTATTTTAATAATGGTGGTGCTAAATATTACACTGTAGCAAATACTAAAGATAATGAATTTATAATTGATACTACTAATACTATATCTAATGTTAATGATCAAACAAATATTAATACATCTTATGAAACATTTATAGAACAACAATGTAATATTAGTTTAACTTTGAGTCATTATAGGAATATACGATCGCAAAGATATGAATATTATGATAATTATGTTGCAAATATTGATTATACTATTGATTCTATTAAAATTAAGAATGATAATACATATTTATATTATACACAATGTTATCCTGAAAATACAGGAAATCGTGTAGATTTAATAACTAAACGTACACCTATCGGTGAAAATAAAAACTTACCTGATATTGCGAATCTTCCTATTAATAATACTAATCCACAAACAGAAGTATTGTATAAAATTAATATTGGCACTACACGTATTGCAGAGAAAGTTACTGACAATCCCAATGATTTTGGAGACTATACTGATATTTTAATATATCTTAATGTAAATAAAGTTTTTAATAAAATTGGACCTAGTTATGTTGATTTAGATTTTCGTTATTTTATTAAAAATGGTATTAATACTGATATTCCAAATGACACAATGTCATCAATTAATAGCATAACATTTGACATTAAGGGTACAATTGAGAATGGTATTAAAATTAATATGGATTATGGTAATTATTTAAGTAGTTTAAGGAATATTGATATTACAATATTTCAATATGGTATAATTCATTATAATGAAAATCTTAAAAAACTAATTACTATTAGTAATCAAAATCCTTTACTTTATCCTCTAACACTTACAATTAAAGAAAATATAAATATAAAAAAATTACGTTGTAATTATATAGATCTTAATGCACAAATTAGATTAAATGACAATAGAAAAATAAGTAAATTAATTATTGTTTTTACAGAAACTGAAACAATTGATTTAGATGACTTTATTGACTTAATATATTTACGAGAAATTGTAATAATATCTGTTAATAGTGTAACTATTACAATTGAAAATGGTACTACTTTAAAGCAAGATATTAATATTATAATATACGAAAACGTTTAATAAGTTTTTTCTCGTAATAATACAATATTTTTATTACAATGTAATAATAAATGAAATTACTTATTATATTAGCTCTTTTATCTTCTGTTTATTGTGGTATTAATAATAGTATAACCGTTTTAGGAAATGGAACTATATATCTAGCACATACTAATAATTGTGTTATTTATGAAATAAAAACACAGGATAATGGTTCTTTTTTTAACACAGTAGTTGTTGGTGATGATTCAAAAAGAGGTAATGTTAATGATTTTAATGGTTTAAATGCACGTTTAGAACAACCACGTAGTATAATTAATAGTGATAATAATTCTCTTCTATTTTTTGTAGATAATAATAAATATATTAAAAGAGTTAATATTAGTAGTGATAGTATTAAAGGAAGAAAAATACAAAAAATTACAGATGTTTCAAGTAATATTACAAATATATTTACACATAATTCTTATAATTATGCTTGTTCGGCGAATAGCACCGCAATAATATATTTTGCCAGTCTTGATAGAATATATAAAATAGATTTGAGAATAGATCCTCAAGAGGATGCAGAAACTGCAACTGAAACAATTGATGCTGTTACATCTAGCACAAATATTTTAGCAAGTGGATCTAATTTTATTAATATATCATTTTATAATGGTAATTTATTTTATTGTTATAGTAATAATAATACTTATTATTTTAAACAAAGTGCTGAATCTAATAATTTTGATGTCAATACTGATAATACTTTAAGTATAACATATAGTCCAAATATAACTGATATTAAAGGATTTACATTTTCTAGTAATTATTTAATTATTACTGGAACTAGCAATAATGTAACTAAAATACAACGATTTACTTATACAGATCATACTACTATAACTAGTAATAATATCCAAGTGTCTGATGATGAATATTCAGCATTAATTGATTATAAAGCAATTTATGGAAATAGTGATGGAGATGCAGATACTTATATAATTGGAAGACAATCAGCCGGTGTTGATGGTTTTTATAAAATCAATATTAATAATATTACTAATATAACCTCTATCAATATGAGTGAAGTATATGCTATTGATGTGCGAAGTACTGACGAAACTGATTATAATATTAGTTCATTTTATTTATTTAATAATAAACATACTACTGATACTAGTTTAAATAATTATAGAATGATACATTTTAATAAAAAAAATTCTAATATTACTTTAGTTCAATATGAACATTCAATTTTTAGAACAGAAATGTTAAACTTTATATATAATGGTATTGATATATTTGGTAACAATTATACTGGAGGAACAATATCAAATATAACTATTGATAAACAAGATACATTATATATTGCGGAATATGCATCAGGTATTTCTAGTATATATTACTGTGAAGATATAAAATCAAGAAACAATTTATTTACATTAAAAAAATTAACTACTAGTCCAGTAATTGATGGTGAAATAAGTTCTATTAATTACGATCATTCTAATAAATCTTTACATTTTATAACAGATAAGCATTATTATAAATATAATGTTTTAAACGAAAATAGAGCAATAATACCTAAGGGTTCATTAAGTAATTTAGATAATATCCAACAAACTAATGATACTGATAGTTTAGAAAACATAAATGATTTTGTAATTGATACTGATTATGAAATTGGTTATATTGCATTTAAAAAAAGATTAAAATGGTTTTATGTTTAATTTATAAACAAATGATAAACAATGTTGAATATTAACAATTATAAAAATTTCATTATTATTTTTATAAATATATAATGGCATTATAGAATATAATAAATTCTTTTTATAAAATGTTGAACTAACACTTACTATAATATCGTTTAATGTTGTTAATGAATCATTATGATCAAAGCATTTTATTGTAGGATTAGGTGTATTACTACAATATTTAAATTGTAATTGATTGGATATTTTAATAATATCTAATGTATTAGGATCTATAAAATATACAAAAGTTCCTTGATATTTTATATTATTTTTATATTCTTTATGATAACATAAACCAATATACATATCATTATGAAATATTAAATTACCTTTTGGATAATAATTATAATTAATATTTTTATTTATTGTAATATCATTATTATAATCATAATATGTTAAAGGATTAAAAGATATTATAAAATATAAATTACTATTATGTATAAAAGGTATCCAGTTTTTTTCAATTATTTTATTTGATTTTAATGGTATTAAAGTATTAAGATCTGTTAAATACATTATACGATGACAATTATTATTTTTAGTTAATCCGTTAAAAACTATATGTAATTTATTATTGTAATATATTGGAACTGGATCATATGGATCTAAATTATTATAATATTCTTTATTATCAACAATAATAGAATAGCGATCCTTACAATATTTTTGTTCAATTAATATACCATTGTATTTTATTGTTTTTAAAGCATCTGTTGATATATTTTCAATATATTCGGTTGTTTCAAACGCATCAGATAAATATAAATAATCTAAAGATGGTATATTATCATACTGTCTTATGTTATATTGAATATCTAAATATTCTATATTTAATACTTCAAGAAAGGCATTAAATATTGCCATTTGATAATGTAGATTAATGTAAGATACTGATAACCAACCACATAATTCTTCAAATATTTTAATTGGATATATAACATTAATTGACATTGAAAATGGCATACGATCTAAATATTTAATGGAATAATTAGTATTAAAATAATCATTATAACTTTTAATTATTAATTCAATATCTGTTCGTATTAATGGTAATATTTTATTATTAATTACTATATACAAATTAGATTTATGAATATAGATTGTATTATGATCTAAATGTTCATAAATAGTATGATGATCATATTCCTTTGTAAAGATACCGATGAAATCATAATTTTTATATAAATATTTATTGTTATATATAGATAAATATATATTATTTAGATCTAAATTATGAATATTAATATCAGTTTTATTTGATGATATAAAATTATAATAAAAATTAGTATTGGTTAGTGTTGTAGCTGTAGAAAATACTATTAAATTAGATTTATTATAAAATCTATTTTTATTGAACTCAGTTATCATTCTTTTTTTTGTTAAAGAAATAGAAAAATGACTGATAAACTTATTGATAGTTTTGGTATAAACGGTAATATTGCTATTACTTATAAAAATATTAATGATGATGAACACCCTTGTATCGTAGATATTAGTGCTTGTGTTAATATAGAAGATATGTTAATTGAAATTGAAAACTTTAGAACTTGTAATTATCATTCTACCGATGTAGATGCTATTACTAATTTTAATACTGACAATTGTATAGAAGTTACTAATAATCCTGAAAAAATATATAAAAGAGGATATTTTGATTTTAATGATTTAGGTGAAACAAGTAATATAACATATTATAGTAATTTGTATATTGCTGGTGAGTTAATTGTTCAAAGTAATATAACAGCTTATTCAACTATGCAATTTTTATCAGATAGTAATTTAAAGTATGATATTTATAAAATTGAAAATTCATTAGAAAACATAGAAAAACTTAGACCTGTTAGTTTTACTTGGAAACATAATGATGAATACGAAATTGGTTTTATTGCGAATGAACTTGAGGAGATCTTCCCTGGTCTTATAAAAGAACGTGAATATAAAATGATTAAGGAAAATAAACTTATACCATATTTGGTAGATTCCATTAAAACTTTAAAAAATCGTATTACAAAAATAAAAAATGAACGTAATAAATAATTGTAGTAATCTTAAAGTTAAAGTATTTTATAAGAAAAACACAGCAGATCATAATAATATTATAGAAGATAGTGAGCAATTAACAGATGGTATTTTAATACAAACAGATTGTAATTTAGACTATTTAGGTAGTGTTAATAATGATTTTACTGATTTTATTACAAATATAGGAGAGACTAAAACATTAACCGTAAAATCACATTTACCTAATATAGGTTATTATAATATTGCAATTAATACTGATAATAATATTAATAGTATTAGTAAATCTGTATATTTTAATAATTGGTATGATACTGATGGTGCATTAAATGGCTTAATAATTGGCGATACTACTAAACATTTTTCGGTGCAAAAAGATGTTTATGTTCAGGAAAATATTACTGCTTTTGATCTTGGTATTCCATCAGATATTAGATTAAAAAAAGATGTTAAAAATATAACAAATGGATTGGAAATAATAAATAAATTACGACCTGTAAGTTTTAATTGGAAAAAGAATAATAATGAATCTATCGGTTTTATAGCACAAGAAATAGAAGAAGTATTACCAGAGTTTGTTAGAGATACTAGATTAAATGGGGAAACAATAAAAACTATAAAACAAGATAAATTAATACCGTATATTGTTGATAGTATTAAAAATATAAGTAATAGATTAAAAAAATATGAGTGATCAAATTGAAAATCAATATAGATTTATGTTAGAATCGAAAGCAAGAGTTATAGTTAAATATCATGTTGATATTTCAGATCCTAATAAACCTAAAATTGTTTTTGTTGGGTATCCTGTAACTGAGAGTTCGAATTCAAATCAATTAAATCGCTTTATTGCTGATAGTTTAAATCGTAATACTTCTCGAACATATGGACCACCAGAAGATGATCCAAATAAAATTAATAGAACAGCAAATATTAAGTTTAAAATACCATGTGTTGGTTATTTTAATAATCATAATGTATTACCCGAGTTTTTTATAAAACACTATGAACCAACACCACCAGATACTGCTTTCGATCAAAGCGAATACCCTTCCACCCTTGATATGGAATCTAATTTATATGTTAATTGTAATTTAAATGTTTACGATGATATTACAGCGTTTGCTACATATCATAGTTCTGATATAAATCTTAAAAAAAATATTAATACTCTAACAAACTGTTATGATGTTGTAAATGATCTTAACCCTGTTGGATTTAAATGGATTAAAAATAATAAAGATAATGTAGGATTTATAGCACAAGAAGTTGAACAAATAATACCTAATATTGTTAGTAATACAGATGAATATAAAACTATAGCAGAAACAAAAATAATAGCATATTTAGTTGGTGCTATTCAAGAATTGGATAAAGAATTGAGAGAATTAGAAGAAGAATAAATTATTATGAATTATAAAAATAAATGGCATTTAAAACAGAATTAGCGCATTTACTGATGGACAAATTAAATCAAACTGAATTAAGAGATAAAGGTATCCTAAGACAGATAAAAGAAAAAATAAAAGAATGTAGGGAAGAATTAAAACAAAGTAAAATAAAATGATATGGATACCTTTAGCGATCTTAAGAAGTGTAGTAACTTCAGGATTAATATTATTTCAAAAACTGGACAAAACCGATAAGACTGATAAGTTTTTATTTCCAATTATTACATCAATATTAATTGGTTTTATAGCATTAATATATTATATTATTAATTATAATACTAATAATTTAGATGAATTATATAAACCAAAATATTATATATATAGTATAGTAGTATTTATTGTTATATTGTTATCATATTACATAATTAAAATATGTCCTAATCCTGCTTATTTTAGAAGTTTTGTAGCTTTAGAAATAATTTTGTTATTAATTTATAGTATATATACAAATCAATTTCATATTAGTAATATAGGAATAATAGGAATAGTTTTAATTGGTTTAGGTATTATATTTGTGTCTTGTGATCAAGTATAATATTTTTCAGTTGAACTTAAAAGACTTAAAAGAATATTGTTAATTTCTAAGTTTTTTAAAGATTTTTATTGATTTGAGTGATGATAAACTAATTGTATGTGTTGATGAATAATATTGTGGTGTAATTTCATACCCTTCTTCATCAAATGTAGTAGGATCAGTATTCATAATAAGGTTTTTACTTGATGATTTAGCTTTCTTTGGTATTTTAGGACTAGTTGGAGATAATTCTTTATCTTTTCCTCCTGTTAATGACATTTTACTATGAATTGTAGTAATTAAATCATTTCTATTTAGGGATAACATATAATCTACTTTTGCATTAAAATATCTTTTAATAATCTCTATAAATATTTGTAGTTGTTTATATTCGTCACTAGTATGTGGAATATTTAAAACATTATTAATAAAAAATTCAAATGAAGTAATAATTTTATCAAGAATATTGTCTGTTTTAAATTGTTGTATTAAATCTATATATTTATTTACAAATGGTGTAATATCTGTTTTATTATTGTTAAAAATTATATTTGTTTCAATAATAGTATTTATATCTTTTTCAAATATAGCATTTAATTTAGCAATATCTTTACTATCAGTTTCGGTAATAGTTTGACAAGCAACACCATTAAATATACCAGTTGTTTTAAACCAAACTTTTTTAACTTTATTATCAGTTGTTAATAAATAACTTAAGTTATTCGCTATATCAAAGTTATTACACAATAAATCAATAATTAAGAAATCATAATCATATTTGTAATTCGGGTTTGTAAGGGTTGATTTTAAACTACTGTTATAATTCCATCCCGTTAAGATATTATTAGTAGTAGTTATTTTTGTATCAGAATATATTATATTATACTCAAGAATTTTATCATCCATAAAATAACTATATATATTATTAATAATTAATTGATGAATAGTATATTTAAGATTTAAAAATAAATTATGAATCGAAGAAGCTTCATATAATAATTCAGAAGCTAAATATTTATTATCATTAGTTAGCTTAATAGTATCATTACCATATTTAAAATCAATTAAATCATCGTGTCTATATTGAGCAATTTTAATATAATCATCTGTGTAATCTTTTACATTAAGACCATATTCGGTAATAGTATATCTACTATTGTATGTTTTAACATTATGTAAAATATTTGAAAGATAAGTTGCATTTGTCATTTCAAGATCACATATAATAAAAGTGTATTTATGATATTTTAATATACATTGTTCAATTATTTTTGTTCCTGGTAATAATAATACTTGGTGTAATCCATCCGCAAAATTAATATATTTAATAATATTATCATTGATTCTAAAAACATACATATGTGGATTAGAATTATTATTACTATAACGGATTGCTATATCAACATTAAAAGAAGTTGATAAAAACGAAGTTAATAAATTTGAATTTAATTTATTTGAAGTTCCGTGAAATAAAAATAGCGATTTACTATAATCATTATTTTTGCCTGTTGCTTGCATATTAGTTAATATAGTAATTAATCGGTGTTTAACTGCATCACTTAAGTTAAAATTAGAATCAAGAATTAAATTACTTAATTCTAAATTAAGATTTTTACTTAATGGCTGTCTTCCTCCGTTTTTATAGTTGTGTTCAATTTCATATAGCTTATCTCTATTTATATTATATGTTTGAATATCTACTAATTTAAATAAATATTGAAATGCATTTACTGAACTTCTATTTACTGTTCCATTAAAAACACCTACAATAGGTGTATTTGTGTTATCATTATTAAATATCGCATTATGATATAATAATGTTGCAAGATCATAACATTCATTTCGTTTTATATTAGGAATTTTTTGTTCTAATTCAGTTATTTTATTTGCTGAATCTGGTTCAATTATTTCAATATTAGATACAAAATCAGTAGCAAATGTAGTTAGGAATGCAGTAATATAGTTAAGTTTATTATTAGTTTCAGTATCATCTCGATATGAATGTGCAAAATATTTAGGAACAGTTTTATTACTATTTTTAATAACTATTGAAATTCGATCTAATGCATTTAATGATAAAAGTGATTTACCATATGGACAGAATTCTATGTTTTGTTGTGTATAGGAAAATACATATATTCTATTAAATATGGAATTCTGTAATATTGCTGATTTATCAATAATATGAATAGCATTATATTCTGAAACTATATCGGTATAATTATATAAATTGCTATTCGTTGTAGATAATTTATTATCAACAATAAAGTTAGAAGGATAATTAGCATTACTTAAATCGTCTAAAAATCTATCATCATACAAAGCTATTGTAGATTTACTACCAACATTTAATAAATTGAATATAATTTCAAAATGTTTGCAAACTGTATCAAAGTCAATAGTTTGTTTTTTTTCAATTTGTTTACAAGATATAATATAGTTTTTAAAATAAGGTAAATATTTAACGTCAAGTTCGGTTTCTACAAATAAATTATCCAAATTAGATTCTGTATAATTTAATTTCAGATCTTTACATTTAGTAAGAATATCGTTATAATTGTTTTTAATAGCTGGTGGTTTATCACATAATGTGTCTATTTCTGCAACATCTTCAACATCTTTTATATTGTTATGATAATAACAAG
>Ga0115557_1003182_pt1 | contig 10749 bp, 7 predicted proteins | sample COGITO_mtgs_1104_FD_87280 | JGI IMG/M metagenome (GOLD analysis project Ga0115557, IMG submission 87280) | Pelagic marine microbial communities from North Sea - COGITO_mtgs_110421 | ecosystem: Environmental > Aquatic > Marine > Epipelagic | place: Germany:Helgoland, sampling site Kabeltonne... | reverse complement strand
GTGCATTGTTATGATTAGGTAAGGGATAGCCTTGGGGAAACGGGGGGGGGGGGGTTATACAATTTAATAAGAATTTATTTGTCCTTCACGACTCCCTTGAACCTCTCCTTGCCTGGGCTCCCGCTCTCAATTATGGATCCCTGACCATCAAACTCTTTCTGTAGCGCGGTCCTGGTCTTCTTCCGGTACACCTCGACCGTGAAGTCGGTCTCCGGCGCTTCAACTGCGTCAACGACGAGCTCGGCGAGCTCCTGGCGAGACAAACCTCCTCCCAGGTAGTCGCCTTGGGCGATCTCCACCGGCCCTCCGTCTCTCCCGTTCACCAAGACGCCTGGACGGATGATGACGTAGTCCTTCACCTTCTTCCTGACCTCCTCCTCCCCGCGAAGCTTCTGGTACATGATTCCGTCGACCACCCCGCCCATAGAGTTTGTCATCTTGTAGCCTTGGCTGCGAGGATTTTCGAAGCGAAGTGAAGCGAGCCGAGAACAGGAGCAAATGGAAGCAAAGCGATGCGAAGAGTAAGAGAAATGTTGTTGCGTGATGTTGACGTCAATCGATATCTAGGCTTGAAACTTCTAGCTCGTCGCGTCGCCACGTTCTTCCTCGCAGCCTCTCACCTATCCGGCCTATCCACAGCCAAAGCAGATATCAAAACCAACCTGGTCGACTTTGGAAGGACCTCTACGACGTTCTTGACGCCTCCGTAGTCGACCTCCTCCGCGTTTCCGCCCCTCTTGCTCGCGCTCGCGGCGTACACGACCGCGGTGGGCTTCACGGCTTCGACGACGGCCTTGAGCTCGCTTATGTCCTTCACGTCTACAGGATTGGGATAGGGAAAATAGTTGGACTTGCTGTCAAGCTTCACGACCTTGAAGGGGTCGGAGCCGGTGCGGGTCGCTGATGTGCAAGGTATGCCTCGCTTTAGGCACGCCTCAATGGTTGACATTCCTGACCGACCGGAAGCCCCCAGGACAAGGACGACGGGAGGTTTGGAGGAGGGAGGGGCAGCGGCGCTGCTGAGAACCAACGAGTTAGGAATACGACAATACTAATGTGCCAATGCTTGAATGAAGTGCAGTACGGGCATTCTTACCTTGCTGCTGTCGGGGCAATACAGCAAGCTGTAGCTAGTGGAAGGGCCATGCCTGCTTTGATAACCTTGATAACCTCTGCCCGAGTTGCGAACAGCCTCGAGGTTGAACTAATCTTTAAAACCGGCACGTTGAACTGGAGGCCGGACACGGAGAACAGACATATCAAGAGGAGTACGAACTTGGCGGTGATAATCATTGTAGGACCGAGCTTTCTAACGAAGAAAAAAAGCTTGCGTTTGTTTCGAAAATCATCTAATATATCCCCCAAATGAAACCTCAAACTTACATTTGTTTGTCCAACACGCTACCTCGACTGTTTCTGACTGATTGCAAATATATTTTAAGGTACTCCCACTTAGTCCTGGTCAATATCCTCCCCCCTGCTGGAACAAAAGCTTCGCTCTCATCTCCCAGCGTTTTGAGGCCTTTCTCTTTGAGCTGGTGATAAACGCTGGGTATCTTCTAGGATCCCAGCAAGATTTACGCCTCCTAAGTTCTTGTTTACTTGAACGCTGCTGATGAGTACCACCACTCTCGATGAACACCTGGACAACTTGCTCTCCTCTTTTCCCCCGTCACCGTCACTGTCACCGTCACTCCAAGAACGCGAACAACAAAAACCGCGAGAGAGAAGACGCAACACAGCAACACAGACTATAACTCCAAGATTTGCCACTTTCTCCGAGATTTTTCCTCCCCCTCCTCCACGGAACCCGTACGAAAACCCAACTGCGCAAGAGTTCGCTTCACGTGGAGGAGAATTGTTGAGACGTTATTTTGCAGAGGAGAGAGTGCTGGAATTGAATGACATTGTAAGTGTTGTCGACGGTAATAATACCTGGCGTTTTTTTGTGCTAGTGGAGGTATCTGCAAAAGGAATAACGAAACATCCAGATGGAGAGGAGTGTGTCTACTACTCCATTGGTTCCGCATCGTGTGAGCTCTGCCTTGTCTGGGGTGGCAAAAGCAACGACAGTAGCGACTATAACGACGACGACGACAAGACTTCCCTAAAAAACGGCAAGCAGTCGATCGTTCCAGTTCCACCAGATATTGAAAGCCGGATTTCTACTTTGTCGCCCTCTGAAAAGAAATCCCTATCCACATTAGAGCAGGTGGTAATGAATCCTGCTGGCACCCCTCCCCCTCTTCTCCTGCCTGTATTCACCTCTAAAAGGCGATATTCCGAAACGTTGAGTACAATAGACAAACTATTTGAGATTGCTTGCAGCAAAAAGGGCCTTCGGTACACTGCAATCGACACCTCACTTGCCTACTTTTCGTGGCTCCTGGACCGATCAGTCGGTGAGAAAAGTACAAAGTCAACGAAAATTGTCGACGATTTACTTGCTTGGCTTGTATATGTTTCCGGGCATATGCGAGATGACTCTAAGGAGGGTTTGGTTGTTAGGATTGGAGATTTGAATCGTCAGCTCGATAGTAGTGGGGGTGGTGGCTTTGTTTGCGAATTTGGTGAAAACATGAATAAAGATTACATTGATGACATCGATGATGTCGATAACAGCAGCGAGAGCCCTGAGGTCGAGCTGGCGAAGAAGCGGAATTTGTCCCGTTTAACTGCGCGGCTCGTACACATCCTTGAGACATTTACGCCGCGTGTAACTGTGATACTCACAAGCTGTTTCGAGGACGAAATGTCTATGGAGATGAACGAAGGATTTTCGCAATTGAAAGAGGAGATGAAATTCTGCGTTTCCAGGGGCATTCGAGTCTACCCCGCTGACGAGGACGAGGATGACGATGAGGATGAGGATGAAGACGAGAATGATGACGAGGACGAAGAAAGCGCCAACGGAGATGATCGAAACGGAAGGAAAGCAGTCAGTACGCGCACGACGTCCTGGGAAAACTCAATCGGCGGACTTCCAAAGGCCAAGTCATTTTTACAGTCGCTTATTAAGACGCGGTTGTTGCATCCCCAACTCTACTGCGCGTCATCCGGGATTTCAATGTCTGTGACGAAAACAAAAGGCAGAATATCTCAGGTTTCTGTCTTGCTTTTCGGCCCCCCAGGAACTGGAAAGACCCTAATAGCGAAAGGGATAGCAGCGGAGGGCTCGCTTCCTTTTAGGGGTGTGAAGGGGCCTGAGTTGTTGAATGAATATGTCGGAGAGAGCGAAAAAGCAGTTAGAAAGGTGTTTGATTGGGGCCGGCGGCAATGCCGCCGACCCCGCAAGAGGGGACAAGTAGGCGGAGCAGTGATATTTTTCGACGAGCTTGACAGTCTTGTCCCGTCGCGTTCTAGTGACGGCGGTAGCGAAAGCAGCAGTGGAGTGATGGGTCGTGTCGTTTCAACTTTCTGTAGTGAGCTTGACGCGAACAATGAAAAGAATCTGGGGAGTGATATCGGCAGCTCAATGCCGGCATTTATGTTTATTCTAGCTGCGACAAATCGACCGGATCTTATCGATCCGGCACTTATGAGTGCGCAGCGTTTCAACTACCGTTTATACATCTCGATCGAAGGACAGGCTAATCGCATTGACTGCCTGGAAAAGGCGATGCACGGCTTTGTTTTCAAGGATCGTCTTACTGCCGCTGAGATGAGCAGGAAAGTGTATGAAGCATTGAATAAAGAGCATGGCGGTAGTGGTGGTACAAAGAGCGATGAAGCGCGCGGTGATCCGCTAGCAGGATTCACTGGTGCAGATCTTACGTCAATTGCGCAGAATGCAATGATGGCAGCGACATTGAGGAAGATTGCTGACCTTGATAAAGCAATCGAAGATAATGAGAATGCGGCGGCAGACAATCTCGACAACGATAACGATAACGATAACGATCATGATGATGATGACAGTGATTTATACCAAGTCGAGATATCATTTGAGGATCTGATGGAAGCTGGACGAAAGATCAAGCCCTCTGTGACAAAGGCTGAGAGAGCGAAATTTCAGCGGTTAAAGGAATTGTACGACAACACAACTGATGACAATAAAGAAGTAGAAGAAAACGGCAAGCATGCCGACACAGATGCAGATGCAGCCCTAATATAAAACCTTCCTACATTTTGTAAAAACTGTTACCTGTTACCCACCTCACATCAACATTAATTCTGCCCCTTCCAATTTGAATTCATCCTCGGCCATTATGGGGGAGCCAGACATTTTCAGCTTTAGATTAAACCTGTGCCAGTCAGATTTGAAATGGGCTCGATGTTCCGCTGGAGTGAAGCTACCTCCACATGTGTTACAGCTTTTCTTCCCTTCCGTGTTCTCGCACTTTTCCGTCGAAGTTGAAGATGAAGTCGAAGTCACCACCGTCGTTGTTTTCGTACTACGAGCGCTTGCATTAGAAGCTAATTTTTCGGCCCGTTCGGTGACACGCGTTTTTTCTTTCTCGATAAGAGCCCTGCGCTCCTCCTCCTTTTCTTTTTCACGTCGCTTAGCCTTCTTGGATTTTTTCTGCTGTTTTTTTTGCTGCTGCTTGCTATTACCAAGGGAAGTAACACCTTCATCAGTTTCGCTTGCTCTTGCTCCATCTCTCTCCTCTATAGTCGACTTTACAAACGCCTCTGCGAGTGCTGAGACTTTGGTTTCGTCGTCATCAATATCGCCGCCGCCGTCGTCGCCCTTGCTCGTGGTGGTGGTGGTGGTGGTGGTGGTATTTTTCACATTCTCCTCCTCCCTCCTTGACATTTCCTGCTCGAAGTCGAGATCGCCTTCTACCTGCACACTGACGCTTCGAATCTCAAGTTGTGCTCCAAGGGTTCCCGATACAAAATCATTGATCTCACGGTATATTCCTGGTTCGATAAGGTATTCAAGTTCGCGGGAGCCAGATTTGGAATCGGCGGGTATAAGGGAAGTGTTGAATTTTTCGCTGAGTGTGGCTGTCACAGATTGCGCTGTCGTCGTTTCTTCATTTAGACCGACAACACAGACGAGCATACGCGCCCGCTCTATTTCAAGCACATTCTTGAGTTTCTTCACGGCGTCAAGAAATTGGCTCTTGATACTGCAACGAGCGACAACAATAAATGGTTTAGTATGTACATGGCATAAACAGACAGCGTGTTTCTCACTCACTCACTCACTCCCCAAAACTAAACTAGCTGGCTCACCTTCTTGTGGGGTGGACACTGAATTTTGCCTTCTTTAAGCTGTCCGCAATCACATTAAACGTAAACGGGCGATTGCTTGACGGATCAACGCATTTTTCTACGACCATGTTGGTGATCTCCTTCACGGTCTTTTCAAGCTGCGCACTCCTCTCTAAACCAGAAACCTGCAAAGTCCCCTTCATCAAGATTTGACGGCAAATCACTTCCTTGTCGGTGGTGTCGAAACAACGCTGCAAGTCCTCCTTCTTTGCAAGCTCCCCCTTGCTCACATTCTTGAAAACATTGTCTATCTGTAGCACCTCGTCCAAATCATTCTCCACCCCTTCCCTAAAATTCACCACCTTGTTCTTGTATGCTGCAATCTCAAATTTCTTGCCGCCCCGAGAGAGTCGGACGATTGCAACGTTTGTGATCCTAACCTGGTTGACAGGAGTGAATTCAGACATGGCAGTTGCGGGAAGATGGTGCGTGGGAGCAGCCTCCAGAGAGAGCTAAGGAGCACAAGCAAAGGTGAAAAGAAGAAAATGTTGCCTGCACTCCAAGGGGCAGGTGTGTTCTCGGAAGCAAAGAAAGCGGTTCCCCCCTCCTCTGGAATGGATTCGTCAGGATCGAGTGATGATATTTATTGTTTTCGACAATATCTTATATCCTGCTCTTATTATATTGACGGATGTCACGAAGCAGACACTTCGTCCACAAATACATCCACCAATCATAAACGCGAATTACAATGGCTGGCAATGATTCTGACCTCACTCCTATCACCGTAGTCACGGGTAAGTATTAAAAAGTATGAATATAGAAGTAATGACACTTGTGGAGCCTAATCAAGACCAACGGCTGTACACCCTTGCATTTAGTCTCTTTCTCACCCATTCCAACCCCTATTGTCGCGAAGGATTCCTCGGTGCGGGAAAGACCACTCTTGTGAACTACATTTTGAAGGAGCAGAAAGACTGGAAAATTGCTGTGCTTGAGAATGAATTTGGAGAGGTCTCCATTGATGATGGGCTTGTTGCGGAGTCTATGGACGCCCCTGAAGATCTTATCACCATGGACAACGGTTGCGTCTGTTGCTCTATTCGTGGAGATCTGATTCGTACCCTTGGCCAGCTCGCGACTCGACGAAAGGACTTCAATGCCATTGTTCTGGAAACAACCGGTGTAGCCGATCCTGCCCCTATAGTTTACACAATTCAGACGAACCCGAAGATGTCGCAGCACTATAGGATCGATAGTATCGTCTGCCTTGCCGATGCCAAGCACGTAGAGCTCCATTTGGACGAGGTGAAACCCGATAATGCCTGTAATGAGGCTCAGCAGCAAGTTGCCTTTGCCGACAAGATTTTGCTGAACAAGCTTGATCTCGTGACTGAGGAGGAGAAGACTCGCGTGAAGAACCGCCTCACTGGGATCAACAAGTTTGCTGAGATCATTGAGACTGAGAGGTCCCGCGCTCCGCTCGATAGGATTCTGGCTGTCAACAGCTTTGACATGGAAAGCATTCTTAAGGTGGATCCGACGTTTTTCGACGAAGATGATGAAGACGACGATGATGCTGGACCTGAGAAGAAGAAGACGAAGAAGAAGCACAATACCGATCTCGTCCAGTCCGTTGGTATCGCGTTCGAGGGCAACCTTCACAGCCAGTGGTTCAACATGTTCATGATGGACTTGTTGAAAGAGCGCGCTGCTGACTTATACCGCACTAAGGGTCTTCTATCATTCCACGGCCAGGGCAACGCGAAGTTTGTTTTCCAGGGCGTGCACGAACAGATCAACTTTGGGCCATCTAAAAAGCCCTGGGCGGAGGGAGAAACGCGAGTGAACAAATTCGTGTTCATTGGTAAGGATCTTGACCGTGAGAAGCTCACCAAGAGCCTGATGGAATGCCTTTACAAGGAGGGAGGGAAGTAGGCTAGTCTTGCGCGGAGGGGGAGACGAGTTTACGTAATAATTGAAAATTGAAACCTAAATAAAACGACCCTTATTGCCCGGGCAGAAAAAACCTAACTTTTTTTTCGGTCCTACTACGTTTACTTGTTTTGGTCCTCCTCCTCCTCCTCCTCCTCCTCCTTCCTCTTTACGAAACGTAGAGGCTTGCCGCAAAGACAATGTCGCGTTTTATCGCTTTGCTGGCCTCTTCGCATTTCAGGTACAGGGTAGGGTTACCAATCATCCTTGCACAGTTCCGCACCTCCCGGCACAGCTCGTCTAACCTGGTGATACATCTCACTATATCTCCCTCCTGCACGTCAGTGAGTGCACAAATGTCGATGAAATCGACCCCGGAGGCCCAATCATATACGACATGTACCAACCCAAACTTCAAATTCTTGTCGACGAAACTATTGCGGTCAACCTTAAGTCCGAAGCGGTTCTGCAAGATTCCGATATTTTTCGCAATGGTAGTCATCTTATCGCAGCATTCCAGCAAGTCATCCGGCAGACCTACCCCCCCCCCCAGACCATCGACGGAGCTTTTTCGCTGAAAAATCAAGGCGCTAAGAACAGCAACAATGGACGCAGGTTCCAGGTCATTGAGTATCCCCTCGAATACCATCTCAGTGACGATCAAGCTCTCTTCACAAGTGTTCACCTCGCATGCCACCCTCCCTTTGATCTGCACACAGTCTTCCTCATCGATGTATCTCAAGTGCCTCAGAACTTCCTTTTTCATTGAGAAATCGGGAAATAGGGACAAGGCCTCGTTCGATGTGGCGTGCTTCAGCTTCTCTATCTGCGATCTCAGGGTCTCTTTCTTGGCAAAAATTGAGTAGGTTGAAGATAAATCCACCTGGCCAACCTGTGTAGCCTCCGCGACGCGTGTAGACTTTAGGTTGATTAGGATTGTCTCCATATCTGCAACTCCGTCCGCGAAGCCTATATCCCCCTGCACACCCTTAGTGACGCTTCGCAAGTCAATTGGGGCATCATACATGCTCAATCCCTTTACCGCATCAACTACAGTTAAGATTTCACTCGCAAAAGTAGCTGCCGACGATTTCGATTTATTCGATTTCGTAAAAAAGTCTGCGTCGTCGTTCTTTTTCGCCTTGGAAGGAGCGCCAAATGAACTAAAAAAGTCTGCATCGTCGTTTTTGCTCTTTGCAGGGGGCATGCTGGAGAAAAAATCGTTCGCGCCGGTGCCCCCCTTAACTTCCGCCTTGCTGCTGCTGCTGGCAGCTTTGTAGATGATTCCGGCGTCAATTTTTTTCTTGGCCGCAAAGACGATAAGAATTTCATCTAAACCGACTTCGAAAATGCCGTACCTCGCGCCTCCGACGGTAAATTTATAGTTGATCTTCCCCTCATTCGAACTGTCGTCATCTTCACAGTCGCTATTCTCGAGCTTGACGACGCAAACCATGGTGTTCTTCACCGGCGGTACCAAAACCATCGCTGGAGCTGCCACGGCCTCGACGTCATCGCTCAAAAATGTAACTAGAAGGCACCGACCGATGGTCAACGCTCCACCGGCACTCCCGCCTGCTTGGGAAAGAATTTGGGAGTGTAGCCTCCGGTTGGCAAGTGTCAGGCCCTGTGTGCAACTGAAGAATACATTCATGTCGACAAAATGCGCGCTCCTGCCCTCAATGCCAGCTTCCCATTTGACCTCCAAGAGGTTAAGCGCCCTGGTGCCCTTCTTCAGCAGCCCCTTAATGTCCTTCTCTCCCAGAGCGCGCTGCGTGGCGAACTCTGAAAACGAGCGCTTGATCATGTCCTCAACACTCATATCCTCCACCCTGAGTAAATTCAAGATCATGTTGTACGTGAGTCGGAACTGCGAGCTCAACTTGGTCGATCTTCCGCAAAGCATCGTCTTGAGCAGTGAAACGGGCGGTGCCTCCTCCCCAAAGCAACATATAATCACAGTTCCCACTGAGTCGAGTCCGCGTCGCCCTGCTCGACCGGCCATCTGGGTGTACTCTCCGGGCTCAAGATTTCGGAATTCGACACCATCGTGCTTCCTAGTGGAGTTGAATACCACAGCGCGAGCGGGCATGTTCACGCCCATGGCGAATGTCTCCGTGGCAAATAAGACTTTCACCAAACCGCGCGAGAATAGAATCTCGACCATTTCCTTCAGGATGGGGAGCAAGCCTCCATGGTGAATGCCAATCCCACGCTTTGAATACTCGACTATCTGATGCACCTGGGGCAAATTCTGATCGACAGCGGTGAGTCGTTTTACGGTTTGACTCGCAAACAAGTGAACACTCGCCTTCTCCTTTTTGTCGTTGAGATCCATACCCCTCAAGTAGCCTGCAATCTGTTCGCACATCTTTTTGCTAAACGAAAACACGACCGTAGGAGTTAAGTCGTTCTTCTTCAGGTGATTCACGAGTCTTATCCACTGGTTTTTTTCCCCAGATTTCTGGTACGCAGGTCCACCACCAGGCCGTCTGTAGCCCCCCGATGCGTATTTGCTGTTTTTGTCGGGTGCGGCACCTGTCTTGGCAGTTTGCTTCTTTACCAATTCCTCTTTCTTGTCTGTACCTTTGAGAATCCTATCGCACTTTTTTACTTCATTCTCGTCAAATTTTGAACGACCCTCGAGGATCACATGCAAATCGTCCTTCACCCATAAATTGTGTTGCAATGGGACGGGGCGATAGTCGGTGGTGATGACGTACACGTTACGGCGCTTCGTCCTCCCGATCCAGTCGCTGAATTCCACAGTGTTGGGTGTCGTTGCACTGAGGAAAATCATGTTGACGTGAGGTGGGAGCATTATTATGACTTCCTCCCAGACGACGCCACGCTCGCTATCGTTAATATAGTGCACCTCGTCGAAGACAACCCACTCAATGTCGCGAATGATGTCCGCTCCTCGATACAGCATTGAGCGGAGTATCTCCGTAGTCATGACTAAAACCCCGGCGTCCTCGTTAATCTGCATGTCCCCGGTAATTATTCCTACGTCATCTCCGAATCTCTGACGAAAATCGCGATACTTCTGGTTGCTAAGTGCCTTAATTGGGCTTGTGTAAATCGTTTTCGTCCTGTTTTTAAGCGTCATCGCGATGGCATACTCAGCCACTACGGTTTTCCCTGCGCTCGTGTGGGCGGCTACAAAAATTGTCTCGGATCTCTCCATCCTCATGACAGCCTGCTGCTGGAAATTGTCGAGTACAAAAGGGTATTTGATGGGTGCATTCTCAAGAAGCGCCTCGTAAACGGATGAAGGGAGAAGATTCGTGATCGCAAATGACTTCTGATTGGGTGTAATTTTTGTTGACGAGGAGGACGAATTGCGAAGGATCGCATTCTCGCTCTTTGGTATGGGTATAGCAGATACAGAGGAGGGGGTCAATTCAATTTCGTCGGTCGTCGTCTCGTCCGCGCTTGAAACCGAATCACCATCATTGTCGTCGTCGCTGTTGTTATTGTTATTGTTGTTGTTGTTGTTGTTGTTGTCGCCGCCTGTTGATAGTTGCGCAATCGACTGAGTGGTCGCCTCAAGGTTGCATGGGGCAAATTCTTCGTTGCCGCCCACTTCGGTAGTGGTGGTGTCAGTGTTGCTCTTCTCTTCATCGCCGCCATACAGGTCCAGGCTGCTCAGAT
>Ga0115557_1003178_pt1 | contig 10754 bp, 12 predicted proteins | sample COGITO_mtgs_1104_FD_87280 | JGI IMG/M metagenome (GOLD analysis project Ga0115557, IMG submission 87280) | Pelagic marine microbial communities from North Sea - COGITO_mtgs_110421 | ecosystem: Environmental > Aquatic > Marine > Epipelagic | place: Germany:Helgoland, sampling site Kabeltonne... | reverse complement strand
TCGAGGGCAATGTCATCTTCAACGCAATCAAACGCCATCCAGCGAACGTCACAGTTTACATTGACGGCATGGCAGCAAGCATGGCATCGGTCATTGCAATGGCTGGTGATGAAGTGCTGATGGCAGACAATGCTTTGCTGATGATTCACAACCCTTGGACAGTGGCAATTGGTGACAGTGAAGAACTGCGCAAAGAAGCTGATTTAATGGACAAAATGAAGTCTGCAATTATCAACGCATACAGCCGCAGCAATTACAGCACCGAAGAACTGGAAGAATTAATGGATGCCACAACATGGTTCACTGCTGATGAAGCAATGGAAGCAGGTTTAATTGATGGCACAGTTGAAGGCTTAAAGGCTGCCGCATCGGTCAAAGAATTGTCTGCAATCGCGGCACAAGCCGGGGCAACATTGCCAGTTGAAAAGATTGTTTCCAGTATTGTTGCAAAACATGAATCCAAAGTTGCAAAGCTTGAAGATGAATTGTTTGAAGTCAGCGAGCAAGTTGAGCATGGAGAAGCGCAAATTGTTGAATTGCAAAATTCGCTCAAAGAGTATAAATCTGAAATTGAAGACATGGAAAGTTCTCACACAGAAGAAATGGAAGAAGCCGCAGTTGCATTGAATGAAGCAACTGAATTGAAGGCAATTGAAGTTGCTTCTGCTGCTGCTGAACTGATGGCTTTACAAACTGCTGATGCAATTGCTGAAGCTTCCAACCAATCAGAAACAAAAACCACTGCTGAATCATTCTGGGAAGAATACACAGCAGTTGGCAAATCACATGGCCTTGAAGCCAAAAACAAGTGGTATGCCGAGAACAAACATCTTCTGAAATAATTTCACAACCAAGTGAATCTAAACTAAAACAAATAAAAACCAAATATTATGGCTAATACAATCGCAGGGGCAAATCTTGCCGAAATCGCACAGGAAAGCTTGGCTGGACTAAGTTCTCTTTTCGCTCCATTGAGCGCACTAACAACAGACTTTTCAACTGACGTTCAAGGCGCAGGTGAAAGCGTCACAACTCGTTATCCAACCAAACCAACTGCTGCTGACATGAGCGCAGGAATCAAGACTGCATCGCAAGATGTTGCCATGACTTCTGCAACTGTTTCTCTGAACAGCCACTATGGTTTCACTTATGGATTCACTGATGTTGAGCGCAGCAAGTCTTCCATCAATCTGAATGCTCTTTTCATCGAGCCAGCACTGCAAGCACTTGGCGACAAGGTTTTTGGTGATGTTTGGGATTTGATCACAGCCGCAAACTTTGCAACCAGTTCCACAATCACTGCTGCAAACTTTGACCGCGATGATCTTGCTGACCTTAACGCTGATTTGACTTCAACCAAGAAAGCACCACAAGCTGGACGTTCTGTTTTCATGAATCCTGCATATTATGCATCGCTTGTGAAGACTCTGAACAGTGCAGAAATTCCGGGCATCACTGAAGAAAAACGTGAAGCAATCGTTCCGCGCGTTGCCAAGTTTGACTGCTATGAAACAGACCTTGCAGATGCTAATGGTGAAAACCTTGCAGCATTCGCATTTCAGCGCAATTCGTTGCTAATGGCTGGCCGTTCTGTTGATACAGAAATGGCTCTGCAAGCTGGCATTGAAGTTGAAAACGTTGTCATTCCGGGTCTTGGGCTTCCAGTTCAATTCCGTCGATTCTATGACAATGACGGCATCCTTTACTATAACTGCAACCTTCTTTATGGAGTTGCAAAGGGTGTTGACTACGGCGTTCGCGTTGTAACTGCTTAATCATCTTGAAGCCGTCTTGGTCAATCCAAGGCGGCTTTTTTATAACACAGAAATTTAATATTATGTTTAAACCATCAGCCACATTACACAAATCACCATCTGGCGTTTTGTCTGTTTTAGTATGTTCAGAAGATGCCAGCGAATGCCTTGAAGCATTTAAGGCATGCACAGAACCCGGTGAGATTGCTTACTTGCGCAAAGGTCACTTGGATAAATTCAAAAAAATTGAATCCATAAAGGTTGCCAAACCCAAGGCAGCAAAGAAGACTGCAAGAAAGAAAACAACCATTTTGCAATAAGGGGTTATTGTTCGTTATATGTGTGTGAAGCCGTCATTCCAATTTGGGGTGGCGGCTTTTTCGCATCTTGCCAAAATCCAGTTTCAGCTTTAAAAATAAGCCATGACTGACTTTTCTGACTTTTTAAACATTGGCTGCCGTGATGCTGCTGAAATCATGGGTGAATCCATTGAGATCAACGGGCAAACTGTCAATGCAGTCTTTGATGAGCAGGTCAGCGAATGGGACATGATGGAGCATGGAGATTATGAAAACCCAGAAACCAAGCTTGTCATCGCTTTGCTGGATGTTCGCACAGTGCCAAAGAAAAAGGAACGCTTCATCAGAGTTAATACCGGTGAAACTTTCTTTATAACTGAAATCAGTATCAGCACAGGCAATGTTGAGATGAAAGCCAGAAACGAAACCAAGTTGAATGTCTAAAAAATCAGTTCAGTTTGATGATTCACTTTACAGGAAAAGAATCAAGACATTGATAAAAAAATGGAAACTTGATGAAAAAACATTTGTGCGTGACCAAGGCATTTTATTGCAGAAGAACATTGGCACATTTGTTCCACCATATAAAGTATTTCCGGGAAAGTCTAAAAAATTTGGCAATAAGGATGACCAAATGGCAGGGCTGCTTGCCATTGAATATGATTTATTAAAATTGTTTTTTGTTCCAGATGCCAGAGTTTTTAAATGGGCGCAGAGAATGTTTCCGGGCGAAATTTACAAGGGTGATAAAGTCATTGGTGCTGGCGTGATTCAATCAGTTGGAGAAATGAAAAGAATCCACAATGCCAACAGAAAAAGAAACGGCAGAACCAGAAGTTTGCGTGGATTTCAGAAAATGTGGTGCAGCAAAGAGATGTTTGATGTTTACAAATTTATTGTGCAGCGAGATGTTGGAGTGGCTAAAGCTTCAATTGCAAAGGGTGTTTTAATGTTAGACCCGGCAACCAGAGGCATCCCAGCTTGGGTTAAAAAACAAATTGGCAAAGCAACTGGAAGTGGCAGAATGGTAAAAGTAAAAAACAGTTGGAACGCTGTTTTTACTGCCAATGCCTATGGGTTGCAACACGTTTCAAGTGGGTCATTGCGCAGGATTGAGCAAGGCAGAATGAAAGCAATGGAATCAAGATTGAAATTTCTGGGGAAGAAAAACGCAAAAGAATCTGGGTTCAAAGCAGGGTGATTGACAAAATTAGCGCAAAACTGTAAAACATATCATATGCCAGCCACATCATACACAGAACTTTTTAACTTTGAAGGCAACTTTGAGTCTGCTTTTAAAAAGTGGCTGGCTGCTCAAATGATTGAAGTGCAGGCGCAGATGAGCATTGAAACTTTGCCAGATGATTACATCGGCGTGACCATGAAGGCCGGGGGCATCACAGGTCATTATAACATTTCACCGGGCGGTTCAGCAAATCCCACATATGATCAATATGAGTTCAACTTGGAATTTACTGTTCAAACACGCAGGCACAATGAAGAAGGCAGCCAAACGGCTAATGTTTCTTCAAGGCATCGGGAAATTGTGGCATTGATTCGCACATGGGTTGATCTTCTCAAAATTAAATCTGACCTTCATTTGTATTTGCAGCACTATCAAATTGAATTTCTTGACCCAGCAGGAACTGACCAAAGCATTGATGACGTTTTTGACATTTCAAATATTTCATTTGATGGCCAATTTTCAATTAAGGCAGATGCCTTTCCTATTGTATAAACAAAACAAACGGCAATTTGCCACAACCAAACAAATATAAATTATGGGCTTACCATCAACAACACCAACCGACTTTCCACAGGGACTTGATATTGTAACAATTACAATTGACGGCACACCCGTGGAATTTGTATGCGATGCAATTGACATTGCAACCACAACAACCCGGAACATCAACAGAACTGATGAAAACGGAGATTATGCAGAAACACAAACACGTGCTTCAAGTGATCCAGTTGAAGGGACAATGACCTTGCAAAAGGCATCAAACACAACGCCATTTCCAGAAGCTGGCCTTGAATTCACACTTGATTATGACAGCAGTGGGACTGCTTCAACCTTGCGCGTCACAAACGTCAAGGCATCAAGGTCAAAGTCAGAAGCAACTGTTTTTGAAATTGGCGTTCTGGTTGTCACATACCAAGGCTAATGTCTTTTAAAATTAAAATCACATTGTTAAAACCGCATCGCGTTCTTGGCTCGATAAAAGCCAAGGGCGCACAATGCGTGATTCATAAAGGTGTTGCCACAGATTTAATAAACCGGGGAATTGTTGAAATTACAAATGATCAAAAAGAATCAGAAGGAAGAAGCAAAACCGATAACAAGGGCGGCGGCGGCGAAGAAATACAGCAAAATCCGCAAACAGATTGAAGAAGACCGCCTGCATGCTTGGTCAAGTGCGCCAACATTTACAATTGGCAAATTTGAGGTGTGCGGATTAACGTTTCGTTCGCAAACTGATTTACAACTTTGCCGCAACGCATTGGTTGTTGGCAAAAAAATAACTGATGGTGATGTCGCTGCATACATTTGGCGGCATCACAATGACTTTGGTGATGAATTAAAGCGCAAAGAATTTGTCAAAAAAATATCCAAGGTTAAAAACAAAGAAAGTTTAATCTTGGACTGCATGGAACATTTTTTGAGCGCATTCCAAGACAGCCCAAGCCAACAAACAAAATTTGGTGGGACTCAGACCACAAGCAATCTTCCGGCAATCCCAGCAATAGCACATTTGTGCGATGAATACGGCTCAGAATATGGAGTTGAACCAATGAAAGTTGCAGACATTGATTTGCGGATTGTTTTTCAAGCAATTCGGGCAATTCGGATTCGCAATAATGGCTCAAAATATCTTGAACCAAAAAAACTTCGTGAGGCGAAGTCAGAATTTTTAAACGCTAATGGCTAAAGCATCAATAATCACAAAGCTTGGACTGGACACAACTGCATTTCAAACCGGGCTGGCGACTTCCAGAAAATCAATCAACAATTTTGTTAAAAATGGAATTAGCAAATTTGGCGCAATTGTTGGTGTTGCTGGATTTGGGGCAATGACTCGCGCGGCCGTCAACATGGCAGCTGAAATTGTAAACCTTTCAAAGTTGTCTGGCACTGGTGTTGAGGAATTTCAGAAATTTGCATATGCCGCAAAGACAGTTGGGGTGGAGCAAGAAAAACTTGGTGACATTTTAAAAGATGTGTCAGACAAAGTTGGTGATTTTTTGCAGACTGGCGCAGGAACACTTGCAGACTTCTTTGAACAAATTGCACCACAAGTTGGGGTGACTGCTGAACAATTCCGTGAGTTGTCTGGAAAAGATGCTTTGCAACTTTATGTGTCGTCACTTGAAAAGGCCAACTTGTCTCAAAATGAAATGACGTTTTACATGGAAGCAATTGCAAGTGATGCAACATTACTGCTTCCATTATTAACAAAAAACGCGCAAGCTCTGACTGAATTAGGCAGGGAAGCATCCGAGCTTGGGGTCATAATGGAAAAAGAAACAATTGATGCACTTGTTGACGCACGTCTAGAAATTAACAAATTCCAAGTTGTCTCAACAGTTTTGACTGGCAAAATTGTCAGCAAATTAATGCCAGCTTTTACTTTACTTTGGCAAGGCTTGGCAATTGTTAGTGAAGCATTTGGCACTGCATTGGGCAGAACAATGAATTTCATGGGTTTTTTAGGCAGCAGCATTTCATCAGTTGTTGATCCAGCTTTAAAGGGCTTTCAATCATTGGCACAAGGCATCAAGGGTGTTGCGCTGGCAGCTGCCGGCAATGTTGACGCGGCTTTGGCTGCATTTACAAAGGCAAAGCAACTTGCAGTTCAATCCGGGGAGGAATTAAAAAACATCCCAACAGAACTTGCTGCACATAAAAAAAGAATGGATGAAGAAATGCTGATTGATGAAGCATCATTTCAAAAATCAAGAGTGGCTAGAGCAAAAATTGCAAAAGATGCAATGGGCAGATTATTGGATGCAAATGTTTCTGACAATGAAGATGCCAACCAGAAAAAGAAAAAATCAAATGAAATTTTTCATACAGCATCGCAAATGGAAATTATTAAAAATGCCAATCTAAACAGAAAATATCTTGATGCTCAAATTTCTGGGGATGAAAAGAGAATTGCCAATGCAAAGGCAAGCATTGAGTTTGAAGCATCAATTCAAAAAATTCAAAAAGATACAAATGTGGACAGAAAAGAAGCAATTAAATTGGCTGGGAAATTGTATGATGCCACTGTTAGACTTGAAGAAAAAAAACTTGAATATGACAAATTGACATATCAAGAACAACAAAAGCTTGACCAATCAATCAAAGCAAAGGAAGAAAGACAAAAGGAAAGGCGCGAATTAAATGAAGATTATAACAACCAAGCAACTTCGGATCAATTAATGGCAGAAGCAAGCAAAGATTCCGTTAAGCTTGAAGACATGGAAGCCAGCCAAGCAACAATTCAAGGCACAATATTTCTTGAAGAAATCCGCAATGAATTAACAAGGTCATCTGGAACAACACCATAAATTATGAGTTTACCAACAGCACAACTTCCAAACATCCGAGCAATTGAATCTTACATTGACAGGCCATTTTCTGGATTTGGAAACACAATTTCAAAAGTTTATTACATCAAATGCCATTGCGCCAATGAAAATTATGTGGGGCTGAAATTCGGGCAAGGCAATTTGGGCAGCGCGGCAAGTGCTGGGTTAATTGCCAGCAAATACCGGGACGCAAGCGCAAGATGGGTTGGGGATTATAATTTCCAAAAAGCGGCTGGTGGATATATTACATTTGAACGCAGGTTTGCAAATGTCCCACTTACATATTCAGATTATTTATCAACAGTGGTGAAACTTCCGGCAAAATACACAACGAAGCCAAGGGGCTTAACTTTCAGTGGCGGCAATTATCCAATGACCGCACGGGTTGAATATGAATTTAGCACATCACCGCAGGCAATCCAGATTAAAAAACCATTCAAAATAGTAGAAACAGTGAGAGGCGATGAAGTAAATTTTGTTAATGCAGCAACTGACATTTTCAGAAGAATAGATGAATACCCAGACGAGGCACTTATAACAAATCCAACTGCTGAACAATTTTACTCACAAACAGAACGCGTTTCTGAAACCACAAAAATCAGAAAATGGATGGGTGATATTTATGTCGGGGTTACAAATTACATCAAACCCATTGACGTGTTTAATTAAAACACAGGGAAGGCAAAATGACTGAACCATTAAACATAATTCAAAGCCCAAGCTATTCAGAAATGAAGCAGCGCGTGGTTGAGTTGTCAAAAGTTGCCAATCTTTTGATTGGGTTGAAAACCACAGTGGTTGATGGAGACATTGAACCTAGCTTTGAAATCTCAGACACTGATGCCACAATTAATTTCCCAGCAATCAATGGCACTGGTCTTGCTCTTGAAGGCTATTTTATTGAAGGCATCAATGGTTCTTCTGATTACCTTGACAACAGCACAATCACAGAATTTCTTGCCACAATTGGCGGCAATTATTCTGGAAACATGAGCATTGAATGCGATGTTTTATATTCAATAAAAACTTCTGGCTTTACTGTAAACACTTCTGAATACAAACCATATGATGGAATTGGTGATGCGCAAACCAAAGCAAGAATCCCAATTTTTGTTGGCGGCAAAAGAATTAGCATTGGCGGCTATTTCCGAGAAACAATGACATCTGTAAATTATGGCATCGTCAATCAAGTTAATGCACAGCCAGTTTTGTCATTTATGAGAATTTCCTAATGAAACATGTTAATCATTTAGCTGGGCTTGGCTTGCCATCCGCAGAATTTAGGGATTGGTGGGTTTATCAACCAAGAACTGACATTGGCGTTAATGTTTGGGACAATGATTTTGAAAGGCCAAATGTGTTTACAATTGAACAGGTGCAGCAGCTTTATTATTATTTCAAATCAATGGTGGTAACACCACCAGCAACGCGAATCACTCAACAGTGGGAATACGCCAAAATACATGACAACAGATATTGGCCTTTAACAAATGACCCAAGTTATGATCCAGATGACCAGCTATTTAGTGGAACAACCACAACAATTGGGGAGTGGTATGATTATTGCGGCGGCGTTCCGGGGTCAATTCGATATTTCCAAGCACCACAACCGCCGGGCAGTTCAGACGGAGATCAACCAGATGGAACATGGGTGCAAAATGGATATTGGTTCAACAAAGTTCCTGAAGACCCCAGTGACCCGTCAAACCCGTTCTTTTATCGCGATCCAATTTTTCAAAGTATTCCATACAATCCACAGACTTGGTCTTATGCTTACGATCCAATTTATAAAGATTTACCAGCAGGGGTTGGAATCTCTCAAACACCATACACTGTTGAATATAACAGAACATTACGACAAAGGATGCGGCCAGTGTGCATCGACAACACTTGGGCGTACGCTTATTACAGTACTGGTGCTGGCACGCCGGGCAACGCATTGAATGAAGAATTGGGCAATGCTGGTTCTGGTTCTTGGTGGGAAAACCCAAACTTTGTAAGGTTTGAAGAAAATGAAACTGTCATAAATTCAGCACCATCAATATTTAACCAAAATTATAAAACAACCTATGAAATCAACACAACAATCATGGGCAACATATATTTTTATTGCTTAGGGATTGACCCATCAGACAATCAAATCAAATGGACAATAAGCTCTCAGCATCCACAATACAATGTTGACACAGAAATTGAAGGGGGATCAACATTTCGCCCCGATTTTAACACTGGCAGATATAAAATGGGAAATTGGGAGCGAAACCCTTATTGGTATGATCCAAAATATTATTTTGCAAGCCGAGGTTGTAAAACGTATTTTACTGAACCACTTTTTCCAGACCTTGATTATTTTACAAATCCAAGAAATGTTTTATGGATTCCAGATGCAAGTTGCGATATTAACGCAATGCTTGAAGACGATGGCAACTTGAACACATTTGTCAAAAAAATTGATGTTGAAGTGTCCGAGGGAACAACAATTACATTTTTGCAGGAAATTATGTGGTATGATCAGCCATATATTTGGTCACCAATTGGTGAGGATTCAAATGTGACTTATGATAATGTTAAGCGTTACCTTGACATTTACACTTTTAGCGGAGCAAGACAGGAATGGTCTGGATTTAATTACTCAGCAAACTTAACTGTTTGGAGTTGGTTTGAACAGGTAAATGACTGGACAATCACCAACCCAACATTTGGTGTGAGAAACTAAGAACCAAAAAAACTTTAAAATTCAAAAATAACAATTCAACCAAACAAAATTATGAGCAACATTTCAGCAAATATAAATCTTACCAATTCAACCGCAGGGCTGAATTTCAACACTTTAAATTCCTATGAATCTTTGGAGGAATCTTCTTATGTGAAAGTTACAACCATCACAAGCACAGCAGAGGTGCTTGATTTTGATACAATACTTGATCCGAAATTTATTGGCATTTCACATGAAGGGACAGCCGGAGATTTATTGGTAAGCTTTGATGGCGTGGATTATGATCAACAAATATCTGGTCAAGAAATGTTGTTGATTCGCTTGCGCAACAGCGACAAAACACAGCAGCAAACAGTCACAACAGTTGCTGATGTGTCTGGTGATTTAAACGGCAAATATTTTACAATGGATGGAAATTCTGGGACTTGGGCGGTTTGGATTAATGAATATGGAACAGCACCAGAGCCAGCACACGGACAAACAAATTCCGTTGAAATTTCATCAATCTTATTAAATGACACTGCGGCAGCAGTTGCTGCTGCAATAGTAAATGATTTAAGCGCAAGCACTGCTTTCACCAATGATTTTTCAATTTCTTATAATGCCGCAGTTGATGATGATTTAATCACAATTACAGATAAAACAATTGGAGTGAGAACTAGTATTGCAGATGCTACTGCGCCAGACGACACTGGATTTACTTTTGCAACCACTCAGACAGGCACAGCAGTGTATCGGGTTATTTACTTAAAGAGTGACTCGGTTGACATTGAGGCAGGCATTTCCGTCATGCCAAATTAATCATCATTGAGGCAAATTCTCAGTGTTGCCAAAATTTAAAATCTAATTTACAAACAAGGCATGGCAACTAGCATTTACATTAACACACAACTGAAGGATTTGACGGCCAATGCGGTTGCGAATCTAAATCGGCCAACACAGGTTGTGCGGCTGCCTCAAATCATTGAAGGTGAAGTTGCAGACGTTGTTTTGCATCTGGTCAATTCAAATGGTCAATACGATGCCCGGAGCGGCACAGCAGTTGACGTTGCGGTTGCAATATCGGCCAAGGGCAAAGCTGCCACATCTGGCACATTCAAATTGAACGCTGGCATTGATTCAACAGGCGCATTGGCATGGAACGCATCAGCCGAAGCCGTGGCAGGTGCTTTAAATGCTCTCAATGGTGGTTCTGGTGCTTATGGCTCAAAGGTTTCAGTTGAGAAATTGGCAAATGGTTCTTACAGGGTAATTTTTGATGATGTTGGTGCGCGCGTTGATATGGCTGGGCAAAGCCTAGACCTTGCACCAGAATCAACAGTTGGAGTTTCAACCAGCGTTGTTGGTTCGCCAGTAATCCGGGCGCAGCAAGTCATTGAAATCAGCCAACAGCCAGCAATCTTTTCC
>Ga0115557_1003169_pt1 | contig 10771 bp, 7 predicted proteins | sample COGITO_mtgs_1104_FD_87280 | JGI IMG/M metagenome (GOLD analysis project Ga0115557, IMG submission 87280) | Pelagic marine microbial communities from North Sea - COGITO_mtgs_110421 | ecosystem: Environmental > Aquatic > Marine > Epipelagic | place: Germany:Helgoland, sampling site Kabeltonne... | reverse complement strand
CGAAACCTACAAGATCTACATCTACAAGGTCTTGAAGCAAGTGCACCCGGACACCGGCATCTCCTCCAAGGCGATGAGCATCATGAACTCCTTCATCAACGACATCTTCGAAAAGATCGCGACGGAAGCCGCCAAGTTGGCCCGATACAACAAGAAGCCGACCGTGACGAGCAGAGAAATCCAAACGTCCGTGAGATTGATCTTGCCGGGTGAATTGGCCAAGCACGCCGTGTCGGAAGGGACCAAGGCGGTCACCAAGTTTACCTCCGCTTAATTAATTCTTCGTTGAATTCTTTAACGGAAAACACAAAAAACAAACAAAAAACAAAAACATTATTAAGTCTGATTGCGTGTACTTCCGAACGACTCAAATCGTTCCGAAGAACTGCTCTACGACTGAAAACAAACATCAAAAGGCGATTCATATTGCCACCATCATCAAATTCATAAGATTCACTCGATACTATACGCTTATTATTATTATATAATTACATAAAACCCCCCGCGCGCTCTAACTACTACTTTAAAATAAATTTCTACGTTGAAACATCAATATCGACTTTCGCGAAGGCATCAACGACCCATTTCGGAACGCCTTTTTCTAAACTGTAGAGTTTCTTCGTAAACTCGACGCAGAATGCTTTGAAGGTTTTCTTTTCGATCGCCTCTCGCATTTGTTTACACAAGCGCATGAGATATCTCAAGTTGTGATACGTCAACACGATGCTCGCTTCGGTTTCTTTGCCGGCTATTTTGTTCAAATCTTTCCTCGTGTAGTTTAAGCAACACACGCAATCGCAATCGTCTTGGACTTTTCGTTCGTCGGTTTTGTATTGCGCTTGCTTTAATCGCAGAGTACCTTCGGGAACTAAGGCATTGCCAAATCGAGCCGTTCGCGAAGGGAAGACGCAATCGTACATGTCGCCGCCAAACGCCGTGCATATGACGATATCGATCGGGTACCCTATACCCATCACGTATCTGGGTTTATTGAACGGTAATTTCGGTAAAGCGCTCTCTAACACGCGACAGAAATCTTCTTTCCCTTCCCCTCCAGCTAAACCGCCGATGGCAAACCCGGGTAAATCCTTCCCTCGTTTCAACAAGCCTTTCAAAGATATATCTCGCAATCGATCGTCCAGCCCGCCTTGAACGATGCCGAACAACGCTTGCTCTTTCGGCCTTTTGTGGCCTTTAATGCACCGGTCGATCCATCGGGTCGTTCTGTGCGTAGCCTCCTCAAACCGTTCCTTGCTAATCTTCACGCTCGACACGACGTCGTCCAACGCCATGATAATATCCGCGCCGATGGCGTTTTGTATCTCCATCGATTTCTCCGGCGTTAACATTTCACTCTTCCCATCGATTGGTGATTGAAACGTGACTCCTTCTTCCGTCACGTCGGATAAATCAGCCAACGAAACCATTTGAAACCCACCAGAGTCGGTCAGTAAACCTCTCTTCCAACTCATAAACTTATGCAACCCGCCGCATTCGAGAAACAAATCTTTTCCAGGCCTTTGGCCCAAGTGGTAGGTGTTCCCTAAAATAACTTGACACTCAATCTCTTCCAATTGCATGGAAGTTAACCCTTTCACGCATCCTTGCGTTCCCACCGGCATGAACATTGGGGTGAAGCAATCGTAGTGAGGGAGCGTAAGATTGGTGTACCGAGCGCGACCGTCCGTGTGTAACACTTTGAATTGGAAACCGATTGGGTTGTTACAAAACGTTTCTTTTGTCTCTCCCTCGTCGTTTTCTTCTTCTTCTTCTTCTTCTTCTGTTTTTGTCGTCTGAATCGTCTTTTTCTTGGTACCGTTTTCGGACTCCCCGTTGTTGTTCTCGGAGGAAGCTTTGCGCTTGCTCCCGGCAGCCATGCTCTCTCTTTCTCTTCTTGCTTTTTATGTAGCGCTCGACTTTCTTTATGATTACTTTTCTTTTACAATTCTACTCAACTACTGTTCTTGTTTATATTAGTATTTGTTTTTTACGAAGACACGTCCATGGTGTCGAGCAAGGACTCGTTATCAAACTCCTCCCCGTGAGCTCCGAGAACAAAGTCTGGATCGTCGCTCTCGTCCTCGTTTTGCGTTTGTTGTCCAAAGAAATCGTTATGATGATTATTTCCTCCTCCTCCTCCTTCTTCTTCCTCGAGACTTAAATCGACTCGCGACATTGGTCGGTGCATCTCAAAATCTTTCCGCTTGTAAAACAAAACGTATCCGGCGTTGGACTCTTGGACCGAGTTGACGTCGATTGGGCGACAGGTGGAGTCATCGTAGGAGTGCCAAGAACCACTTTCGGCGTGTTTGGCGTAGGCGGTGTAGTGACCGCCACCCATGGAGCCGTAGTGGTTGACGACCGCGTAGAGGTCGTAGACGGTGGATTTCGGGAGGTCCGAGTCTTCGTCGAAGAATAAGGCGTCTTCCGCGATGAACGGGGAGATGTCGAAATCTTCGAGCGGGTAATCGATTTTTACGTCGATTTTATCTCTCCAAGAGCGACTGTAAGAGAACCGTTTCAAGTGTAAGATTAAAATGGGAGGCGCGCGCCAAATGTTCATGGAACATTTCGCAGGGACGTGTTTTTTACACTTGCCGCAATACCACATGTCGTCTTCGCCCAGCGGTTCTTCCTTGATGAAATGTTCCATGCACGCGCTGAGGGGCGTTTTCTTGACTGCAGTAGCGGGACCTAAATTCCGTTTCTCGAATTCGAGAAGCGAGTCGTGTTTACGAACGCACTTCTCAAACGCGCTTTCTTGGTTCTTCTTCCAATACGCGAAAATCGGCGCGCTCTTATCGGAAATGTTCGGCAAAGATGACGTTGCTCGTTCTTCTTGCTTATCCGGCGAAGAGTCCGAAACTGTGTTCGTAGTGTTGCCGTAGAAGTTCGAAAGCGAAAAAGTCCCGCTCTTCGTGGAGTCTAACGTAACTGCGTCGTCTTCGCTAGATTTTTTCTTCAACAACTCCGCGTTTGTTTGCCCCGGTTCGTACCATTCTGCGAGCGATTTGCGCAAAGCGAACGATTTCCCGGCGCATTTTTCCAAATACTCGGCGCGTTGCGGGTCTTCCTTTTGTTTTTCATCTTCTCCCATGGCTACGTCTTCGGTAGATGCGGCGTCCTCGCCGTCCTTTTCGCGCGTCGAAGATGAAAAATGCGCGATGGAAAATTTCTCCATCCAGTCTTCGATGGCCTCTTTCGCTTCCATCGTATCTTCGCTCGCCGCGGAAGTTGGAATCAAGAACGGAAACCCGATGAGCTCGTTCTCGTCGTGGGTTGTTGCGATCGAGGACGCTCGGGTTTCGTATCCAGAATAACTCGATCGAAAGTACGGCGACTTCGTCGCTTGCGCCAACGGCTTTCGATGACACACCAACGCGAACAACTCGTCTTCGTTTTTATTCTCCTTCGTCTTTGGTAAGCAATAGGCGAATACGACGTCTTTGTCGGAAATCTCGCGCAATTTCGCATCCGAATCGAAGAATTTATACACCTTCGCCTTGAATATATCCGCAATCACCCAACGATGCGTTGAATCAGAAATCTCACCAATATCTTCTTCGTTCTCTCCAGCCAACGTTTCGAAAAGATTTTTCTCCAAATCTTTGACGGAACCTTCGTTATCGACGACGACGACAACTTTCATAGGTTTCAAACCCGGCTGATCGCCAAACACAATCGTCACTTTCAACTCGCGCTCTCTCGTCGTCGGTAAGGGCACGGTCAAATACATGAATGGGTCAAATTTCACGGATCTATTCTCGCAATCTGGACACACCAACGTCGATTTGTATTGGCCTTGAAAAGCATCCACGATTCGACTGTTATTCCTCGCTAAATGGTTCTCCCAGTGCTCTTTCGCAACGTCTGCATCAGTTCTTCCAGTTGCATCTTTCTCTTCCACGTACGGTTTCACCTTTACGCGGTTCAAATCTTCGTGCAAACCGTCCAATAAAAACGCCAAGAGCTCTTGCGCGTCTTGTTGGTTATACCCGCTAAATTGAGGAGCGAATTTTGCCAAAGCAGATTTGAACGCTCGAGGTGCGACTGAGACGGCTCCATCACGCCATAGCGCCGTGATGAGTTTTGCGTACTCCTTCGCGAGTTTACCTCCCATACCAATTGGGTTATCTTCGTTAATATCTTCTACGTACGCGTTGGACAAAAAGGCATCCGTCAACATGGACGTGTGCGACAAGCACTGCAACGCCGAGTTCATGAAACACGTATTTCCCAAGTTTTGCAAACCGGCTTTCCCACGACTGCCGTGCTTTTGCTTCGCCCGGTCGGTTTCGACGTCATTTTTCGGCGACGCTAACCCGAAAGAGTGTGACGTAGACGGTAACGCGATCGGTTCTAATGTCATACGCTTTGGCGCTCGATCAGAATCGTTCGCCATGGTCGCGTCGTCTTCATTCAGAGCATTTTTGTGCGTGTGAGAAGAAATAGTGTTGGCTATAGTTTGATCGATATCAGTCATCGGTTTATCGAGTTGTGGTTCGCTGCCGTACAAATCTGCGTCATCGTCGTCGAAAGTTTCAAAAGTTTGCGTTCCAATCGTCGTCGTCATCGGTAGTCTTCTTCGTTCCTCTTCAACACTGCTGTGATGGTTTTGAAACGCGTTTCTGATTTCTTCGTTAATTTTCTCCTTGTCCACTAAATCATCTTCCTCTTCGTCGTTGACAATTTCAACTAAAACCTCCTGTCCATCACTGATAGAAAAGGCCCCGTTTGCGTCATCGCCGCTCACTTTTTTTTCTAAAAAGGCGTCGCACAAATCTACTTCGCCTTTCAACCCGCCCGTAAAATCGAACAGTTTGATTCTCTTATTTGCATCGTCGTCGTTGATAAGAAAAGCTTTTCTCGCAACGTCTTGCATATCTCCTATCGTATCGTTCGCCGACGCGTACATGATTGCCTTGCGAACTTTTGCTTCTTTTGACGGCGGCGGCGCCGCTGAAGACGACGACGTAAACGGATTCAACCGCGCTAAGAATCCTTGCTGCTGCTGCTGCTGCTCTACGCTGCTATCATTATTACTATAGCTACTCGGCTCGTGGTATACCAAAGTCACCTTAGGACGATAAACTTCGCACCTCGCCGCTCTTTTCGCGTTGTTCGCGGTTGATACCGCGCCGCCGCGTCTCGTAAACTTCCTCGGCGATACCGCGTTACTATTAGCGCTAGAGTTCTCAACAAACCCACTCTCTCTCTCCCCGACGCACCTCCTCAACACATGCGTCGTCGTCGTCAAATTACGCACCATCCCGAACCAATTCGTCAACATCTCCGCCGTTTCTTCTCTGACCACCGCGTAGTCCACATTTTCTTTCAAGTTTTGTTTCAGTTTCGGCGTCAACTGTCCAAACACGTTCTTTCCTTCCTCTTCTTCTCCTTCTCCTCCTCCTCTCGCGTCGTCGTCGACATCATCCAAAAGACACGAGTTATCCATCGGCCCGGGCGACGACGCTCCGTTCTCTTCCTTCAAATGCGAGAGGCACTGGTCGTACCATCGCTTCGGTACCAAAGCGCACCGGTCGTTTTCTCTCGGCCAAGAAAACGAGCGTTCCAGATTTTCAATCTCGCTCAGCAACTCCTTCTTCTTCTTCAACGAGGGCTTATTCCCACCGAGCAACGAAGGGTTGTTGTTGTTGTTGTTATTGTTATTCATCGGGTGGTTGCGTTTCTTCTCCTCGTCGTTGATTCTATCATCATCATCATTATTATCACCACCACCGTTACCACCACCCGGCGCCTCGTCTCCCGCCAACCTCGTCATCATCGTTTCGCTTCTTCTTTGATGGCTTTTATAAATGTCGAGATGAGCCGATGAATGTGATGATGTTTTTTATCGTCTAAACTCTCGTTACCACGCGCGAAGAAGAACAAAACCAAAGAGCAACGACACCAAAACGCGAGTCCGCTCTGTGTTCTCTCTTCTTCTCCAAATGTCTTTCCCTCTTATCTTTATCTTTATCTTCTTCAAAGCGTGTTTTGATGTCTCTTAGTTTTGGCGTTTTTTTACGAACACCAAAAAGTCACCAAACGACTTGTGAAAACCACAAACATACGAGGTGTGTTACAGAGGTGCGCGTACACATATACATCTAAAATGCGACTGTTGGCGCACAACATGCTCGCGTGCAACGTAAAAGGCGTGGTAAACGGGTACCCGCTGACCATTCACGCGACAAAAATAGAAACAAACGAGAGTGAATTTAACGGGAATTTCATCGTCCACATGCTCGGGAAGTTGGATTGGGGGGCGTTTTTGAAAGCGTGCAAAGAGGTGAACGCGAGCGAGGATTTACCGGAGGAGATTCCCTCGCGCGATGCGTTTGGAACTGAGGAAGAGCAATACGAGATGTTTTTGAGGAAAGTGCACCACGCGTTGTTGGAAGTGACCGTGGTGGAAGGGCACTTGGAATGTCCGGAGAGTGGGAGGAAGTTTCCGATTGAAAATACCATTCCGAATATGCTTTTGAACGAAGACGAGGTTTAACTAGAAGAAATAGAATGTAACAATCGCAACAACCGTATTATCATCGTAGACATATATATTCATCATTGTTTGTGTGATCTAGGGACGTGTACTACTATTATATTTACAAACAAAACGAGCGCGAGTTATTCTTCGTCGCTGCTCGAATCATCGCTCTCGCTTTCCTCCTCCTTCTGCCCGCTCGCTCCGGCTTGCGCCTGTCGCTGCAACTTTGCCATCCGTCTCTCCTCTCTCCTCCTTTCCTTTTCGAGCAAAATCTTTGCCTCCACCGCTCTCGCCATCGATTTCCTCACCTTTGCCTCTCGCTGCGTTTGCGTCCCGGGTTTCTGCGGTCTCTTGTACGGTTTCAACTCCTCTCCCGACGTCCCGGGGACGACAATGTCCCACTCGCGCTCTAAGTGCAACGCGACGTCTTTCACGTCGATCACATCCGCGTTTCTCAATTTCGCCAATTTGTGCGACTGCATCGCCACTTCCTCGACGAAATCATCCGCCAACTGTAACAGCGCCGTTTTCACGTCCTCGTCGAAGGTTTCCCCTGGCGCACACTCTTTAATCATCTTCTCCAGCATCTCTCTCGACACCGCGTGCGCATCGTCTCCATTCGCGCCTCCTTTTTCCAATTCCGCGAGTAATTTCGCCTGGCGCTCTTTCTGTCTCTCTCTCGCGGCGATCGCGAGACGTAACTGCGCGTCGTGCATCTCTTTGATCTTTTGCGCTTCCTTTTGCGCTTTCTTGTTCGCATTTTCCCCCCCCGGGGGAGCGGTTCCCGATTGGTGTTTGAGCGGAATGTCCATGTTCGAGGACGTTTTTGTTTTAACGCGATGACAGCGCGTTCAGTTTCTCTCTCTCTCTCTCTCACTCTCTCTCACTCGAGATGACGACGAGGACGTTCTTTCTTTGTCTTTGTCTTCGAGAAGACAAACTCTTTGCGCGTGCGTTTAATGGAGAGACGATGCGTTTCGAATCCTCACAAAACGTTTCCCCCGTGACGATGCGCTAAAGAGAGAAGACGACCAAACGCTTTCACGCGCGCAATAATCATTCGTAAAAGGCACGCGCGTAATACTATTCGCGCGCTGAAACAACTCTCAACAATTAATACTATAAATGAAAAGAGCGATAAAATCAGCGATCGATTTAGCGTTCAAAGGGGTCGCGAGGAGAACTGCGCCGGTTGGGAAGTTTGTCTGGAACACCATCTTTGCACATCCGATGCGGTTTTTAGGTGTTTTGAATGCGACAAACGCGAGGAGAAGTCAGAGCAGTATGAGTAGTAATACGAATACTACTACGAACTACGCGATCGTCGGGTTAGGAAACCCGGGGAAACGATTCGAAGGGACGAGACACAACGTCGGTTTTGAAGTGATTGATTCTTTGCGCAAGAATGGCGGAAGCAAGTTGTTGGAGAAAAGCTGTTCTTCTTCTTCTTCTTTGAGTTCTTCTTCTTTGCGGTTGCAAAACAACTCGTCCGTGAACAGCGAGATATCCGACGTCGTTTTAGCCGAGTATATCGTGAACGACGAAGAAGAAAACGAAGGAGACGATGACGAGTCTAAATCGCCGTCGTCGTCGACGCGAGTGTCGCGCAAAATCGTCCTCGCGAAACCGCAAACGTTCATGAACGTCTCTGGAACCGCGGTGAGGAAGATCATGCGGAAATACCGCGTGCCGATTGAGAACGTCCTCGTCGTCTACGACGACTTGGACACGAAGGTTGGTCAGATTCGGATTAAGAAGTCCGGATCTCACGGTGGACACAACGGGATTAGAGATATATTGGATATTCCGAGAGTGAAGAATGCGTTTCCTAGAGTGAGAGTAGGGATTGGTAGACCGGAAAACGAGAGCGTGCAAGTGTACGAACACGTGTTGTCGAAGTTTCGAGAGGAAGAGAGAGGGGAGATTGACAAAGCGGTGGAAAAAGCCGCGGCGGCGGTGGTGGACATTTTACGGTTCGGGGTGGACGACGCCATAGCGAGACAGAACGGGAACGTGCCGAAGAAGAAGAATAAGAATAAAGGCGGCGGCGATGGGACGAAGAAGTTGAAGGTCAAAGGCGGCCAGCCTGTGGCGGTGGCATTCAAGGTTTCCGAGGACGGAGAAAAAGTCGAAGTGGATATCTTCGCGAGGTCTTCGAGGAAGAAAGAAGTAGTAGCGGTAGCGGCAGTAGAGGAAGCGGACGATGTAAAATAGTAGCGTAAATATCATTCGATATATACAGTATGTAGTTCAACTTGTCTTAAAGTTGTCTTAAAGTTGTCTGGATCTAAAAGTTTATGAAAAAGACGCGCAAATTGGACGTTTGCTCGGCAGCATTGTGAAAGGGTGCGTCGAATGTTTAACTACCGAGGGGGGGATGGGATGCGAGAAGTTTTCTTTTAAAATATTTTCGTGTATTTTTTACTTCCCCAGAAGATAAGCTTTGTGTCCCCGGAGAACTCCTCACAACGAACAACACCAAGATGCGCTCGATTCTCACGCTCTCACACGCGATTCTCATTTTTGCTGCCTCTTTGGCATTCGCGCAACCCGCTTTTCAAGCTCAAATCGAAGTTACTTTCCCTTCGTCGCCATCGGAAAGCTGCGAAAAACTCTTCTCGGAAAACAGACTCGAGAGAGCGAGAAGCGTGTTATCCACTATGGGATGTCCTCCAGGATACGAGGAAGGAAAAGAAGCGTCGTCGTTCGATTGCTTTGCAGAAGATATCTCTTACTCCGACGGAAACGTCATCGCGAATGGAAAAAGCGATGTTATAAAAGTGTTCCGTAACATACTCTCGCCATCCTTTGCTAAATCTTGGGCTGTCAAAGTCTTGGAGGAGTTTTGCGATGAAAGCGAATACATCGCGACGTTCGAGATGAACGCAACGATGGCGAACGGGAACGTGAGGAATGCCCCTGGGATATCTTTCATTGAATTCGATGAGAAAAACGAAGACAAAGTTGTGCGATGGAGAGATTACCTTTCGGAGTTAAAAGCGTACGATTATATACCGTTAGTGAAGAATTTATTGAAACGGAAGAAGGTATGTCTCCTCGGCGACGAGGGATGCGGCAACATCACGCCGCAGTCCAGTTTGGAGAATGTTTCATCCGATTACGAAGAGAAGAGTACTGTGCCTAACGAGATATCGTCCTCGTGCTCAAAGTATTTCACATCAGATCGTTTACGAGTCGCTCGCAGTATTGTTCAATGCAATGCTGGCGACCCAGAAGACTGCATGCAAAATTTCGCCGACGAAATAGTGTACACAGATGGGAACTTCGTTGCCGAAAACAAATCCTTCGTCAGCACGGTGTTCAAAAACATGTTCCAAAGCAATTTTGCGAGCAGCTGGTCTATATCTATAGTCAGAGAGGTGTGCACCAGCGATGGTGCGTACATCCCGAGATGGTCAGTCGACGCCGCGATCACCAACGAAGCCTTGAAGAGCGCGCCGGGCGCCTCGCTCATAAAGTTCGCGTCAGACGATGAAGACAAGGCTACGTTCCAGCAAGATTACCTTCCAGAGTTGAAGATATACGGGAAAACACCCGTATTAGGTCCAATACTGACGAACTACTCTGCGACTTTGGCCAAGTGCTTGACGTCCGACGAGGGATGTTGACTTCGTTTTTTCTCCTCGGAAAACACCTGAGCAACCAAGAACCAACAAGCGTTTTAAAGAAAGAAAATATCTGCTCACTTTACCTCCTTCTTACCCCGAACTTCATTGTTACTCACCACGGTTTGAAAAAAATTTTACATCAGTAGTAGCGGTAGCAGCAGTAGAGGAAGCAGACGATGTAAACACGGCCGTGGTACTTTTGTGAATCACTTCTGTGTCGATTTTGGGCACGTCGAGAGCCTCCGCGCACTCATTTAGCTGACCTCGTTCAGATGGTATCGGTGCTTTTATTCTCGATTTCTTCCTCTTCGGAAGCTTTGAACTTTAACAGAACAATCGGACCAGCGGCAATAAATAAGCTCAACACAGCCATTGAATTCGATGAAGCAAGCGCAATTATTTCGGCGACGCCTTTATGCACTTTTTTTTCACAGTAAAACGGCGCATTAAATTTGAACGAATCACAAGGATGACAATTTTCGTTCCCGTAAACGTATTCGAAAGCCTGTCGACTTATTTCTTTCTCGTAGTAAGGGCAACGATTATTCGACTGGGGTCGTAAATTCTTTAGACATCCGGTAGCTATACAGTCTTCCGACCGATATAAAGTTGTCATTCCAATAGAACGGGAACGCAAGGAAATACTCAAAAT
>Ga0115557_1003166_pt1 | contig 10772 bp, 15 predicted proteins | sample COGITO_mtgs_1104_FD_87280 | JGI IMG/M metagenome (GOLD analysis project Ga0115557, IMG submission 87280) | Pelagic marine microbial communities from North Sea - COGITO_mtgs_110421 | ecosystem: Environmental > Aquatic > Marine > Epipelagic | place: Germany:Helgoland, sampling site Kabeltonne... | reverse complement strand
TCACTGTCACTGTCACTGTCACTGTTGCTGCTGTCACTATTATCAGAATCGGCCGGACGCTTCTTCCTGTTGGCAAGCATCTTACGCTCCTGCTCATTGACACTATTTTCGGAGGAAGACCCACTTTCACTGTCGCTAGAAGGAGCCATTCCTTACAGAACGATTGAGATTTCTTCACAGCTGTTTAAGAGTACAAGGAGATTTTTTTCGTGAACAATATTCCTCGAGTAGAGTAAATGCGTGTAATACGAAAAAAAATTGTGATTTTTGAAACCAAAATACTAAATTTGAGTCTAGGAGAGCACTCTTTCTGTCTCCTGGGCTTCGCTGGTGGTTTTTGAGGCACAAGATCGTTCAGATAATCAACGTCCACGTTTCCTCATTAAATTGCCGCCTACGACTCGGAAAGAAGAAGAACACATCCTCTGAGATTATTTTATAGAACGAAAGAGGTCAGGAACTCCTTGATCAGCTCGCTGACATCTGTTACTCTGCTCTCTTGTTCTCTTATTCTCTAGGCCATGATCGCGCTACTCCTCCTATTCCTTCCACTGTCCTCCCCGTTCTTGCAATCGACACCTCTTATTCCTGTGACGAAACCGCTATTCGGCAAGATTGGGGGTGATCCTCTTTCCCCTGGCTCTGATGAACACAAGCACGAAGAAAGAGTGGAGAAGCTGGAGAGTCAGCTGGCAAATTGGTGCGAAGAGGGAGACTACGACAGTGCGTCAACTCTCGCGAAACAAATCGATCGAATGCACCTTGCTGACTGCGGTTCCGTTTTGGCCATGAACACTGCCTTCTACCGGTACTTCTCGGAAGGCAATGTGGATGAAATTGAGAAGCTGTGGCTCAATGATGACAGTACGAGCTGTGTGCACCCCGGGAGTCGTGCGATTTTAGGATTCGAAGGCGTTATCAGCAGTTTCCGAGACATGTTCAAGATGATTGAAGAGATGAAGAATGATGGCAAAATGTCTGGCCGAAAGATTGCACCAACCGATATTCAGCTTTCTGTGAAGGGAACGAGCGCCTGGCTGTCGTGCGTCGAAGAAGTAACATACGGCACAAGGCTCACAGCGAAATACGCGACGACGAATTATTTTCGAAAGATTAATGGGAACTGGTATCTTGCTCACCACCACGCCTCGAACTTTGACTCACGAAGTGGCGATCAACCCTACAATTCTCAATCGATACTGCAGCAGCTCATGAATGGTGATAGTATCAGTAGCGGCAAAATGCGCTTAAACGGTAGTGTTAACAATAGTCTCGGTCCAAATATAAGAATAATTGGAGGTACTATGAGCAACATGAACAATCTGATTAATGACATAGTGAACGGAGGATCTCTGGGGGATGGGAGCATTACCGGGAAGATGATCCTTGGTTCATTGCTGGACGACGACGACGACGACGACGACGACGACGACGATGACGACAGCAACAGCAACAACAACAGCAACAGCGAAATTACCAAGGTCGGCATGCGATCTTCTGGCAACTCGCGGGTGGGCAACGCTAGGAAATCTGCTCTGAATCAGTTGGAGGAAAAGAAGCTCGCAAGTGTTATCGCAATGATGCGACTGCTGGAAAGCAAGAAGCTTATCACGAAGAAACACAAAGACGAGCTAATAAACGAGGTTATCACTTCCGCGCACAAAAAGGAGACGTCGTTGGTTGTGACTGCTGTCGACATTGTTTCCGAGGAAGAAGATTTTAACAGTGAGAAATTGGCTGAGGTCTTGAACACACTAAAAAAACCAAGGCCGTGGTGGAAGGTTTGGAGTTGAGTTACGTAACATTCGGGAGTAAGTAGTAGGCAAGAAAAAAAAAACACGCCTCAATTATGGCAGCTTAATATTGCATAAAATATACATGCGCCTTTGGTGTTATTTAATATTTTTCCCCCGTTTATTTTCCGCATGTAATCTGCAGCGTTTAAAGTGACGACCGACGACGGACACAACAACAAGACCTCAAATATTATTTAAGGCTGGCCGTTAGTGATCAAGTCAAGCAGGTCGATTCTGGTCACAATACCAACCACAACCGTTGTAGTGGTGACTCCTGCGGAGCCGTGGAGGCGATTCTCGTTGCAAACTAGCGCAAAGGGCTCGTGATCAAAAATTGTTGCCAGCGTGGCAAGCGAGTCGTCCATAGACACCTTGCGAAACTTCTTGTACATTGCTTCGGTGACAGGGCTATCAGATGCGACGCGGCCGGAAAGCAACTTGGCGGTAAGGTTCCCCTCTGTCACAACTCCGCAGACATTTTGCGTATCATCCATCACGGGCACCATATCGAAGCCCTCCTTTTTGAGAACAGAAACGACATCCTTGCAAGTCACAGATTTGTGAACAGTCAATGGGGTGGTCATCTTGATGCTACCAATGGGCATCTTGCTCCACCAAGTCTCAAAGCTCTTCGGTTTGATGACATCGTTGTCGACAAAGCCCCTGTCGAGCATCCAGTCATTCGATAGCGCCTTGGTCATGTAATTTCTCACGCTGTCTGGGAGGACGACAACACATATCTGTCCTTTCTTTAGGCGCTTGGCTTCCACGAGCGCAGTAGAAAGTGCGGCACCGCAGGATCCACCGCAGAGGAGACCTTCGTAGCGGATGGCCCGGCGCATTGCAATGAAACTATCGTGGTCCTTGCTCTTTACCCATTTGGTCACAAGAGAGCGATCCAGCACGTCAGGGATGAAGTCATATCCAATACCTTCCACCTCATAACCCTCCTCACTGGCATTCAAGCTCGCTGGCTGGGCAAGAATACTACCATGAGGATCCACCCCAACAACCTCCATATTTGGGTTTGCCTCCTTCAACTTCTTTGCGATACCGCTAATAGTCCCCCCTGTCCCTGTCCCCGCCACCAGCATGTCAACCTTTCCTCCCTCCACCTGCTTCAAGATCTCAGAGCCAGTACCGTCATAGTGGGCAAGCGGGTTACCGTAGTTAATGTATTGGTTCAGGATGTGCGAATTGGGAATCTCCTCATTTAGCCGACGAGCAACAGAAATATGGGAGTCAGGGGCAGAAGATGCAGCTTCAGTGGGAGTCCTGATGATCTGTGGTTAATTTTAATTTAGGGTTAGCGACCGCAGTCGTAAATTATATTTTGTAAGCGTACGCGCGGTAAGGTTAGGGTTAAAACACGCGCAAAGAAAAAAATGCTACGAAACAAAGTGCTAACGATACAAAGTAGTCCACTTACCTCAGCTCCAAGCGCCTTCAACACATTCACCTTCTCATCACTCATTTTCTCAGGCAGAACAATAATGCACCTGTACCCTTTAACAGCACTCGCCAGGGCAAGGCCAATACCGGTGTTTCCGCTCGTTGGTTCGATGATGCAGTCTCCTGGCTTCAACCTTCCGGATGCTTCCGCCTCTTCGATCATCCTTTTCGCAATGCGATCCTTCACAGAGCCACCGGCATTGAAGAACTCACACTTGGCCAAAAGGGTGCACTCAAGACCAGCATCCGCCGCCAATTTATTCAAGCGAATCAGTGGAGTGTTGCCGATGTTCTCCAAAACGTTGTTCAGGGTGGTGTTGGACATATGGGGGGTCTGAACGAATCCATTGCTAAGGTGGGGGGAAAAGGGTGTGTGTGAGTGGTCAGAGTGCACGCGACAAGGAAATGTGCAGAGGGAGAAGCCGATATCCGCACCGATGGGGAGAGTCCGACACACAACAAGCCTCAACAACTGCTATGCTTTGCCTACATGCCCACACAAAGTCGAGAACAGCAGCAATCTTCCGTTCCCGTTATCTCAGTAGTAGTACCTGTTTTTAGCCCAGTCATCAGATGATTTTTCGGGACCGTAGAGTTCAAATGCCATGTTCTATTCGTTTCTTTCAAAGATTAATTAATTGTCACTTTTTTGAGCTGCTGGATTTTGGTGGTTGGAGGGCAGCGGCTGCTCTTTCTTTCGGGATCTTCGCCAGTTTTCTCTAGCTTAAGTACATTTATGCCGGCTGAGAACACTCTGGCGTGTTCCCTCTAAACTTCATCTCAACTGTTAAAACAAAAATATTTTATTGAGCACGACTTCCCCCATCTATTTAAGGAAAATGTTATGTCAATCTGTCAGCAACTGCAACCCTCTAAACTTCATCTCAACTGTTAAAACAAAAATATTTTATTGAGCACGACTTCCCCCATCTATTTAAGGAAAATGTTATGTCAGCAACTGCAACCCTGACTTTCACTAGGATCTGGATCTGCCAACACAATACTAAACAACAACCACAAAAAGCTTCACCACCATCTATATTGTGTGTTTCTATCTCACTTGACATTTGAACTGACTCCGAGTAAAAGATTTTAGCAAAGAGGTTCACTTTTGGCAAAAAATATCAACTTACTCATATATACTATACTATCATTACAACGTAACTCCGTTACCGACTCGCGTTCACACCGCCGAAGGGCTGACCCCAAATTTTGTTTCCTTTGTCATCATAGCCAACATAGACATTCTTGCCAACCACCCAGTCCTTGTTGTCCTTCATCAGAGTTCCCTCCCGCATCATTTCTCGGTTTTTCTCCTTAATCCACCGCCAGTCTGACTCAGCCTGCAGGAAGGGAGCGAGATTTAATTTAGCCTCCCTCTTCTCCATCTTGTCAGCATTCCGTCTTTGATTGTGCTGTGTTTGTGTTTGTGTTTGTGTTTGTGTTTGTGTTTGTGTTTGTGTTTGTGTTTGTGTTTGTGTTTGTGTTTGTGTTTGTGTTTGTGTTTGTGTTTGTGACAGTCAGTCCAGGAAGGTGTGTTAGTTTATTGTTTCAGTCAACTACGATTTGACATGGTCCAACGTTATAACGCCTTCAGGACTATTACCACACTCTATGTAACTACACTAGCTATCCCGCTCACCTGTCCAAGTTGGTAGAAACCATAGCCAACTACCGCAGTAAAACCGAGCCAAATTTGGAGCCCAGACGGACCCCTGGCAGGAGTGCGTCGCTTAATGTTGATTTCAGGGTAGCCGCCCGGGGGGGGCATGTCCTGGACAGCCCCCTTGAGTCCCTGAGCGAGACGATTGGCCATTGTAGTGGGAGGAGGGGTGTGTGTGTGTATCGGCAACGACAAGGGATTTCAGCAGAGGTGAGGGAGAGGGTTTCTTCCCTTCAATTCGCGTACGGAGAGCTGTTCGTAGATAAGAAGTTCAGAAAGGAAGCGCAAAAATGCTTCGAAGAAATATTCAGGTTCTTATGAGGTCGAAAATATCTGGCAAGGGCGTTCGGCACAACTCACCCCCCCTTCTCCCCATCTACCAATTCTATCCTCTGCACCACCACATTTGGGTTCAGCATTCCCCCTTCTCTCTGCGATCAGCGTTAAATTCTAGGAACGGCACCAGTTCCCTCACCTCCCCCCCTGCCCTCCCCTTCACAAACTTTTGAGATCACCCACAAATGAATCGGCACCCTTCCCACCGACCAAGCGGTGGTGGCATGGGCGCACCCAGAGGTGGTCGCAACGCGCCCCGGAGCGCCCCCCGCGGATTCCGCAGTAATCCAGCACCCGCAGTCCCACGACCGCTGAACACTAGCAGCCTAAAGATGGAGACAGGTGTTGGCAGCTCAGTTAAACCTATTGGCCAAGGTTGGGGTAGCACTCAGCGCAGTCAGCAGCCACTCCCCCAGCAGCAGCAGCACAGCAGCCAGGAGCAGCAACAGCAGCATCAACAACAACAGCCACAACCTCAGAAGAAAATCTCCACTACAGTGGGAGCGTGGGGGTCTACCCCTCCAAGTGGTGAGCTTGCCCGAGCCCCCCTTCCCCAGTCCGCCCCAGAGGACGAGCAGATGCAAATTGTGGAAAAGAATATAACGAGCGACGGGTCTCACCAACCCCTCCAACAGCAACAACAGATGTCTCAGCAACAACAGATGTCTCAACAACAGATGATGCCCCCCTCAACGATGCCCATGGGAGGTCAACAGGAACAACAACAGCAGTATCTTCAACAGCAGTACCTTCAACAGCAGCACCATCAATATCAACAGCAACAGCAACAGCAACATCAACATCAACATCAACAGCAACAGCAACAGCAACAGCAACAGCAAAGCCAAGAAGATCAGGGGAACCAGCATCATCATCAACAGGAGCAACAGGAGCAACAGGAGCAACAGGAGCAACAGGAGCAACAGAATCAGAATCAGAATCACCTCCCCTCTCCGTCTTCTCCTTCGGTAACATCAAACCCAGCAACGGCGACATCACCCGTCCAAGGCACCAACTTCACCCCCTCCGAATACGACGTTGCCGCGCGAGCGGTCCGCGACCGTCGCCTCGCCGAAGAAAGCCAACACGCCGCCCCCCTCACCGCCGAGCAGCAGAAGCAGCAGCAGTCCCAAATTCTCGACTCCGTATCTGCCTCCCGCGCCTCGTCTGCACAGCAGCAAAGGGAGCGCGAGGCTGCCCAGCGCGCGCAAAGGGAGGCGCGCTTGCGGACCGTGGAGACCCAGCGGGCAGCCCTCCTGGAAGAGCGGAGGGTGCGACGCGAGGAGGAAAAGAGGACCAGGGGACCCAGGACTAAAGGGGTCCTTTTCAAGTGGGTTGACCGCGAAAAAGAAATCTGCGTCAACGCTGATCTGCCCGAGAAGGTTCCTGACGGGAAGGAAGAGAAAGAGAGGACATTGAAGGAAGAGCAAGATCGCAAAAGGAGGGAGGCTGCAAACAAAGTGTTTGTTCCCGCTCCCATCCCCAAAGTTTCTGCCTGGGGTTCCGGCCCCCCTAAAAATCTCCTTGAGAAAGAGGCGCCCCCCCCTCCACCCGCAGCAAAGCCCCAGCATCCAGCGGTGAACACGAGTCCGAAAGCAACCCTCAAGTCCAGCTCGGCCAAACCTTCTTCGTCGTCGTCGGCGGCTTCCAACTCAAGCACCGCTAGCAACCCTCCTCCCAAGAAGGCCGCCACTCTCCCGCAGAACAAAAACAGCAAGAAAAATGCCGTTCCCAAGAAGGTAAATAACCCTCCCTCAACGACGAGCCCGGTCCCATCTCCCCAGATGACCCAGCAGGTCCCCGTAAACCCTCCCACATCTGATGAAGTCAACGACGTCCTGAACGCCCCGACGATACCCACAGATGCCTCACCTCTGTTTGTCAGTGATTCCAGTCCCAAGCAGTCAAGGATTTTGACGGGAGCGATGACCAGTCCCGTGCAGAAAAGCGTCGAGGTAAGAGTTTTCGCTGCTTCTTGCTCGCATCCCTCTTTTATGTTGTTATATACCATATCACATCACTTCGCCACGCGGCCCCTATCCAAATCATCCAGAGCAACCCTAACCTAAACCAACAATCCTATCAATTATCAATTCACGTTCACATTCACATTCACATTCACATTCACATTCACATTCACATTCACATTCACGCAGGAACAGCCGTACACCGAGGAATTTGGCTCCACCAACCCACTCTCGCCTCTCAGGGCAGCCGTGTCAGCCGTACCTTTTATTCCCAGCGCTTTCGACGTGGACACATTTGCCGGCGGCGACGCTGGCGAAGTGACGGATAACTCTCCCCAACAACACGACCCCTCTGACCCCAACAAGGACAGCTCGCAGCAGCCTCAGCAACAGCAATTGCCCCCTCAGCAGCCCCAGCAGCAACAGATGCCCTCCCATCAGCAGCAACATCAGATGCCCGTTAACCCACAGCAGCAACACCAACAGCAGCATTATCAGCAGCAGGTTTCCCAGATGCAGTTTCCCCAGGTCCTCTCCACCTTCCCTTCGCACTCCACCCCCATGTTCTTCGGAGGGAGCACCAACAGCAACCAGCTTGGTGGCCAGCATCCGCAGCAGCCTCAGCAGCCTCAGCAGCAGCAGCAACAACAGCAGCAACAGCAGCAACAGACTGCCAGCTCAAATACCTCGAATTTCCTCGGAGGAACAAGCCAGCAAATGGGGTACGGATCCCTCAACAATCCGTTCATTCTTGGCGGTGGCGTCGGGATTGGCGGCATGGGAGTACAACAGAGCCAGCAGAACAGCGGTTTTAATCAACAGTACAATCAGCAGACTTATGGGGAGCAATACATTCCTAACCTCGGAGGCGGTTTCCACAACCTAAATGGCGCCAATAACTGGAACCAAAATGTTGGAAGTGGAATGGGCAGCAGCAGCAATATCAACAACCTCAGCGGCAACATCAGCAACAGCACTAGTAACAATAACACGAACAGCAACGTCCCCATGAACAGCACCGTAAACAATAACGTCAGTAGTAACTGGGCTCTTGGCGGAGGGATCGGAATGCCCCTGAATAACAATGGAATAATTCATGGAGGACAGCAGAACCAGTACCAGCAACAGAATTTCCAGCAGGATAATAGCGGTACAGGGGGGGGCGGGGGCTTCTACTAAATGCGCGAAACGATTAATGATGGCCGGGTTACAATTAACGAACTGATCCCATAACGATGGTCGAAGCAACACACACACCAATACCATAACCGAGGTGACACACGAATGAATGTGAGGATTTTTAGCAACTACAATTTTTTTCATTTTTTTCTTTTAGGCAAGGCAAAGTAATCATTCTTTGCAACTGAAATTTTCAGCACAAGGCAGCAGACAGGCGACCCTGCTACTAGGCAAAACCAAAACCTTCCGATCCCTCGTTGATGGCTATCAGCAGCTTCTCCTTCAGGATTTCCTCACTCTTATAATTGGGGAGATCTAGCTGGTTGAAGCATGTGTGTGCGGAGGGAAGAGACGATTCGTTGAAAGCACGATGGATATTGAAGAGCTGCGTTCCCCGCATCCCCTGGAGGTTGGAGAAGCCTTCAAGGGGGACTTTTGAGGTACCTGTGATGAATTGCACGAGTTTGGCCTTGTCCTCTCTGTAATGAAGGGCCCAACCCGCAATAAAAAAACCAAGTAAAGTTAGGAAACGACAGTTAGATTACTGCGATTGTTATTGTGCGGCCAACCAGAATTTAAGATAATTCAAAGCACACTCGCTTGCTCACCTCTTGAGGTCCAAGACGACATTCCAGAAGTACTGGATCACCTGGTCACCAGGCTTGTAACCCTCATATGTTGTGTGATTTTTCAAGTCGGTCATGTCTAAATCAGGAACGCCGCCAATGAGTAGCTCAAGTTCGGCGGGATTGAATATACCAATGAGCTCCGGTGTAATAAGTTCATGAAATCCCTGCAGGAAGGCGTCGATCTGCTTCTTGATGGAAGTCGTCATCTTGTGGTGACAAATGAGCTGGACGTACTGCTTCTTATTGGTATCCGTAACAGCGATGTTGCGACCCCCAGGTAAAAGATCGATTTGATCTATTCGCCCAAACTGTTCGTTCTCTGCAGTCATGGTGAGATCTAGACCCAGATCGTCAAGTTTGTATTCAAGAATCATCTTGAGATTCTTGAAATAGTCTGGGTCAATTGACTGCATATCAGCGTGGTTCACCCGAATGCCCAAAATGTGCTTGTAGAACGAGCGCGTAAAGTGTGCGTCTAAGAGCTCACCATCTGCTACCGCTTTTCCTACGATACGTCCCACGAAACGGAAGTACTGGAGGTGATCCGGGTTGACGAAGGAGTTTGGGTTCGGTTGAAAAGTGGTTCCCTCGCTCGTGGCAATGAAGAGTGCGTAGTTTGGATTAAATATGTCCTTCGCCAGGATAGAGTAAAATTCACGGGTCAGACCCCCGGCATCAATCCCCTCCTCGCCACTGAAATTAATATTGAGGCGCCCACGCATTTCCGCTGCATCTCGGAGACGGAGCTGTTGGTAGGCTTCTTCAAACACATTGTTGCGGTTAATGTTGAGGCGGAGACTCCCGTGTCGACGAGAAGCCGAATTTCGCAGCTTACGCAGCTGGCCGCGAAAAAAATGCCTCTTCACATCGAAATCAAGCGTGCCACGGCAGGCTTGCACTTTCACAATGGGGTTGAGGCTGCAAAGAGAGAGAACAGGGAGAGAGAAGTGACGAAGAGTAAGAGTAAGCGTGGGCGGAAAGGGCACACTGTCGATGATTACTGTCGATGATTACTGTCGATAATTGACAGTAGTATCTAGAAACGAAATATTCACCGAGAAGAAGCAAGAGCGCACACTCTTCAAAAAGAGCAAGGGCATACGCAACGCAAAAAGAAGTAATCGCAGGCTCACCTTTTTTCAAGCAACGACGGGTTCGCCCTCAGAAGGGCGTTCAAAAGGACCTTATGCTGGTTTACAAACGCGAGGAGTCGCTCACCTCCGACAAGTAATTTCAATGCCTCCCGCTCCTCGTCGATAATCTTGGCTCCTGTCACACTGTCTGTGCGGGTCAGAGTGTGGGGTCCAATCAACGACGACTCCGTCTTCTTCAAATTGATGGTATCCTCCGTCTGATTTTTGATGCGCTGCGATATGGCATCGCCGTCATCGTTGATTTTGCTCGCATTCACGAGAAAAAATGACTCTACCGAAGGCAGAAACCGAGTGAGGATTCCGCTCATGCTGCTGCTATTTCTCTGTACTGTAGCGTTTGCAACAGTGAGGCTGGAATTGCCTTCTTCAGCCTGGAGCTGGCTCAGCTGCGAAGTGATTCGTCGCGCAGCAGTCCGACTTCCCCCGAATAGCGCCTGGAGACCGTCGCTGCGATTTTGTTGTTGTTGTTGTTGTTGTTGTTGTTGATGTTGATGTTGTTGTTGATGTTGTTGTTGTTGTTGTTGTTGTTGTTGTTGTTGTTGTTGTTGTTGTTGTTGTTGTTGTTGTTGTTGTTGTTGTTGTTGTTGTTGTTGTTG
>Ga0115557_1003152_pt1 | contig 10812 bp, 5 predicted proteins | sample COGITO_mtgs_1104_FD_87280 | JGI IMG/M metagenome (GOLD analysis project Ga0115557, IMG submission 87280) | Pelagic marine microbial communities from North Sea - COGITO_mtgs_110421 | ecosystem: Environmental > Aquatic > Marine > Epipelagic | place: Germany:Helgoland, sampling site Kabeltonne... | reverse complement strand
TGTTGTTGTTGTTGTTGTTGTTGTTTGCGACGTTCGTCTCATCGCATGTATTGCATGTGTTTTTTAAAGCAAGTTTGACCGCTTTTTTTGAAAAAAGAAAAAAAGAAAAAATTTGAAACCGAGAGCAACAGCTGTCAGTTCGAAAATTTTTGAAATCATCGAAACGCGATACAAAAAAAAGGGACGACGACGATACGGACGTAAACGACGGAGAAAGCCTCTCTTCCTCCCCTACGCGTCGTTAAAACTCGCGGTGGTCTCTGTCCGACGACGATAACCTAAAACAACCGAATACGTTTGTCGTCTCTCTTTGGGAACGTTTTGTATTTATTTATTTAAAAATTCAGTTAAAAATGTTTCCATCGATGATGGTGTCCGTGATGATGGTCGTTCGCTGCGGTCCTACGTCGTCTTCCTCCAGGAACAACAACGCGGGGAAGCGCCAGAACGGCGCGGGGGTTGTTCTGCCGCCGAGAATGCCAAAAGGTCGTCGGATTTTATTAGTTAAGACGAAACCACGGCAGCAGCAAAGAGTGCAATTCTCAAAGTCGTTTTTTGATTCCCTTTCGGGAGGAGGAGGCGTTTTTGGTGCAAAAACACCACCGCCACCACCGTCAAAGCGTACGACGACGACGAAGGAGCGGGACGAGACATTCTCGTTGAAAAAGACGAGCACAGACCACGAGGACGACGACGAATACACGGTGATCGACCCGCTCTCTCCATCGTTCCTGGGTTCTTTCCCGAACGAATGGCAAAACAGCAACGAGAAGTTGCGGTTGGTTTTAAACGCCTTCGAAGGGTGTTCCCGGACGGCGATGTTGTCGCTCGGACCGATACAGGCGTGCGTGAGCGCGCAGGCTTTGTTGGTGTTTGTGAGCGAGCAAAAGAAACAGAATAGATTGGAGAACTTTTTGAACGATTTTTGGCAAGGGAAGGTTGCGTTGGCCACGGAGCGAGTGAAGGGGAAGATGTCCGTGGACCGAGCGTTGTTGGAGAGGCACTTCGACAGAGAACGAACGGAGTACGAAGGAAAATTGGCCAATATGAGAGGAGAAAACGCGGCGGTTAAAAGTCGTGCGGAGATGACGCGTCGGGAGATGTTTGAGACGAAAGGGCTGGTGAGGAAAATGCAAGAGGATATTGAAGAGTTCAAGTGTCTCGTGGAGATACAAAAGGAAGAGATGGAACAGTTCAAGAAGAACGAGTACGCGTTGAAGTGCAAAACGGAGCAGCAGTTTGATTCGATGTACCAAACATTTACGAAAGATTTCGTTTTGTTGAGACACGCAAAAAAGCAACAGGCGAAGGCGCATACGTTTGAAATCGAACGACGCGACCGAGCGGAGAAGGTCTTAAAGGCGAAGACGGCGCAACAATTCGATAAAATGTACGAAACGCTGGTGAGAGATATCGCTATGAAAGATCACGAGATCGCACAGTTGCAAACGCAGTTGAGCGCGTACGAGGATGATTTGAAGGAGAAGGAGAAGATGATAGAGGGTATGGAGGTGAAGTTACGCATGGCAAACGAGGAGAAATCAAGAATAGAGCGAGCGTTGATTAGTGCGAACCATCATCACCAAACTGAAATCCAGGAATTGAACGTGATTATTACCGGTTTGTTGGATTCGATTCAAACGCTCGAACGCGAAGCGGCGGAAGAGGCGGTCCGCAAAGAAAGCATTTGGAGCGAAAAGACAGCTGAAATCGAAAGTTTGAAACAGAAGGTGATGGACTTACGCATTGATCATTCCGTTGTCGAGCATAGAATGGAATTGGCGCGTCAGCAGTTGGAGAAGGAATACGAAGAAAAGAAAACGGAAGTTTCCGTGGAAGCGGATACGAGAATCGTCAACACCATCGAAAGAGTCGCTCGTGCGCAGTTTGAGAGATTACACGATATGACCGTGTTGAAGAATAAGTTTGTCCGAGATCACGAAAACGAGATGGAAGCGTTGAAAGCGTCGGTAGAGATTAAAGAGCGAGAGATTGTCGAGAATTCGAAGAAGGCGGAGGAGAAAATCGAAGCCATCGCGAGGGAACTCGCCGAGGCGAAAGATTCATACGCTCGCGAGTTGAACGTTGTTTCCGATTTATCGTCTTCTCGCGCGATAGAGATTGAAAAGCTGAAAACTGAAATATCAGACGCGAACGAGAAAGAGCGCGAGATTGTCGAAGAGTTGAAGACGGTGCAATCGGCGCTTTTTGAGGAGAAGGCAAAAGTCGCACGCGTTGAACAAGGCTCGAGCGAGACGTTGAAGCAAGCCGAATGGGATTTCTTCTCGGAGAATGCCAAATTAAAACAAGTCGAGCACGAGTTGGAATTAAAGTTAGAGCACGCAAACTTAGAGAAGCATCAGATTGAGAGGGCGTTGTATTCCTCCGCCGCGCACGAAAACGAGCTTCAAGAGAAAGTCAAGAGCATGAAAAATTCAATCGCGAAAGCGGCGAAAGAGGTGGAATATACCGAAGCGAAGCTGGAACAATCCAACTTAGAGAAGTTTCAGATTCAAAGAGCACTCATCACGAGAACGAAAAACGAAGAAGAATTGCGCGAAGAAGTCGTAAATATGAAAAATTCCGTCGAACAATGGGCGAAAGCGGTCCAACTGTCCGAGGAGAAATTGGAGCAATCCAACCTCGAGAAATTTCAAATCGAAAGGGCGCTCATCACGAGAACAAAGAACGAAGAGGAACTCTCGAAGAACGTGCAAGATTTGACCGCGCGTCAGGTATCGTTCGAGACGCAGTTTCGAGCCGCGCGCAGAGCAGCAAAAGCGGAGAGAAACGCGCTGTACGCGCTCGCGAGAAACGAAAACGCGAAAGCGCATAAACGAAATTTTGTGACGGATACGAAAGATATAGAGAGCGAGCGTTATGCGCAATACGCGCAGATGCGCGACGACCTGGAAGGTATGCAAAGAAAAGTGAAACTGGCGCAAACCGCGTGCGAGGCCGAACGCCGTGCGCGCGAAGTCGCAGAGACGGAACGAGATTCTGCCTTGCTCGAACTGAGCGCGTCCAACGCTCGTCTCGTGGAAGAGCAGCAAAATGTCGGAAAAGAAGAAGCGTCTTCGTCTTCTTCAACATCGGGCGAGAGTAGAGAAAGTAGAATGGAAGCGCTCGTCCGCGAAAACGAAGAATTAATTGAACGCGTGAAACTGCTCGAAATCGTTGCTCTAGACGCTCGAGAGCAAGAAGCTTTGGCAGTTAATCGATTGGAAGCGATTGAATTGAAAGCTCGAGAGAGACGAAATCGCGTGTCGAGCGCGATCGACTCGCACGGCGAGATAGAGAAGGAAAACAGAGATTCAAACTCGGGCGCGAGAAGTTCTCATTAAATATCGTGTAAATTTATTTTAACAAACGTACGTACAGATCCCGTTCCTAAAGGTATCTACATCATATCGCAGTAACAATCGACAACACTTACAACACACTACTATTAAAATTGCTAAAGCATGAATAAACATTAATTCCCACCGTGATTGCCGTGGAAAAAGTTCGACATAAACCCGTGACCACCATGGCTCGCACCGTTATTGCTCTCCGCGTGGTGGTCTTCGGACACGACGTCGTCGCTATTCGCAGCATCCAAAACGGAATCATTTGATTCTCCATCAGAGCTTTCTTCCTCATTCGATGCATCGTCACCATCCGCCTCCTCGCTTGAAGACGCGCTTGTTCCTTTCTTCTTCTTGCTAGTGCTGCCGGCGGCAACGCCCGGCAACTCGAGATGGTACGAATGTGCCAACGCAATTGCCGCGCGTTGTACGACTGAAACGTCGTCCTTCTTCGCAACCGTCTTATCAAACTTCTGCAAAGTGACCGATGCTTTCGCAGCGGGGCGGTTCCCATGAGATACTTTTCCAGCAACTTCCAAGATACCGCTACCGCCGTGCAACGCGTCGCTCTCGGCGTCGCATCCACACACGGATAAGCCGACTCGCGCACACTGCTGGTTTGCTTTCGTGCGATGTCGTCGAACAGCCGCGTCCGAGGCCAAAATCGCGGCCGTAGCAATTCGCTCGGCTTTTGTCGCTGCCTGATCGTCTCTCGATTTTGGCGTCACGATGCGCAGTTTCTTCGTCGCTTCCAAAACGAGCATGACGTCGCGTTCAAGTTCCCAACTGTGGTGCGGCGCCTCGCCGAATTCTCTAGAGGTTTGGTAATAATCCGCCTTCTCCCAGTAGTGCCATTGCGATGACCCTGAACGTAAATCCGATTCCGTTCCAACGCCATAGACGGTTACTTGGTCGCAAATTTGCAAAGCTGCAAAAATAGCCAAAAATCCTGAACTCGGACTTCCTTTTCCGGCGTACTCTAGTTTGCGCACGCTCTCTAACGCGGTTTTATAATTTTGGAGCAATTTACCCGCCTGCGCGATGGACGGGTCGGTCATTTTCACAAAACTCACGTCGCCGCGTCCAGATTTTCGCAAACGCTGTTGCAACGCGAAGTGATCGCCCGGCACAACTCGAGTACCAACTAACGTTACCCCGAGCTCGAGCGGCATGACGTTGGCAACTTTATTACTATCGATTTGCGTGTTTGAATATCGTTGCGTCCAAATCGAGTTGAGCGTACGCAAGGTAGTTTTATTCCCGACAAAACGATCAAAACCAACCGTTGGAGCGTTGTTCATCCGAATAACCGCAGAGTGCCCGTCGATTTCTTTCCCGTTCAAGTCGAGTAAAAGCCTTTGCGAGTTACCAACCACCGCGCACGTTTTGAAATCGCGATTGTACCTCGGCGCAAGTTTCAGCATTTCTCTCGCGTGCTTCGCCCCTGTGTTTGCAACTTTATATAACGCTCGACCTAAACTTTGTGGAATGCCATATATGGACGGAAACGACAGCTCCGATGCCATATCGCGTCGAAAGACGTCCGCTTTTTTCATCATCAAGTCTTTCAAATTTGCCTCGCGATTGATGTCCTCCGCTCGATTTCGCAGTTGTTCGAGCCATTTGCTTTCAGCTGACGCCCCGGCAGACGCCGCCGCGCGAATTTCTTTCAACGCCTTCTCGTACGCCTCCGCAGTGACTTTATCCTCCTCGTTACCGATGCTCAAATCTTCGAGAGCGTGCGCCAACGCACCGTCTAAAAGCGTCGATCTATCAATCGTTGATATGAGAAAATCATCCATATCTGCCTCGCCGGTAATCTCTTCTCTTTGATTCTTCGTCATCTTCTCCTGAATCTCACTCGCGCGTTCTCTATCTGTCACGTCTAATTTCATTCTTTCCCTATCCGCATCAATTGTCGTTCCTGCACCCCCTCCGCATTTCGATTCCGCTTTCAACGCCGTCGCAATCAAATGATACGCCGCTCTCCTCGTGGCAATCCTATCCTTCGAGATCGACCTCGCCGCCACCACCGTACAATCAGTGCACCCTCGACTCTGCAATCTCTTCTGACACTGCGCGTTTTGCTCTTTAATCCGCATAACTCTAGAATAACACGCCGACGAGCACTGCGTGTAATCCGTCACGTGACACTTCGCCTTCATGATATCTTGCAACTCTTTCACCTTCTCGTTCGCCTCTCGCAACTGCGCTCGCAACGCGGCTATTTCCACGTCAATTTTCGACGAACTCGCTTTCTTCAACGCTTTCTCATCGCAACCGGCGATAGATTCGTCGATCGCTGTGTTGCTCGATTTCATCGACTCGCACTCTTCCGAGCAATCCGGACATTGTTGTCGTTCTCTCGTCGTCGTCGCGCAGTGACATCCATCCATGACGTTCTCACTCATCATCGCACCACGACCACCACCACCGCCACCACCTCCGAAAGTAGTAGAAACGCGCGACGAGAACGCCAACGACGACGGATGATCGGAACGACCTTTACCACCATTTTCACCACCGCCTGTAGTCGCCGCAGTCGTTCTAAACGCCATCAAAACCAAACCCAAAATCAGAAGCGACATCATCATCATCATCACCAAGCGCCTCGCGCGTCGCTCGCGTTTCGGTGTCATCCTGAACGTCTCTTTGTCCATTATTACTGCGAGACAAAAAAGCGACCCCCCCCCCCGTGCTCGTAACAGTAGGCAGCGCTCTGCTTTACTGCGTTTTGCGAGTCAACAACGCAGCAGGTACTTTTGGCGCACGTATGCTTCAAAAGTAGGCAAATGCAAAGTGTTTAGGGTGTTTGTACTGTTTTTATATCGAAACGGCTGAAAACGCCTTTGTAAAAACGCTTGACTTGACTTTTCTTAACTTTTAATCACGCACGAAAACACGCACGCAACAGCGCGTTGCGCATTTTTGTGAAAAGAGAAGAGAGCCAAATCCAGGGGAGACATACTATACGCGCGAAATTAAGATGAACTTTGACGACTTGGACGAGGTTTTAGACAAGCTTGGCCCGATTGAAATGTGGGAGGAGGACCATGGAAAAAAAAAGCGCGTGATCTCGCATTGTCGGGAACGATTTGATTTAGGTGTTCCAACGAACGGCGAGGAGGCGATGGTGACGAGCGAGCTTTTGGTCGCGAAAGCGATCATGGAAACGATGGAGATGAAGAGTGATTTGGAGAAGAAGAGGAGAGGGGCGATTGTGGAGATTCCGGAGGAGAAGTGGACGGCGATGGAGAAAGCGGCGAGTCAATTTGAATCCGACGTGTTGGTGAACAGCAGGGAGAGAGGGATTGGGAAGTATATCGATTTGAGCGCTACTGGGATGCGGTTGAAGTACGTCAGGTTTGGAGCCGAAGGGTGCGACAAAGTGGTGTTTATTTTACACGACACCGGGGAGAACGGGGAGTCGTATTACGGATTAGCGAAGCAGATACAAGAGAAAGGAGGGTTTACGGTGTATTGCGTGGATTTTAGAGGACACGGCGATAGCACGCATTCGCGGGAAGGACAGTACGACGTCCCGTCGTTCGTGGCGGATATAGAATCGTTCATCGTCGAGTTGGATTTGTATGCACACCCGGTTGCTTTAGTTGGTTTTGGTTTAGGCGCGATCATCGCGGCGGCGTTTGCTGGAGAGCACGAACACTTGGTCGCCGGCCTGACTCTGATCGAGTCGCACCCGAAGTGTCGAGAAGACGCGGTGGCATTTCATAGGTTCCAAAACGTCATATTCGGGTCTTTGCGAGAAGCAGTAACGTTTGAAATCGCACCCATTTGGCCTGATAACGAGAGACGAAACGGGAAACAGTGCATTAAACGCATGCTCTCTAAATTTCGGAAACCTAAAGGCGACGAAGTCACCGGCGTCATGAAGTTATTCAGCCAAAACATGGCGAAATACGAGTTTCGCATCGACCGTAAATTCTTATTCAAAGTCCCATCCGCGGACGAATACGTCCGAATTCTGGAAAACGTTAAGTGTCACGCCTCAGTTTACCGAGGCGAGCACTCCGAGTTCATGGACGAAAAAGATCTCCAGGACGTCGTGTCCGCCTTGCGCCGGTATTCGAAGAAAGTCATCCGCGGCAAATCCATCCCGGACGCCTCCCACTACGTCTTCGAAGACCAACCAGCTACTCTCCGCGACTACATCCTCCACTCCCTCCTCATCTCCGAACCAGACATGATTGTCGAAAACAACGCCTCGCGCACGCCAGAGTTCCTAAACTTGAAGCCGTTGCCGAAATACGCCACCGTCGAGGACGCCGTCCGAGCTTTGAAACCGAGGAAAATCCCAACCGAAAAAGACGTCGAAGACGCTTTAAAGAAGTTAAAGGAAGAGTGTGGTGGAAACGTCGACTGTTCCTCGGACGAGGAAAGCGAGGAGGTGAAAATGAATCGAAAGTACTCCACCGCGTTGGCGAATAACGATTCGCAGTATTTCGGAATGGTTGGTTGAATTTTTAGATTTTGGATAAAATGGAAATTTTTTGTCCTCACAACAACGGTTCCTCCTCCTCCTCGCGCGATGATTGGTATGCCTCTCGTCGTCGTCGCTGATTCAAAACTCCTCCTCCAAAAGTCGTCTACCAGAACAAAATTGAATACTCGCTCTTTTTCTTTGAAACTCGCGCTCAAAAACCCGCGTCGATCTCGTCCGTGTTGTTCCTCTTTTGATGATGATGATGATGACTCAAAACCAACCCCTAATAACACCGTTGTGAATTTGGACGTCTCCGGGTTACGCCAGGAAACCAAAAGGCAAGAAACGAAAGCGTTGAAAAAAGTGGCGAATGCGACGACGAAATTACGACTGTCGAAAGAAAAAATGAACGAGTTGTTAGAAAATCCAAACGCGACGACGGAGATGTTGGAAGAATGTCCCGACGTGGATTTTTTGGAATCAGACGTGGAGGAGAAGAAAAAGCGGTTGGAGGAGGTGCGGACGCTGCTGGCAATGGTGGAGAACTTTACGGGAGGGAAGAAGAATAAAGAAGACGATTCGAAATGGCAAGAGTGCGCGGAGTTTGCGATGAAATTAGGGATATCGGACGCGCCACCGCCGAAACCTCCACGAGGGCCGAAGAAGGTAAAAAATGTGAGCAAAACCGGGCCTCGTCGACCGTATTTCGCGTACGCGTCGGGGAACGACGTAAACGACGACGAAGACATACCGACGACCGAAATCCGCGTCGGCCGCACGTCCGAAGACAACGACATCGTCTCCTTAGACCCAACCAACGACCCGAACGAGTGGTGGATGCACGCCGCCGGATGTCCTGGTTCCCACGTCGTCATCAAATCCACCGCGCCGTCCGACGCCGCCTTTTTCGACGCCGCGTTGCTCGCCGCAAAGTTTAGCAAAGCCTCTCGCGTTGGTCGCGTGAAAGTCTCCGTCGTTCGGTGCAGACAAGTGAGCAAACCTAAAGGTGCCAAACCTGGTTTAGTTCGGTTATCCGGTGACGTGAGGACGATGGAAGTGCGCGTGGATGAAAATCTCGATCGATTGGAGATGTTAGAGAGGACGAAAACATAATAACATCTCTCCGAAAAAGCTGTTCGTTTGTGTGTTTGGCTAGGTTTAGTTCGGTTCTCCGGTGACGTGCAGACGATGGAAGTGCGCGCGGATGAACATCTGAGTCGATTGGAGATGTGTAAGAGAGGACGAAAAAATTTTTTTTTCTCCTTCTAAAAAGTTGTTTTGTGTGTGTTGGTTACGTCACAAAAATCTTAACGAGATCCGATCAGTCAACACTTTTCGACGAGACAAACGAACACACACACAAAAATGACTAAAATTGCCATCTTGTGCACGTCCGCGACGACGTTCGGCAAATCCGCGGAGAAGAAACCAACCGGCGTGTGGTTGGAAGAAATCGCCGTGCCGTATTATTCCATGATGGAAAAGAAATTTTCAGTCGATTTCTTCAGCGTCAAAGGCGGGGAAATCCCCGTCGACGGAGGATCGCGAGGCGAAGGGTTTTACACGCCAGAGTGCGTGAAATTCGATAAAGACGACACCGCGCAAGCTTTAATGAAGACATCGAAAGGTTTATCCGAATTAAACGTGGAAGAATACGACGGCGTTTTCTTACCCGGAGGCCACGGATGTTGCACTGATTTCTACCAAAACCAAGAGTTGGCGAAAACTATCGAGCAATTTTTAACGGCGAAGAAAGCCGTCGCGCTGGATTGTCACGCGCCGATTGCACTTTTATCGTGCAAAAAAGCAGACGGGACGACACCGTTGGTGAGTGGAATGTCCGTGACTGGCTTTTCGGACGAGGAAGAGGGGCAGGTTGGGATGCAAGAAGAGGTACCGGCGTTGATTGAGAAAGAGATGGTGGCGCAAGGCGCCAAGTACTCGAAGGCGGAAGGCGCGTGGGGCGCTCACGCGGTTGTCGACGGGACGTTGGTGACAGGGCAGAATCCAGCGAGCAGTAAAGTGTGCGTGGAGAAGTTTGTTGAATTGTTGGCGTTAACGCAAACTCAAGTAGTGAATTAAAACCTTGATTTGTATTTGTTTTTTATTACAGATGTTTTATAATATAAATGGGTAAATATTTTGATATAGTAGTACACTCTCGAAAACGAAGACGGGGAGGGGATACATTCCTTACCGCGTCGAAGAAGAAGAGGAAGAAGGAGAAGAAGAAGAACTGCTACTCTTTGACTTTTTCTTCTTGTAGTTCTTCGACGTCACTTTCAACAGCGTCTTCTCCACGTCCACGACGTTGTTTTTAATCGAAACGTCCCCAAACTGCAAATCGTCCATGAAGCCATCCGGTATTCGTTTCACGTGTCTCGGATCGATGAACGGAATCCACTCGTCCGGCGGATTCACGATCCTGGAAAACTGCGAAAACTCCCCGGACGCGACGCACGGCTCCTTCGCCGGACGGACGAGCTTCATTCCGCTGCACTGCTTCAACATCTTATCTCCTTTGCGATTGTTACATTTCGCGCACGCTGTCGTTAAATTCGTCCACGACCACTCGCCGCCTTTCGACGCCGGAACGATATGGTCGATGGTCAAATCGTCCCTCGCGCCGCAATACGTGCACGAATGATGATCTCTAATCAACACGTTCTTCCTCGATAACGCGATCGATCCTTTCTGTTTATCATACACTCTCGTTTTCACCACCGCGGGTAAATAAAACGCCGAATACGCCGACGCCACCATCTCTTCGTAATATTCCAAAACGTCCACCTTATCGAACATGGCTAAAATCAACGCCTTTTGCCAACTCACGATGTTGCTCGTTTGCATCGCCACGTCTAAAACGAGCACTCTTCGTTGGTCCAACTCTGAGGGCGAGGATATGATTCGGCTCTTTTCCACTTCCTCGCGCAATTCGTACATGTTTTCATTCAAGATCGTTGCATTTGTTCTCGACATGGTTGAAAAAGAGCTGCTCCTCATCCGCGTCGTCGTTTTCCC
>Ga0115557_1003150_pt1 | contig 10814 bp, 6 predicted proteins | sample COGITO_mtgs_1104_FD_87280 | JGI IMG/M metagenome (GOLD analysis project Ga0115557, IMG submission 87280) | Pelagic marine microbial communities from North Sea - COGITO_mtgs_110421 | ecosystem: Environmental > Aquatic > Marine > Epipelagic | place: Germany:Helgoland, sampling site Kabeltonne... | reverse complement strand
CCCCCCTCCCATCCTCCGCCTCCCTCCCCCCCTCCCTCCGCCTCCGGTTCCTCTCCTCCGCCCTCCCCCCCCTCCCCCTCCTCTCCTCCCCCCTCCCCCTCCTCGACACCCTATCCCACGTCTCCGGGCGCTGGTCCCGAGCAAGGGGGGAGAGGGACAGGACCATGCACCACACCACCGCGACGACACACGAGACCCTGACGTCCACGTCAAGCGCACTCCGTGTCTCCTCGTCCTCCTCCTCGTCGTCGTCGTCCGCCCGACCCTTCCCCTCCCCCCAATCGGACCTCCTCACCTCCCTCTTCCTCCCCTCCCGTGAAGTCGGTTGTCGCGCTGGTGGTGGTGGTCCGTCGTACGTTTCCCTCCCCCCCCCCCCCAAAGCCCCCCCCCTCCCCCTCTTCCCACCACTCTCCCAATTTCCCCCGTGCCCTGGCACCAAACGTTAAAACGCAAGTCTCCAGAACTGCCCCAAACTTCTGGTCAAGATTTTTAGGGCCGTCGTCGCCGGAGGGGAGCCTTTTCATGCAGTCAATAAGCACCGAAGATTTTGCAATTAGAACCTCCGCCCCCCTCACAACCCCCAAGGTCCCGTTAGGGGTCGTATTGTTGTAGTAGTCGTCGCCGTTGTAGTAGTTGCCGCTGTAGTAGTTGCCGTTGTACTCGTCGTTGTCCAGCCGCCCCCGTTCCCCATTGTCGCGGCGCCCTGCCACAACTGACGTTGCTGCTCCTACAACATCCCATGCCCCATCTCCCTCCAAAACGTCCATGATCCCGTCGATGCTGTCTTTCATAATCCCCTCTGCGAATTCCTTCTCGATGACAGTGTCCAGCCAAGTCAAGGCATCGGCAACGGGCTGAACATTGTTGGTCATCTTGAGGAGGAAAGCGTTGTGACGCTCCGTCCAAGAGGCAAGAATAGGGCGAAAGTGTAGTGACCAAGACAGCCTCTCTAATCGCTTTGCCTTGGCAAGGTGCTTAGCTTTCGCCGTCCTTGCTTTTTCGACTACGAGACGTGAAGAAAAAGCGGAAGAGAGAGCGTCGTCGTCTAGCATCACCGAGCGGAGAAACTCAGAGTTTGTCATCTGCCTAATGCATGCGTTGAAAGTGTTGTCGTCGTTCCCGCTCGCTCCCCTGACATCGCTCGAAACGGCTGAGTTGAAAGTTGAGGGTTGGAGGGGGGCCTGTGCTTCTTCGTCCAATCCTGTGAGGTCACTTTCCCTGCCGTTGTCGTTGATGTTGCTGCCTTTCCCGATATTCAAATCGTACACTTTTCTCATCTTTCCTCCCGCGTTAATATTCCCTGGTCGCTCCTTCGCCGGTGGGGACGTAACAAAGAGCGAGCTTGTTCGACGCGAGGCAGAGGCAGAGGCAGAGGCAGAGGCAGAGCTTCGAAAGCCCCCTCCATCCTCTTTATTTCCTTCAGAGTCCCCTTCCCCCTCCTCGTCGACTGCCTCCTCTTCCGCCTCTTCCTCGAAGCAAGCCTCGAGGAAACTCTTTATCTCCCCATTTAGGGCTTTCAGCACGTCACCCAGGAGACCCCTAATCCTCTCGTCCTTCTGCATCCTGATGACCTGCACCAAGCGAGAGCGAAAGCGAAAGGCGGCAAGAGAGAGTGAGTGTTAACGCTTTGCTCTCACGGCTGTCGCGACGCGGTGGCGGGCGGCTCTCTCGCTTTCTCACCTTATTTGTCCTAGATCGGGGCCGTTCAGATAAAACGCTGCCATCAGTGTCGCCGCCGTCGCCGCCGCCGCTGCCGCCGCCATGCTCTACTTCCACCCCGATCTGCACCACCCATCCTACCCTCATGAAAACCTCGCTCGACGCATTGAGCAGCATGGTGAGGTACTCTTTCACTTCCCTCCTGTTGTTGTTTCGCTTCCTCTGCCCTCCGTTGTTTTGTATTTTGCGCCTGAGGACGTGGGCGAAGTGGGTTCGGGCGGAAGCTGATAGGAGACGAACTTGAGAAGATATGTGCGGAGAGAGTGAGGGGTAGAGGTCTGGCAGAGAGGAAAGGAGGTGAAGAGAATGAATCAAGGTTGATAAGCCATGAAATGGGGAATGGTAAGCGATGGAGGAGTACAACAATGGGATGGATACGCGATTGCCAGTATTCGTGCCAGTATTCGTGCCAGTATTCGTGCCAGTATTCGTGCCAGTATTCGTGCCAGTATTCGTGCCAGTACTCGTGCTATTGTCGATTTCCACACAACCATTGGTGCCAACAGCAGAAATGCTCGCGCCGCCCACACCGATGAGGTTTCTCCTCTCGGCCTCGACGCTACAGCCCGATGCAATCATCTTGGCATTTACGTAACGTCCCACTACACCCTTCCCACCAACGATTCTAGCTTCCCTCTTTCCTCGCCTCCCCCCTCTCCTCCCCTCGCCTTCGGTCTTCCTATCCCTAATAGCGCTGAGAGCCTCCTCCATCCACCCGAGCCCGTTGCCAACAAGTTGGTTGTCAATTCCACCATTGGCTGAGGCGGCAAGCGGATCGACTCCGTCAACTGCGCCGTCGTGGCGGAAAACTAGACGAGTGCAATCTCTCCAATTTACCCCGTCCATACAACCATTACCCCAGCCTTCCTCGCCGCCCAGCCAACAGAGCCCTTCTATACCGCTGACGGCCCCCTCGACGCCCCACCCTTTGACCTCCATGACCCCGTCCCGGACTCCTCCCCCTCCCCCCAATCCCCCCACTCCCGCCAGGTCCTCCCCAAATATCTTCGCCAGTACCCCAGACAATATGACGCAGCCCTCGTACAAGTTGCCCCCGATGAGTAGAGTGCGAATGCGTAACACAGAAGAGCGGCAGTACTCAATGTCACGTAAAATCTCCACGATTTTGCGGCTCTCCTCGCGGCGCTGGTACAGTTCCAGAAGAGCGTTACTGCTGCTGCTGCTGCTGCTGCTGCTGTTGCTGCTGACATTGCCGCCGCCTCTGCTGCCGCCGCAATTTCCCTCTTCTGCCTCGACAGCATTCACACAGTTCTCTAGCGTCTTGAGGCTCTCCTTCAGCTTGGGCAGCCTCTTGAGAGCGCTGTCAACAGTTTTTCGAATTCGCGCTGCTGCGTCCACTCCGGCAACTAGATTGTCGTAATTTTCCTCTACAACCTCCTTGATGCTCTGCTGCACTGTCCGCTGAATACGGAGTAAATCGGCGTAGGCATCGTTATACTTAAAATCGTTCCTTTGTATTGATTGTTGCTGTTGCTGCACACTTCCGCCGCCATTGTCACTATTGCCTGGTTCCTTTTGGGAAGCCAGGACTGATATAACGTACTTGAGGGTCCTGAACTTTTCACCACTGTCGGGCGCTTGTCCTTCCCCTTGGCTGAGGAAGAAGTCAGACGGGATACTTTCTTCAAGATGCCTCTCTATTGAATCAAGGCGGCCAGAGCTGCTGAGCGAAGTTTGAGGTCCCCCAGAATGGGAGGCGGTCGTACCTGCTGTGGCCGAGGGAACCGAAGAGTGAGCCATGACTAGGGCGGCTTTTCCGACAATGCTGCTGAGAGAGCAAAGCTGATCTATTGAGAGGTGTTTGGACTACCTCCTGGTGTAAGGGAAAAAGCAGAGAGGAGCAAGATTGCTCGAAAAGGTGGGTAATTAGATGTGATTTGTTTTCAAGCCAGCTGCTGCTTCAAACTCAAAGGAAGCGCTAGGACGAGTTTTCAAACCTCTGGGATACAATTACTTTTTGAACGACAACTTTTTTTTCTTCCACCACATGGTTCTTTTGGATACCGGGTAACGTAGAAGAACTACATTAATATATCTTGCCAAAAAGCCCCACCTATCCCACACTCCTCACTTTAGGCGATGTCTTCGTCCAAAGAGGAGAAGGCCCACCTGCTGCCATCTCCTCGGTCCTCTTCGCCTTGGCGAAAATCCTCATCGCCGACCCTTTCCCCGTCTCTGAAGCGGTCGAATCGGTCGTATTCTGTCCCAGACAATACTATCATATACCAAAACCGCCACAAAGACCAACATTTGCGAAATTCCTCCACCAGCACCTCTTCTTCCAGTAATTGCTTGCATGAGAACCCTGGGTTGTACAATGATTTGACTGCACTACAGTATGGAAAGCGTGAGCTTTACGATAGCGTTCCGTGGTTGTCTATCTCCGGTCTGCAGTCGCATGAGCGATCTTTATTGCGTGACTACGCTACTTGGTCTGTACATCAATCGCGTTTGCTCTCCTACTCCAAGTCGCAGCCTAATTTGAAGTTCATTCGGGAGCTGGAGAATGGTACAATGACGCATGAGCAGCGGATCGCGAATTTACTTGAAATCGAGTGCGGATCGGAGATCCTGACGCCGTCCCTCTTGCTCTGCGTGTTTGCTGCCCTTGTTTCTCAGTTTCTGGTGGGTTATAACACGGGCGTGATGAATCCACTGGCGTCGAGTGTCTTTCCGGGTCACTCCACCTTTCAGTGGTCATTTGCGGTGGCTGCTTTTGCCATCGGCGGGCCCATTGGTGCGGCAAAGGCTGGCCGAATGGCCGACGCAATTGGCCGCCGCAAGGCTATGTTCTTCAACTTGGCTGTTTTCGCGTTTGGCGGATTGGTGAGTAGTGAGTGGTTTATTGCAGAATGAAATAATGTTGCCTACTACAATAAATAGGCTTTGCCGTTGTTGCCATTAGCGTTTGCGTGACTAACCCCCCCTGAAATAAAAATAATTCAAATGGGAAATCATCAAAATCATCAAAATCATTCAAACATCAAAGCTCCTCTCAGTGGCCCCGAGCATCTACGTGCTGATACTCGCCCGCTGCATTGTTGGGTTTGCTTCCGGTTACTCTACTGTCCTGGTTCCTATTTATTTGGGGGAGATCTCCCCCCCGAATCTCCGGGGATCCTTGGGCACTTGCTCCCAATTTGGTGTAGTGATTGGCATTTTGTTTGCGGACCTTGGCGGATTGATGACGTCCAACTGGAGAGCACTATTTACTGGCACTTTTCTCATCTCCGCTAGCATGATAATCATCCTTTCTATACCGAAGAAAGGAGTTGTTCACGGTCTGCTAGAATCCCCTCGATGGTTGCTGATGACCACCACATCTGACTCTTGCACAACCTCAAACAATAAAAATAGCCGGATTCCAGCATCCGACTTTACCCCCTCCTCAGAGGGCCTATCGAACGAACAGAGAAGAGAGCACGCCAAGATGATAATAAAACGACTTCGCGGTTTTCGCAACGAATACGAAGTTGATATCGAGGTCGGTCACATTGTCAACACGAACACTACCCTACTCAGTCCAAACACTACCCCCACCACTAGGAACACCGAAACAAAAAATAAGAGGAAAAATCCCGAAGGAACTAGCACCCAAGGGACATTAGCGAGTGACCTTTTAGGTGAAAGCTCGACGCGACCGCTCTTCGTTGCCTGCATCGCATTGCAAATGAGCCAGCAGCTTTGCGGCATCAACGCTGTCTTTTACTACAGTACGACATTTTTTGAGGGGGTGATTGACGATCCGAGCGTTGGCACGACAATAGTCGGGGCCGTTAACGTAGTAGCGACATATGTCGCTCTGCTGCTGATGGATAAGTGCGGACGACGGCAACTGATTCTGTGGAGCAGCGGGGGGATGCTCTTGAGTTGCATAGTGATGATCCTTTCGCTATCTGGGGTTATCGAGAATCTTCCCAAGAGCGTTCTGCTCATTAGCACTGTCTCTTACGTTAGCTTCTTCGAAATAGGATTGGGTCCCATCCCTTGGTTGTTCATCGCTGAGGTTTTCGATAATCGGCACGCCACTTACGTCATGTCCATCTGTTGCCAGGTAAACTGGGCCTGTAACTTTGTTGTCGGAGTGGTTTTTCCTTTTATGAATGAGAGGATTGGCTTCTTGTCCTTCCTCCCTTTCTCTATCGTCCTGTTTGTCACCTTTTTAAGTGCTTTGATGTTTTTCCCCGATATAAACTACAGAGAGGTGAACGAGAACATCGCCAAGAGGAGAAAGGTCAAGCGACAGAGCATCAACTTATCTACCTTTAGCGAGCTGACTTCTTCTTCTTCGTCGGTACCGTCGCCACTTATAGCGAAATCGAAAGCGAAAGCGAAAGCGAAAGCGAAAGCGAAAGCGAATGCGAATGCGCACCCATCGGTCACCAACGTTAGCTTCTATGAAAACAGCAAAAAAGAAGCCTCTCTGGATCATGCGGAGGATGAGGATGGCGAGGAGTGTGGTGACACAGGCGTAAAGTTGACGCATTGGCAGAAGAATTTGTCATGCTCGCCAATTCTTGACTTGTGAACATCTATAATATCTATCACAAAAATAATCAGTCCTCCTTCTTTAACATTTCTTTTTACGATTCTGCCCATTTTGGCCACTTGGTCGTGTAAACCTTTTTCTCTTCGACCGATTCGACCGATTCGACCGATTCGTCATAATCCTTACAATTACTCCCACTCTCCTCCTCAATTTCAGTTTTTCTGCTACTCTTGAAGATCCTGATCTCATAAGAAAATGCGTGGAGCCAAATGAACTTCCCAGTCTCAAAAAACTGCCTCCTCTCCTTCTCTTCTCCCCCCCTCCTGCACCATACGCAGCTCCTCATTAAAAAATTCAAAAACGGTTCCTCCTCTCCTTGTTTCATCCCCTCGATTTTGTCGATTTCGTCGTCTGTTGCCGGATCATGCAACGTCAATGACCCGTCTTTGAGTTCCTCGGCAATTTTCCTTGCCGTTTGGTCGCCAAAAAAGTCTTCACCGCCATAGCACCAATCGTTTGCAATCGGATGACCCAAATGATTCAGGTGGACGCGGATCTGGTGGGTTCTGCCAGTAAGAGGCTTGCAGAGGACAAGCGACGAATCCGATTTCCTATCAAATGAGAGACGGAGGAAGGATGTTCGCGCAGATTTTACGCCGCCATCGTTATTGGCAGAGTCTGAGAGAGGGAAAGGACCGGTGGTGTAAATCCCTTTTTGGAGGTCAATAGGTTTGATCGGCGAGGAGAGGGTAAGCCAGTTTGTCGTGTTGGGTGAAGAGATTGCTTCGAGAGCAATTGATTTGTAGTTGCGGTCCTCGGCGTCGCTTTTCTCGCGAGAGCTGTTTAAGTTGGACGTGCCGCCGTCTTCCCAAGGTTTGGATTTGTCCCACCACCAGCCATAGACCGCCGCAGCTTCTCTCTCTTCCCGTCCATTGACTTGAGGGATGTGACTCATGGCATTGCCACGGAAATCACCTTTAACTCTAGCCAGGTAATATTTTTCGCAGCGGCGCTCTTCGATTGCTTTGGAAAGTTTATTCGCCATCTCTTTGTTTTTGGCGAAGATTGTCAGCCCAGAGGTTAGGCGATCAAGGCGATGGAGAATGTGAATTTTGTTGTTACTGTTGCCGTTGCTGTTGCTGTTGATGTTGCCGTTGCTGTTGCTGTTGCTGTTGCCGTCGCTGTTACTAGTCAAGGAGAGCATTTCGCGCAAAACGATGTAGAGACAATTGAAATGGTAGCCCCCGCTGCTGTGAACAGGTATTCCCCCAGGTTTGTCAACAGCCAACACATCCTCGTCTTCAAAAACGACATCAATGGGCTGCTCCGTTGCGGTCGGAACTCTGGCAATCCTAACGGGTGGCTCATGCCTGTGCACCGTATGGCATATAATGTCGTGTTTATTGATGGTGTATTCTGTGTCGACAACGGAGCCGTTGACTGTGATGCGACCATCACCAATACACTGCCTGTAATAGGCATTCGTCAAAGCGCGGAACTCAGATGTCATGAGTTCTAATAAATTTCGACCGACCCAGCGGCCCTTCGAATTAGAACGGTATGTGTAAGGGTAGGGAGGTATTACTCGAAGAGGTTGGCCGTTCGCTTCAATGTATTTCATCGAAGAGGGGGAGGTTTCTGAGAGAAAGAGTTTCACACCTTTCTCCCCTGTTGTGGAGGAACCTGTAGAAGAACAGAGTTCATCAATTCGCCGCTTGTTCACAGATGTCGCGTCATTTTTTATTCTCTGCTTCTTCGGGGGTCTTCGGTGATCTCCCTGAGATGTTGCCTTCTTTTTTTCCTTCTTTTTCTTCCCCTTCTTGTCGTCGTTCTCTGCCTCTCTCATCGCCGGGGGTTCATCCATCGGTTTTGTTGTCGTCGGGTTCGTAGAATCGGTGAGAGGTGTCAGGTTAGTTTCTATCTCAGGTGACAGGTTAATTCCTATCTCGGGTGGAGTAGGGGGCATGCTACTTGAGCTTTTTTCTATTTATTTTTTGACATTGTCAGACCTGCCCAAGTCCCCGTTCCCGGGAATCCCGTGCCAAATTTGCCATAGTGGCAGTTTACTTAAACATTTGGACGAGCATTGACAAAAGCTTTTCTCGGAAAATGTACGCTGAAAATGAGTATTACCCTCCTCCATCTTTTGATACACCCTACGAAACAACCACCCTAGGCTACAGTGGTGCGCATGGATACAGCGATGCACAGGGATACAGTGACGTGCAGGAATATGGCGGCAACCTGCCAGACCAATACGGAGCCCAATCATTCGCGACCCAACAGCAACAACCACAACGACATCCACAGCAATCCCCTGATGCCAACATTCCCTACGGTTCGTATTGTTTTGAGACGTACTTCCACCCACATTTGCAAAACGGCACACCTCAGTCAGTGGCGTTCTCGCCCTCCCACTCTCTGTTGTATATCGGTGGCACGCAAGTCACTGGTACCCCCCAATTCACCAACCAGCGAAACAGTTCCACAGGCCGACAGAAAAAGACCACCACCTACTGCTCCGGGCTGTCGACATACACTATACCGGAGTGCGAAGTCTATAGTAGTGTCAAGGCTCACAACGCGGTGCCTGAGGAGTTCATGGAAGCACCCTCTGAGGACGATGTAGTGAAGCACTACAAGGTCAAGGGTGTGACAAAGATTCTTCCGTATGAGGAGTTTGGCCCCGGGGGGGGTGGGGGCTGTGTGAGCCTGAGCTTGCAGGGGGCGAGAATGCACATGAGAGGCGGCATGCTGCTGGGTGAAAATGAGATCAAGGGGGTGCAGACGGGGGCTTTTAACCCCACTTCGGAGGGTGGATATAGCTTTGTCACTGTTGGGGGTGTGTGCGTGCCGGGAAGTCAGCTTCACTGCCTCGATGTTTACAGCGGGTTGAAGACGAAGAGTACGGTGGACATCGGTGGAGGCGTGACGTGCTTGGAGGGCTGCTACGGGAAGGCGCCAGCGCTTCTTGCGGGTTGTACTGACGGTACTATTCGAGTCATGGACGGCATGCTGAGAGGTCACAAAAAAAAGTCTGAGATTCAGATTCGGGCCCACTCCGGAGGTATCACAAACATTGCTGTGTCCGATGATGGCCACACGATAGCCACCACTGGGCTTGTGAGCTCCACGACCACAAAGTACCCAGACCAACAGATTTACACGTTCGATTTGCGGATGCCGACGAAAGCTGGAATTCCCTCCCAGTTCCCCGGCAGCGTCACTCCCAAGTTCATCAAGTTCGCAGAGAATTCTTTGACCACCACGCTCGTTGCTTGCGGTAGGAAGGGCGCACTACAGGTGATCGAGCCGTTCGGTGACCCGGTCAGCAAATATGTGGACACCGGGCTGCAGCAGGGCGAGCAGATTACCGACATGGCCATGAGCAGTAGCAGCAGCTTCATCGCGTTGTCGACAAACGCAGGACGTGTCTGTATGTTAGGGAGATGTGGTTTTGGTAGAACCGTAAACCTACCCAGCCGGGACCCGACGACGGGGGAGGAAGTTGTTCGAAAATTGGCAACTCCCCACATGATGACTGCCAACGATATGTCCACCGCCTACATTCCCAACCCACCCATGTTTAAGATCGACTCGTCCCTCCTGTCTTCAAATGGCCCAAAGCAGCTCAATCCCTTCAACTTGTATACGATCCGCTGCCAGCCTCACGTCTCCAATGATCTCAACGACCCTTTGAGAGACCAGGTATTTTACGAGAATAACTACATGAGGGTGTTGAGCCAGAAGTTGCAGGACGTTGCGGCTAGCAATAAGGCGAACAATCCTGGAGATCATGACCATGTCCAGCACGTACGCTGCGAGGAGGTGGACTCGACCGTCGACCCCACGAGTATCAACAACAACACTCTTCTCTACGGAGGGGGATTGGACGAGTTCGCGAAGAAGAAGAAGAAGAAGAAGCGCTTGGCCAATGAAAAAATCTACAATATACACGCAGATCCTCGCGACAAGTACCACGAGAAACGCCGCGAGTCGACCGTTAATCTTGACGTCCCCCAGCGATACCGAAAAACGGCCCGCCCGAACCACCTCGGTGTCAAGAATAAGTTTACTTTTCACTATGGGAAGCACAATGACACCGGCTTGTGGCCTGGTGCCGACTCGGGGCACATGGCCAACGAGTACGCTTCCCCTATTATCCTCGTACTTTACTTTATTCCCGAGCTCAGGGCAAGTTTGTTGCGAGAACAGTATAATCTCCGAAACTTTGAGAGGAGGCCGACCGCGGCTGGAGCACCCTGCTCAGTTTTGTGTGCAGAGCTTGGCTTCGTTTTCAACCAAGTGGACAGTCTCGCCAATTATGCCGGATTAAGCTTGGAGGATAATGTTGACGTCGGGGCCTTCAGCCCCGTCAATTTCTTGTCGAATTTTGCAATATTGCCTGAGGCTGCTGCACTGGCGCTACTGGATGGGAGCAGTACTGCTGTGAAGTTGCCGAGAAGGATTGAGGCGTTCTACCGCTTTCTCGTTCACCACCTAAACCAGGAGATAGAGATTAATACTCCCACCGTAAGCACCCCTACTAAGAACATGAGCGTCAAGGGGGGGGGGGGGGGGTTGG
>Ga0115557_1003136_pt1 | contig 10835 bp, 7 predicted proteins | sample COGITO_mtgs_1104_FD_87280 | JGI IMG/M metagenome (GOLD analysis project Ga0115557, IMG submission 87280) | Pelagic marine microbial communities from North Sea - COGITO_mtgs_110421 | ecosystem: Environmental > Aquatic > Marine > Epipelagic | place: Germany:Helgoland, sampling site Kabeltonne... | reverse complement strand
TATGCCTTCATTTCCAGACACTCCGCATATTTGACAATTCGAGACCTGTTCACTGCAGAAAGGCGCAGTTCTCCCCAGCCATGGAATTCTCGAATACCCCTCGGAACTCAACCCGACTGTATTAATAGGAATATTTATTTCTGGATGGTCAGAGCCAATATTAGAGCAGTAGGTCCATGCATGATTCCAAACTGGGATGTGATGAACAGTACAGAAAGGAATACGAGTGTATTTCTGTGCAGTTTTGATATTTGCTGCTGCTTGATTTGCCCTATTATGCTGGCAGTTCATACAGTTATCGGTTCCACCATTTGGCATGAAAATACCCGTTTCTATGAGAAATCAAATTCCTTTCATAACTAAGGAATCCTGCTAAAAAGCCCTTGAAGATAATCGCCACCACCTTCCATAAAAAGTATGTGCGTATCCTCTAAGTCGCTCTTCTGCAAGCTGTCTCCGATAATCAATAAATCCGTATATTTTGTTGCCGATAGGATGAAAGCGTTTAGAGTAAGCATGTAACTGTCGGAAGTAATAGTGTTCTTTATGAGGCGGCTGTATGTGTGCGTAATCAATTAGATTTTGAGCATCATTAACTAATAGCGCCCCAACTAGCAGTCAGCCAGTCGCCTCACAAGCACACCTTCTAGTCTCACAGCCCACCAACCTGACAACAGAATCATCACTTTGCTTAATTATTTCCATATCAAATATCAATTGTACGCGCGGCATTCGACGCAGCAACCTGTGCAACAGTCAAGAACCGACATTGTTCAGCTTGCGCCCATAATAAGGAGATAAACATGCCGTCATCAAAAGAAGTCATATCCCACCACAGTCATTCTTCGGTCCGTCGTCCACTAGCGGCAGCCGTAGCGCTCATTGCGGCCAGCACCCTAGCTGCGGGCACCCACGCGCAGGGCTCCGGAATTCTTGAGGAGGTAATGGTCACGGCACAAAAACGAGAACAGTCGGTGCAGGATTTGCCCATCTCTGTAACGGCATTTTCAGGCGAGAGTATGAGAGCGCTGGGCTTCACCAACAGCATTCAGCTGGCGGCACAAACCCCCGGCCTGCAAACGGCTCAGATTTTCGGCGAAGGCAACATCCCCATTATCAATATTCGTGGCGTTGGCCTGATCGACTTTTCAGAACATAACGAGAGCCCCTCGGCGGTTTACGTAGACGAGTTCTACAAGGCCAACCTTTCCGGTCTAGACTTTCAGCTATTCGACCTGGCCCGCACAGAGGTACTGAGAGGCCCGCAAGGCACACTCTTTGGCCGCAACGCCACGGGTGGATTGGTGCATTACATCACTGCAAAGCCGACCCAAGAAAGCGAGGGTTACCTCAATGTTACGGCGGGCGAGCGAGGAAAGTTCATCACTGAAGGCGCCATCAGCGGCGGGCTAACAGACCAGCTGGCCGGCCGTCTCTCAGTGATTTATAGCAAACACGACGGCTACAATGAGAATCAGTTCCCGGGACGTGAAGACGGCAACCAACTCGACATGTGGGGAGTGCGCGGCCAGATTCAATTTGATCCCAGCGATAAGCTGAGTATTCAAGCATCGTACCAAGCGGGCAACAACCAGAACGATGGTGGTAGCCAGTATCATTATCTCGCCACCTCACTTGATCCTGTCAGCGGGCTTGCAGTAACTCAACCAGACCCAGGATTTGTGCCCAGCGACAAACTCGAGACCAGCACCGATATACAACCTAGATTAGAAACAGATTTTCAATCGGGACTGCTGCGAATTGACTATCAGTTAAACGAGCACATCGAATTTGTTTCGCTCACTGGGTTTGAGTCTATCGAAAAAGAGTTCAATCAAGATGTCGATTCATCATTTTTGCCGATCTTAGCCACCTACTATGAGCCCGAGGGAGATCAGCTAACACAGGAAATCCGAATTTCAAGCGACATGGACAAAAGCCGCTGGGTTGCGGGCGCGTTTTACATGGATTACCAAAATAAAGGCAACCAGTACGCGGATGCAGGCCCAGCCTTCACTGGCGCACCGGTTTACTTGCTTTTTCAGGACGTCACCTGGGACATGCAAACCAAGAGCTGGGCACTCTTTGGTCAGTATGAATATGACATTAACGACCAGTTAACCGCCGTTGTGGGACTGCGCTTCACCAGCGAGGACAAGGACTTTGAAGAGTCGATCGTTTCAGGCTTCGGCGATCCATCAACCGAGCTGGAGTTCACTCGCGCAAATTACGGCGATCTTACCAATTACAACGAAGACAATCTGAGCTACAACCTTCGCCTGAACTACCAAGCCAATGACAATCTTTTGGCCTATGTCAGCACCTCGCGCGCACACAAGGCCGGCACTTTTAACATGGGCTTTTTGCCACTCGCTGACGTCAATGACATCCCTGTCGGCGACGAGCAGTTAACCAGTTACGAGATCGGCTTCAAAAACCAGCTGGCCGACGGCGTGACGCGTATCAATGGCGCGGCATTCTATTACCAGTACGACGACTATCAAGCGTTTGTCTTCGATTCCGTCACGCTATCCAATTTCCTGTTCAATAACGATGCAACGGTATTTGGTGCCGAGCTGGAAATTCAGTCCTCGCCAGGTGACTGGGATTTAATGCTGGGCATATCGTATCTCAACTCCACTCTCGAGAATGTGCAGAATCCGGTAGCCGGCGGCGCTATTAAAGACAGAGACATGGTAATGTCGCCCAGCCTTAGCGTTAACGCCTTAGCGCGTTATAACTTTGCGGCACTTGGCGGCAAAGCAGCCATTCAGATTGACGGAACATATAATGGTGAGCAGTATCTGGATACGTTTAACAGCCCCGCCTTCAAAGAGGGTGCCTACACGATGGGCAATGTCCGCGCGTCTTGGACCAGCCCTAGCGGCCAATGGAATACCACCGTATTCGTAGAAAACGTAACGGACGAAGAGTACCGACCATACGCGTTTGATCTGTCTGGACTACTCGGCATGACCCAGGAAGTTTGGTCTCGCCCACGATGGGCTGGCGTTACTATAGGCTACAGCTTCTGATCATTACTGTTGACAACCCCTCCCCTGATCTAACAAACCCTGTAAGCATTGCAGTGAGTGAAGGGGAGCATACCAGCGGAGTGAGCGCACGTGTCTCCGCGCTGAGTCCGCCCTATCCGAGTGCGCAAGCAGGTGAGTCAGCTTTTGGGAAACATCTAGGCCCGTCAATGGCCAAGTTGATGACGGCGCTGGGTACTAATATTCAATATGGTGAGCGCGAAGGCGCCAGAGTACGAGATGCCTTCACAGGCAAATGGTTTTGGGACTGTCACCGCAACGGATCAGTCTTCAATCTTGGACACCGAAACCCCACCGTACTAGCTGCAATCAATGACGCAATGGGCCAGCTAGAGATCGGGAATCTTTTCCTCGTCTCCGGCTACAAAGCCCTCGCGGCGGAGAAACTCTTGGCCAGCACAGACGGCCTGCTCACAGGGGTTGTCTATACGGCCAGTGGCACCGAAGCCAATGAGTGCGCAATCAGAGCGGCGAGAGGCTATACCCGCCGCCGCAAACTCGTGTCAGTGCATGGCAGCTATCATGGGATGAGTGCCATGACGATCGCCGCCGGCGATAACAGTGAGCTTTGCGAACGTTACCTACTCGATACTTCTGACTTTCGTAAAGTTCCGTACAACGATATTGACGCTATGCGCGCCGCTGTTGATCGCGAAACGGCCTGCGTGCTATTAGAAGCCAGTCCAGCACAGCTGGGCTTCCCCGCCCCCGACCCAGGTTACTTTGATGCCGTACGCAAAATTTGCGACGACAATGGGGCAATTTTCATCCTGGATGAAGTGCAGACCGGACTCGGCGGCTCAGGCCAATTCTGGCTGTGGCAAACGCAGCGTGTCAGGCCAGACATCGTTACCACCGCCAAAGGGCTCGGAGGCGGCATCCTGCCTAATGCAGCAGTGCTAATGGCACCCGCATTGAAAGAGTGGTTCCTCGATACTGACTTCCCAAACGTATCCACTTTCGGCGGAAACGAGCTGGGCTGTGTCGCCACGGCGACTGTCTGCGATATAACCGCTCAACCAGCCTTCGCAGCTCACGTGCAAGACCTAAGCACTCAGTTCCGCGAGGGATTCTCAGACGCTGCGTTTAACGTCAATCAAGTGGGTCTTTGCATGGGGCTAATTTCAAACACAATGGACGCATTTACGATGACGCGCCGGCTCGCCGCAGAAGGCGTTCTTGTTTTACCCGCGCACCACAAGCCGAATGCAGTCGAATTTCGCCCAATTTTGATTCTAGACCACAATGCGGCAGATAAAATTATAGGAATCGTGCGCGGCGTACTCGGCTAAATAGCCGACCGAATCAGTGTGCCGCAGCGGCTCGTTGCATACCTGTTACCACCGCCTGCTTATAGCGCTCTACAGGCACGCTTTAACTGGGCACGCAGCCAGCGATGAGCCTGATGTTCTTCGCGGCTTTCATGCCAAATCATGTAAATTGGAATTGGCCTTACTTCTACTGGTAGTGGCGAGGTAACCAGACCGAAAGTTGGCGCAAAAACCTCGGCTATCCGAAATGGCACCACCCCGATCAGCTTTGTGCCGGCAATGACTGCTGGCATAGCAAGCCAATTATTAATAGACACCTGAACATCACGTCGTCGATGTGCCTTCCCAAGCAAGTTATCGATGTCGTCTAAACGCTCGTCGCCCTCGCGACCTGCTCTAATCACATGACCAGCCGCAGCAAACTCATCGAGCGTCATTTCGCTCCGACCAGGTATGAAGTCAGGATTCATAAGTACCACACGAGTCTCCGAAAAGAGCACCTCGCACCTGAATTCATCACTGGGCAGGGGCACATAGTCGATCATCAAATCAATATCGCCAAACCGAAGAGGCTTAGCCATTTCTATCGAGTTCCCCGTTACCGCCTTGATCGTAATATCCGGCGCACGCTCACCGATGGCCGTCATCAGCTTAGGCAGAATCACAACTTCATAATAATCGAGGCCAGCAATTGAAAAAGACTGTAACCGCCCCGCTTTCAAACCGGGCGCGGCCTCAATGCCAATTTCAAGTAGCCCAAGCGCCTGCCGAATCACCGGTGCCAACTCCGACGCAACTGGAGTAGGACGCAAGCCTCTGCCGTCACGCATGAACAAATCATCCTTGAGCACGTGGCGCAATCGATTTAGGGCATTACTCATCGCCGGCTGACTCATACCGATATGGCTCGCCGCACGGGTGAGATTACCTTCGACATAAATCGCATCAAACACGAACAGTAGATTCAAATCGAGTTTTCGAAGACTCATATTATTAGCCTGAACACTAGCCTGAGAAACTGCTTTTAAGGATCTTTTAGGGCATATCGCTAAGCTACGCCTAAAGCATACACGAAATGCCTACCTCAGAAAACACGGAATACCTTAAACCTGCAATAACCACTGAGGCCGCGCTATAACACTGCAACACTGAAACACTGAAACACTGAAACACTGAAACACTGAATCGTGTCTCATCATCTTGATGAATCAAAATCATACCAAATATAAATTTTCACCGCGCAACCGCTCGTGGGAGCATCGAACCAATGCTTTTCGAGACGGCAGCTTTTTTGCAAAACTCTTGGCACAAGAAGCGTAGTGCGTGTTGTAGTGCGTGTTGTATTGCGTGCTAAAGCACCTAAGTAGGCGGTGTGCGGCCAGCGCTAAAGACCTAGCAAATATTCAATGGCGTCAGATTGATACGACCAGGTGCAATGGTACCGGCTAAAGACAGGCGGCTTGGCGGGCTCTCGAGGCCTATACGCTCAGGATAAATTCAGTTTTTAAGGACAAGTGATTATGACAGCGACAGATAAGAAGAATTTGACAGACCATTTGTGGCGACCCATGACACAACATCAAATGTTGAGGGGCACGGCTCCCAATCGAATGGCCAGTGCCGAAGGCTGTTTTATCTCAGACCAGAATGGCAACCGCGTGCTAGACGCATGTGCTGGGCTATGGTGCGTCAACATCGGCTATGGACGCAAAGAACTCGCGGATGTCGCGCAACAGCAAATGGCTCAACTCAATTTTTTAAACCCAATGATGAGTTGCGACCCTGTCATTAATCTGGCCGAGAAAATTCAGGGATTGCTGGGCTTCGATTGCCACGTCTATTTTTCCTCAACCGGATCAGAAGCCAATGAAACCGCTTTTAAAATGGCCCGCCAATATCACCTTCAAGCGGGCAAAGGGGGAGAGCGACGCTATAAAATAATATCTCGATACCGGGCTTACCACGGCAACACTATGGGCGCCATGGCGGCAACAGGTCAGGCGGAGCGCAAGATGGGGTACGAGCCAGGTCCTGCTGGTTTTATCCATGTGATGCCACCCTACCCTTATCGAGGGCACCCCAAGTTAACGGCGGAGGAACATGCCGAGGAATGCGCAAGACAACTTGAAGAGACCATTATTCATGAAGGTGCCGAAACCGTAGCTGCCTTCATCATGGAGCCCATGATATCGGGTGGCGGCATATTAGTGCCACCAGATAACTACGCCATGCTGGTCAGGGAGATATGCGATCGCTATGGCGTCTTACTTATCTTCGATGAAGTGGTCTCTGGGTTTGGCCGCATAGGCACCATGTTCGGCTATGAACACTGGAAAGCCCAAGCAGATATATTCACGTTCGCCAAAGGATTATCGAGCGGGTACATCCCTATTGCGGCCACTGTCGTGAAAGAGGAGATCTTTGAAAAGTTTGAAGGAAATCTCGCAGACAATTTACATTTTAGGCAGGTCAACACCTTTGGTGGCCATCCCGTATCCTCTGCGGTAGCGATGAAAGCCATTCAGATAGTTGAAGATGAAAATTTACCCGAAAACGCCCGCAAGATGGGAGACTACATACTCGCGCAGCTGAAGGAGAAAATAGGCGATCATCCTTATGCGGGAGAAGTGCGCGGCAAAGGCTTACTGATCGGCGTTGAGCTGGTGGAAGACCGCCAAACCAAAGTGCCACTGCCGGATCCAAAAGTATTGGGCATTGTCGGTCACTGCATACAGAATGGCATCATACTAGGACGCAATAGCAACACCGTTCCAGGACGATGTAATGTACTGCTTATAGCGCCACCGCTTATTGTGACACAATCGGAGGCCGATCAAATCGTCGATACAATCGCCGCGGCGATGGGAAAAGCCATCAACTAATAGGCCACTAAATTTGTGCTCAGCTATTTGCACAGTATTTTTCAATAGGACTCGTCGTGGCTCAGCACTTCTATGACTACATCATCGTCGGCGCTGGGTCTGCTGGCGCTGTTATCGCGGCACGTCTAAGCGAAGACTTGGACAAACGTATCTTGCTGATTGAGGCCGGCGGCCGCGATACGAACCCGTGGATCCATACGCCGCTGGGGGTGGGCAAGCTACTCACCAACCCTAGTGTTGTATGGCAGTATTTTACCGACACTGGAATCGCCGCCGACACACCCAAGGTCTACTGGCCCAAAGGAAAAACTTTAGGCGGTTCAAGTTCCGTTAATGGCATGGTCTATTCTCGCGGATCACGGCGATCCTGGGATGAGTGGCGAGATCTTGGCAATCTAGGCTGGAGCTACGATGATATTCTGCCCTATTTTTTGCGACTAGAACGCAGGCTCGGAGGAGATCCCAGCTATCGCGGAGATGCTGGGCCTATCAGTGTTACCGACGTCGCCCATCGGTCGGCTGTTTCACAGGCATTTATCGAAGCCTGTCACGCACTCGGCGCACCGAAAAATGACGATTACAACGGCCCGAGTGATGAGGGCGTTGCACCTCTGCAGATGACGGTTCACAGAGGTAAGCGCTGCTCTACCGCGGTCGCTTATCTCAAGCCCGCGAGACGACGAAAAAACCTGACTGTAGTCACTGAAACAATGGTCAATCACCTGCTGTTTGATGGTAGGCGTTGTGTGGGTGTTAGCGGCGTGAGATCGGGCAACCCCTTCGAGGCCCACGCTTCGCGCGAGGTTATATTGAGCGCCGGCTCCATCGAATCGCCAGCTATACTCGAGCGCTCAGGCATTGGTAACCCAGCAATACTCGCGCCGCTTGGCATCGAACTACGCCATGGCAGCGAACAAGTCGGTGAAAATTTACAAGATCACCTGCAAGTCCGCATGTCCTTCGAGATCGTCGGAGAAACCACTGTTAATGACCTGATGAACAAGCCCATACTCGGCGCTATTGAGGGACTTCGCTACTGGCTAACGAGACGAGGCTTACTGACCACATCGTCGGTAACCGCCCACGCGATCATGAAATCTCATCAGCAAAGCTCTCACCCTGACACCAAGATACAGATTGCACTGATCAGCGGAAAAGATCGTTACAGTGGCAACGGCAGTGGCCTAGATCAATGCGCCGGCATTACTTTGGGCACCTTTCAAATACGCCCAGTGTCTCGCGGGGGGGTGCATGTCACGTCCGCAGATCCGACAGCTCCACCGTCCATCAGGCCTAATTATCTTAATGATCCTGTGGACCGACAGCACACGTTATCCGGCCTCAAATTGATCCGAGAGGTCGTAGCGCAGTCCGCGCTGAAACCCTATATTAAACAGGAATTACTACCCGGCACAGCGATCAATAGCGATGAGGCCCTGCTTCGCTATGCAGCCGAAACAGGACAAACCTCTTGGCATCCCATAGGAACGTGTCGCATGGGTAGTGATGCAAAGTCCGTCGTTGATCCGCAACTTCGCGTTCGCGGCTTTGACGGATTAAGAGTTGCCGATGCATCCATTATGCCAACGATGGTGTCGACCAACACCAACGCACCCACGATACTCATTGGTGAAAAAGCCGCCGATCTCATTCGCCAAGCACGCTTGAGCTAAAACTTTAACAAAGTGGAAATCACCGGTGATGTGAACCGGCAGGACCTCCTAAAAGCTCGAACTTCAGTCTGTACCAGAGTGTTCGCGACTAGCGCAGACAACGCCAACACCGCAGTTGGATCAAATAGCCGCCGTTAATCGGCCTCGACGGAGACGAGACTACCACCGTAGAAAACCTTATAGGCTCCTACCGTGAGCAAGGGGATGATATAGATCGCTAAATAACCCCATGCAACCGTACCATAGCCGTTTGCGACTAATGCGGTGATACCGAAGCTCGCGAGGGCCATGCTAACAAGTAGCGTTGCCCCTGCCACAGCACCGTGGGTGGTTGCGGTGCACTTGCGACCTGTTCGCTCTATCTGCCAGGCGTCCAAGCGTTCGTTGACGCCTTGCAGTAGTCCAGCCGCAGTCTGAATAATCATGGCAAACAACACCACAATATAGACGACCATCAGCCAGGGCTTAGCCAACTGCCCTATCATCCAGTAGGTGGGTAGCTCCTGTGCCAAAGACAGGGGATACCTCGCCATGAAGGTGATGTGAAAGATGAGTGCGGGAAATACGCCCATGATACCGGCTGAAAAGCCACTGACGATGGCTTCACCTCGAGTTTCTATGCCCCTTGCGGAATAAAGCAAAACAGGCACTACAGCCGCGCTGTACAGCATGAATTGTACGCCGTGGGTTAACCAATTGCCGCCGAGGGTATCGTCGCGAAACGCGCGTGCTATCTCCCCGTGATACTCAGTTACGGTCAGACCAAAGTAAACGGCAAGCACAATGACTAATGCGATCATGCATATCGACATCGACTCCTCGAGCAGACGTCGACCGAAATAATTCAACAACACCACCGCGGCAAACAACATCCCCACGCCAACAAGTGCCGGAATACCAAACTGGTCTTTTAAAATACTGCCCGCAGCCGAACCATTCACCGCCAATGCAATGAACAGTGAAACGATAAAGAGAATCTCAAAGGCAACCCAAGCCGGGCCGATCAGCACCCGCAAGAACCCACGGTAATCGTAACTGCGTTTTAATCTCGCCAGCTCAAAGCTCAACGCGATGATAACGCCCCAACCCAGCGCCACAACTAACAGCGCGAACAGACCACCGCGTGGCCCTAGGACGCTGATAAATTCGACTATTTCACGCCCTGTGCCGTACGCGCCACCGAAGACCACCGCCTGAAAAACCGCCGCTGGGATCAGTACAACACGGATGAATCGACTGCTTAGACCGGTCATTGGTGCTCCTGATTGTCAGTTTTAAGCCCGAAATATTACGGGCACCGCGGCTTTTACACCACAGGGCCGGTTCCAGCGACGACCATGTATTTAGAGACAGTCTCGCGGATATCCCAACGGATAGCACACCCCTTGGGAAAAAAGAAACTATCGCCAGCTTGAATCACTACCGGCTCGCCATTATCGACGGTGATCATAGCCTTACCGGCAAACAGGGTGACAAATTCATTAAAAGGTAAAGACGCCATTTCTATGATCCCAGGCGTACAAGACCAGATCCCGACTACGGGGCCTTCTTGGGCCGAGCCAACATCGATACGCAACGACTTTTTGGGCTCACCGGAAACAATAGTCCAGCCATCTTTTGTTAATGCATGGTGCGGTTGAATATTCGACTGCACAGTTGATTGACGGTAGTCATACATTATTTTATGTCCTGCTCAGTAAACCTAAGATTAGCTGCAAGTTAAAGGACGCCACAGTAAAACCATAGCGTCATAACTGCCCCTCGCGATTACTCGATCGCGGTTCTCATACGCATTTCCACAAGGCCCTGAGTGATCGGGGACGAGGCCGCCTCAGTAAATACCTCGATGAAAGCGGGCATGCTCTGACCTCGTGCTGCAGCCAGAGCATCGACAATGCCCTGTGCATCGGTCGCTTTTTGGGAGAAGACGCCAGCTGCCGCCATAATGGGGTGATA
>Ga0115557_1003129_pt1 | contig 10862 bp, 9 predicted proteins | sample COGITO_mtgs_1104_FD_87280 | JGI IMG/M metagenome (GOLD analysis project Ga0115557, IMG submission 87280) | Pelagic marine microbial communities from North Sea - COGITO_mtgs_110421 | ecosystem: Environmental > Aquatic > Marine > Epipelagic | place: Germany:Helgoland, sampling site Kabeltonne... | reverse complement strand
TTCCGTGGCACCACCGACGGTACTCAAGTTCTTCGGCATTTAATATTACTCCTGATTTTAATTTGCGTACATGAGTCCCGCACACCCATTATTCACTCTGAGTATGTTATAATTTACTGCGTATATAGGATCAATCAAAGGTCTAGATTCGCTATGTATTTTAACACTATCGAGTCGACTAAAATTTAAGCTACCCGTAGGCTGTAGGGAACTTGTATTTAGACAGAAACAATGTACGAAACAATCCGGAGACGTTACGAAATTTGTATGATAATAGCTCTGTACGTCTACAAAATGTGGTTTCGCCCATTTATAAATACCTATATCTGTTCCGTTAATACTAATTTTAATTTTATTATCTATGGAAGTTAGAGTACTTTCCATATTTGTATTTGAACATGCGATATATTTTACTGGATGGTTGAAAATAAGTTCTTGGGTTAATTCGCTAGAAGCTATATTTTTCTGAACTTGTGTTATCAAAATATCGTGAGTACGAGAAGCCATTATTCCACGCTCTTCGTTATCCAAATAATAATAATTTGAATACGCTTCTACGTTATAGTTTCCCGCATTTGGACCCCAATAAATCCGTAGTTCAACGTGATGATATTGTAAAGATACGAGAGGAATCGCGGATTGAGGCCCTTCGCAAAAGAAAAACCGCAAAGGGTAAAAATAAGACCGAGCAGATGCACCGGGGTGTACACCGTTAGAACTCTTACTCACATTCTGTGCGTTCATATCAATAGCAATTTTTTCGGTATAATTGTGATCTTGAACATCAATAATTTGACCTCCAATTAATAATTCTACCTTATTCACGACTTCACCCCAGTCTTGTAAATCTACAGCCTGGGTACCATCGTCTATGGTAAAATATGTGTATCCTAAGAGGTCGCCAGTTCGGTCGAACCGAATAGACGACATGGAATTACCATTCACAGATCCTTGTATCGTTTGTTTTTCGATAGACTGTGAAAAGTTAGAATGCCTTTTAAAGGTGGACGTAAAAAACGATATCTCAGGTTCACCCATGATGTGTTCATCTTGGGCACCTAGAGCTATTAATTGTACGATTCCAGAAGACATACTTATTATTATAAAGTATATTTAAATTAACGAGTATGCGACGCTCTGGAATCTAACATCCTAAATTTTTATTTTTACAAACAAATTTGAAAACGAAAACCGAAGCCGACACATCAGCTGAATCTCCGTTTTCTCTATCCAAATTAAAAGTTAAACGACTCAACTTTCGAATAGGATTATGATAATATTGGCTTATGGGATATTCATTTTTGAATGAAATTCCTTTAGTTCCAGTTGAAACTCCAGTGAGAGAAACGTGAGGTCCGACGACGGTTCCAAAAACTCCGTTTAAGTGGTTGTCGTCAGACGAGTCTAGATTAGCTTTCGCACGCTGTGAAAAGAAGGTTCGAAGTTCCTCAATACCTATATGAATAGCCGTCTGTGTTTGAGCAGAGGAAGTAAACACGGCCGAAACTAATTGAGCCTGGATGACATTATCCAAAGGTGTAGGTAAATGTACCACAAAATCGGTGTCAGTACTATCAACTACGACGGTGTGAATTTCATGATTAATATCTGAAAGAATTGGCTGAGCTGCCATTTATATTAACTCAGATTAAAGTCTAGGCAAGTCCGATGCCGTCGACGATCTTGTAATTGGCGTGATCACTAACCAACTTACCACCACCGCACACACCACCAGTGCTGGTAGAGTAAACGCTGTTGCCGAGGCACTCCTCAGTCGATGGGAGGTTATGAATGGATTCCTCAGAAACGGGGGTGACCGTGACTGGGGTGGGCTGGAACATGCTGGTCTTGGGAGGGTAGAAAAAGGACAGGACCAATAAAAGGGCAAGAACGATGAGGATGGTTCGTATGGTTCGTCGGTTAACGCTGTTAAATTTCATTTATAGTCTACTGACATTTTTTTATAAAGTGCGTTAAAGAGAAAAGATTAGTTTCAATATAGAGAGTAATGGACGGTGAAATCACTCTCGATCGAGGAGGTTCTATCATGAAACTCGACGACAGTGAACAGGCTGTACTTGACGAAATTCAATTAGATTTTCCCAAGCCTCAAGTTATGCATCGGCCTGGAAACGCTTCGCAGATTCATAAAGCACCACCCCGTAAACATGTAGCTTTTCAGGAAGATATGGATACGTTCGCTAATCCTATGAAACAAAATGATCCACCCCCACCGAAAATGGATGAACCGATAGATTACGGGGAATACGATGGCGGAGAGCAACAAGAGTCGTACGATTATAGTGGTCCCATGGATGAGCAGGAAGAAAAGCCATCTCCCGGATATAAGACGGTCGATGAGGAAAAGGCCGATCTCGTGAATAAGCTCGGACGTTTGGAAAAGCGTGGTTTTACCATTAATAAGCGATTAAACGTTTATTCCCCCGTAGATGAACTCAGAACCGAGGTTAAGCGTATTACGTACAGCATAGATGTAGATAAATCTATCAAATTTTCTAGACGAATGCTCATCGCATGTGTGACTGGTCTCGAGTTTATGAATAAACGCTACAACCCATTCGAGCTTCAACTCGATGGTTGGAGTGAGAATATCATGGAAAATCAAGATGATTACGATGAGGTTTTCGAGGAACTATACGTGAAATACCGAACGAAGATGCACGTCGCCCCAGAGGTTAAACTCATAATGATGCTCGGAGGTTCGGCGATGATGTTCCATCTTACCAATTCTATGTTCAAATCGGTCATGCCCAACGTGAACGATGTCATGAAGCAGAACCCCGGATTGGTTGATAATATGATGAGTGCTGTGCAAAACACTATGACGAACCAGCCGCCCGCATCTTCACCATCAGGGGGTCGTCATGAAATGAAGGGTCCCGGACTTGACATTTCGAGCCTAATGGGAAATATCATGATGCCACCCGCGCAAGCCATGAACACCACGAATTTGATACCCCGACCTCCGGTAGATTTGGAAGAGGATGACGATATATCTGATATTGTTTCCGCGAAAGATCCAGAAGAGACTGAAGATGGGGATGTCAAGGAGGTAAAGGTCGGTCCAGCAAAGACCACGAAGGGTAGGCCTCGTAAGAAGAAGGTTGAAATAAATTTATAAATATACTATAAATGATAGGCTATTGTCCGATCGACTTTGATGAGCCGTTCGGACCTCCACAGCCTCCACCTATTAAACAGGAGGTAGTCGTGAAGCAAAAAGCTCAGCCCGTCGTCGATGAAACAACAGAGTGCAACTATGTCGTCATGTTTTTCATCGTCGGGGTTATCGCGTTAGCCGCGATGGATTCTATTAAGAAGTAAACTTGTTTTACCCATTTTAGTCGTATGCCTAAAATGTGCGAAACAATCACGAATTTTCCAAATCCGAAACGCGTTCCAGTAGGGCATGGTACGCTCGTTCCATGACTAATATTCGTTCTTGTAAATTTAACGTTTTTAATTTTTCGCGATCTACGTCAGTTTGGAGGGTTGCCACCTTCTCCTTTTCTATGGCGACGTCTGATTGGAGGGTTGCCACCTTCTCCTTTTCTACGGCGACGTCTGATTGGAGGGTTGCCACCTTCTCCTTTTCTATTGTGAGATCTGATTGGAGGGTTGTGAGATCTGATTGGAGGGTTGCCACCTTCTCCTTTTCTATGGTGAGATCTGATTGGAGGGTTGCCACCTTAACAATTTCTGGTTGATGACGGTTATGTAAATCTTTTATACCTTGGAGACATACACCTATAAAAGTGTTATAATTTAATGAATAAATATCTTCGGCTGATGGCCCAGGATCTTTCACGGTAAATTCTAGGTAAGGTATTTTCTTTATATCTTGAGCTATTAAACCTATTTCCCAATTCCAATCTTTATCTTCGGTACCTACGTCTCCAGTATAATCTTCGGTATATTTTATTTGAGTTTTCTTATATTTATAAGGATTTAATTGATTTATCAACTCTAAACAATTAGGTATTTCTTCTTCAAAATGTTTAAGACGATCATCACTGGGATACTGGAGAGAACCCGCTGCATAAAGATGACCCACTTTTAAACCTGCATGACTCCCGTACATGTTTGCCTGACCAGATTGACCACTGAGAAGATGAAGCCAGCCATGATTATCAGGTGAAAAAGTATATTCGTTGCCATCATCTGGAGTCATTCTATCTTGATTGAACCTACCAGATAATTTATAACCAGCGGCATTAGAAGCTGTCAATCGTAAACCTGCGTGTACATTTGATTCACTATGACACGTACGTATGTTTACCAAACGCATGGCCGGGTTTGGGTTTGCTGCTAGGTTGTTTTGTTCAACTAGGTACGGCCAATTTTCTGTGGAAACCAAAGTCATAACAGGAGCTTCTCTATACTTGGAGAACCCCGACCAGTCTCCGGGTGCTGTTAAGTGAAATTCTATTTTTGGAGCTTTTAACCTAATCCTATCTCCAGATGTTTCTTTTGTCACTCTATTCGGGTCGGCAGATGTTTGAAGACCCGTAACGTTTCCGTACGGATGGCTCTGCATCGAAGGCTGTCCAGTTAAACTCGAGCTCATAGGACCGGTTGACCATTTAGAGATTATTAATTCTGATTGATGTCCGGTAGTAGCATTACTTTCAAACCCCAAATAACGCGTTTCAATAGTTGTCGCACTTTCAAAATCATCTCCCGTGACCCCACCGAAAGCTAATCTTTGGGTTTTTGTACCATTAGAAGCACCTCCTATAGCCAATTCATTACATTTAACAAATCCTTCAAATAAAGAATTACCATTGAAAAGAGATGTGAGTGTATGTTTATAAACGAGAATGAGACCTCTTGCGGTTACATAAGAGCCATGAGGATAGCCGCCAGTGTTATTGTATCCAGGTACAGATACGAAATTCAGTTCACCACTTTTACACACATTTCTATAATTTTGATAATGATGTGCGCCGGCTATAATGCTTGGTAAATGACCCGTACCACCTATTTCGTTAATATCTCCACCACTTATAATGAAAGGTTCGGTTTGAAACCAATCTTTTCCCGTGTAATCGAACGTTGTTGTTATGAATGCAGAATGTACTCCTCCTAAAAAAATGCGACTACCATCCGAGGCCATAGCCACCTGACCCACCATACATCCATTTTCAGATGCGAGAGTTCCTGCTGGATAACTATTTACCCATGTATTCGTAATACTGTCATAATCGAAAACGTCGACTCGTCCGTGACGAGATTGATCGTCGGGGGGAGTTGAAAATTTATAAAAAGGTGAACCCACGGCTATTCGAGTACCTTCCGGGTTTATTTGTACTGTAGTTCCGAATCCACCGAATGATGAGGACGCGTTATTATCAAAAGTATCCACCTTAACAATACCTGCATCGTAACCAGGAATAAGGTTCCCCATTTGTGTAACCGCGTTAGGTGTACTCCAACTTGTATCTGGAGTACATTTCATAATTCTAACCTGCCCTATCTGGGGTGTTCTGAACCCAAACCCACCGATCGGATCTCCGCCGCTGTATCGATCCGCGATGAACGTCGCGCTCGTTGTGCTACTATTGATGATTGAGTTAGTTGAATATCTCACCGCTCTATGAGGATGATAACTATTCACCGCCCCAGCGTCGCCTATTGCCCAACACATAGTGTAATAGTTTGCCGTTCCACTATGCATATTGGAGTTGAGGTTGCTTATATGTGTACCAGGGGCGCCCACGACCATATGATCCCCAAAATCGCTCATTTTTACATGATACCCATAACCATTATAATCAGAATTTAAAGTTATGTTTCCACTCGTACTGAGAGGTAAACTATTTGTTAGACTCGAACCATTATCGGTATACGCGAGTGTAAATGAAGTTGCCGTTCCGAGTCTTTCGTACACGTATACTTTATTTTCTTCGGGAGCACCCACTGCAAATCTATCACCTTTATCACCACATAAAGAAACACAGTGCCCAAAAGAAGTTATTCCCGAAGCAGCGGATATAGTTTGGGGTGTTCCCCAACTCGTTCCGTTATAATCATAAACGTATACTTTGTTTATTCCCGGGGCTCCTACAACTATTCTATCTCCGTCCCAATTCATAGACACACTTTCACCGAAAAGTCCACCACCGCCGACGGCCTGATATATTTTATCATCATCAGGCAACCTCGATCTAGCGTCAGCGGCTTGCGTGCCGACTTGCCCAGTCGTAGTATCAGGGCTTTCTATGTATCCACCCGGAATCGTTCCCCATGTATCATTAGCCGCGTTATAATCGAAAATTTCGACATATCCCCTGTTTTGTCCACGCCAACCAGCGCTTGTATTTGGGCCCCATCCGGGTGCACCGCCAATAACGCGACGCCCATCGAAACTCGTATCTAAACCTCTACCAAATTCCGAAGTAACCGTCCTTCCTACCAATGTTGAATACCCACCAAGTTTTTCACCTGCCCAATACGTGTTTGTTGGTGTCGGCGACGTTTGGACCCAGTGAGCAGCCATTATAATAGAATAATAATTTTATTATCTTTGTTTTACGGGACGCTCTGCTACAACTTCTACGTTTTTTATAAAAATATTACGAGCGTGAACTCTGTTCACATCTATATCGTCAGCAACCGTTAAGTTTCTCGATACGTATACGTTTCCAGTTACGGCCAATTTATCCGCTCCTGTATCATCTATAGAAACGTTCGATCCAACACTGAGCGTTTTAGAAACGTCTGACGTACCTATCCCTACGTTCCCAGTAAAATGAACGGTGTTAGTACCGGTCCATTGACTCCCAGAGGTAAGATTGGAAAGTCCACCACCATCACCTATAAAAAATCCAGCATTTACTGTACCCGTCGAAGGTAAATCTAATAAATATTGCGGATCCGCGACTCCTATTCCCACATTACCCAAAGAATAATGAATTTTTCCATTTACATTATTGGCTGTCCATACTGCGGTACCGGAAGAACCACCTATATCCGTACCCCACACGACATCCGTACCATCACTCTTTAAAACCTGTCCAGTTGTTCCTAAGGCAAGTTTATTGAGTACATTATCTGCACTCGCGTATATGATATCACCCCGCGTGAACCCCGTCGTAATTGTGGAAGAATTAGAAATAATCGTCGCCGTTTCCAAATCGGATATACGAATGACATTATCATCTAAATCAGTTTTAAGTGCCACATCAGTTAATTCTAAACCACTTCCTATAAATTTAGATGCCGTCACGTTGCCTGTAACTAATACATTTCCACTTGTAATCAATGAAGTAGTTTGGTTAACTAGTTCTACTGTTATATTTGTTTGCGGATTGCTAGCTGTCACTTGCTGTAAGTTACCAACCGTTCCCGTGGCTCCCGGTACAACTTGCCAATCAACGTTTCCATCTGGTTGAACGGTGAGCACATGTCCGACAGTTCCTATAGATACGTTCGCGGCTTCTATATTCGAATCTGCGTAGATCATATCACCATGTGCCGCGAGGATGGAACTCAAATCGGCTCCACCACCTCCAGAGGAGTATTTCTGTGTAGATCGTCCGGTAGAACAACCACCCATTCTTATATTTGTATGAGACATTTTCCGGAGGGAAAATTCTCCACCTTTTCTTCTTTCTGATTCGGAATTTTAAACCCACCTTGCCTGTATACTTTGAGTCTTTTATTGTACATGGCAAAAAATACCGACCATTGATCTAAAATATCGTATATGCGTGGATTGTTCTTCTTACCGTTCGTTTCGCGCATGATACGACCTATAGACTGAACTATATCAGATTTGGGTGTTGCGAGAATGACCGTATCAAGACTGGGTATATCGAGTCCTTCATGCGCTTGACTAAACGTCGCGAATATAATTTGCTTTTTACTGGATTCAGCTAAATCTGCCTCTTTCATCCCACCCATGTATAAACCCGAACGATCCTTAAATCTTTGGTGTAAATATTCACAATGAAATCGACGATCGCTTAAAACTAATACTTGTCGAGTACTCCGCGTCGCGTCTCGGATCGTGGACATGATGAGCGCGTTTCTATCAGGCATTTCTGTAAGTTCCGTTATCATAGTCGCCAAAGAAAGTTTGCCATACCTGGTACACGGTGGTGGATCTCTGAATCGCTGACACGTAAATTCTAAAGGAAACACGTCGACTTGGTGTTGGTTCTCCCGTTCGACAGAAAAGAACGTGGGACCCATGAACCAGTGTAAAACTTTTGTGAGTCCGTCCTTTCTGTTTGGTGTAGCTGAAAGTCCGTATACGTGTTTTGGGCACAATTTAAATAGTGATTGTGAGAAAACTTTGGCGCATATATGGTGTGCTTCGTCGACGATGAGAGTTCCTATACTATCAAAATCTTCGAATGAATATTCTTTTAGAGAAAGAGATTGAAGCATGGCGATGACAAAATCACAGTGTACTTCTTTCTTATTTTGCTGAACTATACCTATAGTCGCCCCCGGACAAAATTGTTGTATACGTTCTTTCCACTGATTCGCTAAAAATTCCTTATGCACGACAATCATGGTTCGTAATCCCAGTTTACACGCTATGGCCAGGGATACGGTCGTCTTCCCGAAGCCGCAAGGCAATGAAAGAATTCCGTGACCAGCTTCGATAGCTTTTCTGAGCGCTTCATTTTGGTGTGTTTCGTCTCGCAATTTTCCTTTAAACGTGACATTTATCTTAGATGGTTCTGGCCTTGTATCTTTAGTCTCTTTTCCAAACTTTTCTTCTGCATAAAATCGCGGTACGCATAATCCAGATTTTGCTTTCCTAAACACTTTAAAAGGTGGAGGTGCTACACCAAAATCTGCATTAACGATTGGGCGAACCGTGAGTTCTTTTTTAATTTCAGTGAGATCCGGAACTATATACCCAGTTCTCGTGAGACTCATTCATTTATTTCATTTTTAAACTTTATATACGACAACTTCCAAGTATATCCACTATAGTCTTCATATGTCCACTTACCCATAAACGAAACATCAATTTCAGCGTCGTCCCCCTTTTTTAAACTTTGGACGGGAACACCTTCAAATCGGCACATGACTCGATTATATCTAAATGGAACTTTAATCGTGAGTACATGACCTTCGAGTGGATCTTCTACATGTTTTGTTACGAGGTTATGTTTATTATGAGAAAACAACACACGTTTCATGTCATGGTCGTTTAGAAGAACACGTATATATTTTTTGTTATTATGTTCATACATGGGAGTGAATATTGATACTTGGAATTTCATTTATAATATATTAATTTTAAAACTTTATTTAGGTTTCCACTTAAGAAAACTTGGTACTAAAAGTAAAGCTCCGAGTAAAATTATAATGTCGATCATAAAAACTTTCTTTTTAATTTCTGGACACCAGTTCTTAAAATCTTTTATTTGTTTAGATTCTTGAGGTTTGGCCCAATGATAAAACATGGCGAGATACGTGGGTCCCATGTTCCTCCTACAATCATAGTGATGATCATAATACGCTAACATGATGTAAGGGAAATACAAAAGTGCTAGTAATATCCATTTGTTATTTTTTGGAAGATACCAATACCCACCCGCCAATGCGAATGTAAACCATATACATTTCCAGTTTACGACGGGTTTCGCGTTATAACATTCTTCTTTCTTCTCAGTATCCATATAAAACACCTCGAGAAAAAAAATATAAGTTAGAGAGATAAAATTATTCGTATGTATTAAGATGGCACTATGCTTGGGAATAAATGTGCCGAGTACAACTTCCAGGAAAGTGAAAACGTGGAAGTTTGCGAGTAAGTTTTTATGGAAAAATGCGACTGTACAAAATAAATCAGAGCTTGGTAGATGGGTGAAGCAAGAACTTCTCGATCTCGGACCAACATTTGTAAAATTAGGACAAATCGCTTCGACGAGAGCGGACCTGTATCCACCAGAGTTTACAAAAGAACTGGAATCCCTGCAAGATGATGTTCCTCCCGTGGAAATTGACATAGATGTAAAATATGATATTTTTAAAGAATTTGACCCTGTACCATTCAAATCCGCGAGTATCGGACAGGTTCATATGGCCGTACTCCAAAACGGTCAAAAAGTTGTTGTAAAAATAAAACGTCCCAGAATCCTGGATATAATGAAGGAGGATACGGATACTATACGGGGTATAGTACATTTTTTAGAGCGCATTGGTATCGACACGGGAAATAGTTCAGGTTTAGTTCTAGATGAGTCAATAGAATATCTCTTGGGAGAGGCGGATTACAAACGGGAGATTAACAATGCTATAAAATTTCGGAAAAGTATGAAAGATGTTGACTGGGTGAAAGTTCCGAAAATGTATAAAAAGTATTCAAACGATGAAATGATCGTCATGGAATATGTACCATCAGTTAAACTGACTGAGATTACGGATAAGAGGGTGAATAAGAAGAAGATATGCGAAGCCTTGATAAATGCGTACGTCATCCAAACTATGGATAACGGCCTATTTCATGCTGATCCACATCCAGGTAACTTGGGGTTTTCATCAAAGGGACAGCTTGTATTTTATGATTTTGGATTGCTCGTACCATTGTCAGAAGAATTAAGGGATGGATTCACAAAACTTTTTGGGTTTATAATCACACGTGATACAGCGGGTATAGTTGATACATTGGTTAAATTGGGTGTTATTGTTCCGACTTCTACTGATATTTCAGATATTGAATTATTTTTTGAAAACATCTTAGGGTATTTAGAGACCCTAGATGGTTCTGGAATCGTGAACGATGATCTCGCCGCACAACTCGCGATTGAAAAACCATTCGTGGTACCGAGTAGTTTCGTGTACCTCGCAAAAGCCTTTTCGACTATAGAGGGTAT
>Ga0115557_1003128_pt1 | contig 10863 bp, 5 predicted proteins | sample COGITO_mtgs_1104_FD_87280 | JGI IMG/M metagenome (GOLD analysis project Ga0115557, IMG submission 87280) | Pelagic marine microbial communities from North Sea - COGITO_mtgs_110421 | ecosystem: Environmental > Aquatic > Marine > Epipelagic | place: Germany:Helgoland, sampling site Kabeltonne... | reverse complement strand
GCAAATGCAAATGCAAATGCAAATGCAAATTCGAATTTCTTCGGCTTCCCATCCTGGGGTCCGTTCTACATTCCCCCCACAGGAGTGATGTCATCGTTCGTAAAAAGCCTGTCATCTTCTTGGCCAAGCGACGTCGTGCGATACCACGGATCGACTAAGGTGACATCATTAACGCGAGATGCAGATGAATTCATACTCCGTTATCGCCAGCGCGGTACCGAAGACGTCCAGACGAAGAAATACGACGCTGTGGTGATAACGGACGGGACGGCGACGACTGGTCCTGGGGGAATTGATGGTCTGCCGTTGAGTTTTAAAGAGAGTGTTAAGGAACGGATTGAAAACGCTGGTGTTAAGCCGATTTTTGCGGCAATTTTGAGACTTGATGATGATAATAATACGATGGTCGATACCATGACATTCAACCATCCTTCATCAATATGGTTCGCCCGTCGTTATTCTCAAGGGGTCTGGGTAATATTATCGACAATAGCCTTCGGCTCGGACGAAATGTCCCGTAATCCAATGGTCGGTAAGGACGGGAGTTTCGTGAAGCAGGATAAAGAGCGTCTTCGTGCGGGGCCCGGGATGGCGTTGGCGAGGGAGTTTTTGGAGAGGGCAGGGATTGATGAGGGTAAACTACTAGAGGTCGAGTGTCAGAGGTGGGGGAGGGGTGTTACTATTGGTGCTGGTGTTGTTGATGATGTTGTTGACGGCGGGGGTAGGAAAAAAGGACCGGGGGGAGAGTTCGTTAAGTATGATGAAGGTATGTTGTTTCAGTCAGGTGACATGGTCTCGGATTATGAGAAGGGGGGGGCTGAAGGGGCGATTATTTCCGCGGTTAGGACTGCTAGGGCCATTGCGGACATTTTTGACGATACAGTAGATAAAAGCGGAGAAGAATTGTAACAATGTGCCTCTCCTAAACGGTAACTCTCTTCCAAAGCTATGTATTCGTTTACCTCTTAAGCTATCTATTCGTCTACCTCTTCCGCGATTCGATTCCTTTCCTTCTGTTTCGATGCATTTCCTTTTTTTCTGCCTTTCGATGCTTTGTTTCTTGCCGACATTTTATTCCGTTCACTTCCCCTGCTGCATGGCCGCCACGCGGTGGTTCGCGTAATCCTTAGTCTCCTTGATGATCTTCAGGTTCCCCTTTTTGTTCAAGTGTGCCGGCCTGGGTTTGGTGTAGTTTATTATGGAGCCGAAGCTCTCGTTGCTCGTCCACTTCACAAGCTTGTCGTCTTGCCACTCGCCCTTTCGGGTCTTGCCGTTGTTCCACCTATAAACTCCTTCCCCGTCTGTTACGTGAATGTGAATGTGAATGTGAATGTGAATGTGAATGTGAATGTGAATGTGAAGATTTGCTTTGTTAGATGTTGGTGAAGACAAAATTCAACTGGTGAATGACAAAATTCAAAATTCAACAAATGAAGAAAAATCCAACTTACTTTTCTTCCCATCTCTCCAGTTTCCGTCGAACCGTTCGCCGTTGCTCTGAGTTTGCATGCCTAGCCCCGATTTTAACCCATTCTCCCACGAACCTTCGTACCTCGTACCATCAGCGAGAATGTACTCTCCCCACCCGTCCATCCTCCCCCCCTTCCACTCTCCCTCGTAAATGCTCGCCCCCTCGAAGACCATGAATCCGAATCCTTCCTTCTTGCCGTCAACGAAATCACCGGCGTATTTTCCCTGGCCCTTTTGGAGGACACCCTTGCCCCAGAATTTATCATCCTTGTACTCCCCCTCGTATTTACTCCCGCCGGGCCAAGTCTCGCTTCCCTCCCCCTCCCTCTTGCTCTTCTTCCATCCCCCGGTGTACACAGAGAACTTCTTCTCCCCACTCGCCTTATCGTACCCACAGAACGACCGGTAAACGCCATCGCCGTGTCTCATACCCTTCCAAAACTCGCCATCATAATTGTCCCCGTTGGGAAACGAAAGAGTCCCTGTCCCATCCCTAAGCCCATCCTTGAGCCCACCCACATACTTCCCTTCCAGCGGGTTCGCCTGCGCGTGTGCGCTTCCGTGTGACCCGTGCTTCTTCTTCTTCTTCTTGTGGGCAGTGCCGGGGGGGGAGCCGGGGGGAGTTTGGGAGTTGGCCGCCGGGGAGGCGGAGGCGGAGGTTTTCGGACGCCGGGAACTGTGACCTGGTGTGCCCGGGGGGGTGTTGCGGCTTGTGCCGGCGGGGGCGGTTGCTGGGGGCTTCATTTTCTTCTCTTATTCACTCGAATTTAATTGGAACTTGCTTTTCGCAAATAAATGTGGCCGTTTCTCGACACTTATTTTTCTATTTTTGTAGTGAATCCCACGAGACACAGGGATATAAATTACTACCGACGTCACCGTTGTATAGGGAATCCTCTTCAGTACGGATTATTTCTTCGATTTACCAAAAACGGCACCCTTTCCTACTTTCAATTCCCAACTAAAGAACAAAAGAGGAACTGATTGATCTCCATGATCTCCAGTGAAGAGAAGGATAGATGGGAGGCTCTAATAAGTTCAGAGACCGAGTTCGAAATGTTCGGGGGGTATGGTCCGGAAAGCCGGTACGATGATGATAACAACGACTACAACAACAACATCAGCCTATTCCCTGGTGACAACAACACCCACAACAACAACAACAACAACAACGGCAACAGACAAACAACAATGCAGCAGCTTGTCGAGAAGAATATTGAGCTGACAGAAAATCTCAATACGGCTCTTAGAGAATTGCATGAAATGGAAGAGAGGGCACTGGGAGAGAAGAGAAGGGCTGACGATACAGATAAAGAGCTCCAGGGTCTTCGCGACAACATTGGGACTTATCTTTCGAACCCCAGCGAAAATAAGATTCGGCACCAAAGCGAACAAAAATTTTGGAATAAGCTCGCAACGACAGAGACGCTGAAGGCGAGCGAACCGCCTCCCTACTTCGAGGCGAACCCGGCCAATGCAGAAATTCAGGATTACCCCATGGCCATCGCCATCATTAAGGGGGAGAATATGAGCGGGGTGGAGGCTGAGGAGTTCCGAGCTAGGTATCAGAGGGCATTGAACGAAAACAAAAAACTTCTTGAAACGAACGAAAAATTAAAGAAGAAGATTGAGACTCAAGCTCCCATCATCCAGAAACTAATCAATGCGGCAAGGAAGGAGCAGCACACTCACAAGAAGCATTTAATGTCGTCCGTCCGTCGTATCCGCTACCTTCAAACTGAGAACGACGAAAAAGATAAGAAGATAAAGCACCTCCAGTCGTACGTAAGCAAACTGGAAACGAGCACCATGAGAAATAGCAACAGCAACTTCCGCTACAAGCAGCAAGAAAAGTATATCATGACGGGAAGGGGGGCAGTGGCCAGAGAAAAGAGCAAGAAGAAAGAGGGGGAGAAAGAGAGAGAACAAAGGAAGGAGAGAGAGCGTTCACAGAGAGCATTCCGGAGATTCCAACAGAGACCAATCATTTCTGCAGATAACAGTGATGTTGAGAATACAAATGCGGAAAATGGCAGTGAAGGCAACAACAAAGCCAGTGATGGAGGAGGGGGAAAGTCAAGACAGAACAACTCAATATTATTCGATCTCGATCCGCCCTCGTCAAAATCTATAGCCTCCCTCTACTCTGCAGCTTCTCAAACAGCATCTGACAATGTGATACAAAAACTCCAAAAGGAACAGAAATAAAAAATAAAAGAAAATGACAATGACACGTATTTGCATTAGGGCAACTCGTTTCTGTTCTTTCTGTTGCCGTTATTTTCGATCTTTTAAAAAATTATTTATCCTACGACCACAACGCAAAGCCATCAGAAGAAGACAAAATAGAAGACCAGCAGCCCGACAACAGCAGCAACTCCAACCATCATCATCGTGTTGGCATCACTACCGGAATTTCCGGTCGAGAAATCTTTTTTGTTTGCTGCAACACCATATCGGCTGCGGAGTTGGGAAGCGGACAGCTCTGAGTCAGGGGCGGATCCCCCCTTGTGGTATCTGCGTGCGTTGTGTTTCGTGTTCAGCATTTTTGCGTCTGGGTTAGTTGGATAATTTGCACGATGTAAAGGTAATTGCCAGCAAAGTTGACGTCTTCACAAGCCACAAAGTCAACAACCCGAGTCGCATCCTCGTATTTGTTTTGGTCAAGCTGCCCCTACAGTCAAGGTGCATTTTCGCGCAAGTTGCTATCAGTTAGTTAATTCGCACCTCTGGCGGAGCTGGCTCGCGCTCAGGTCGGCATCAGCCATCTTTAATCGTAAGCGTTGTGACGCAGTGCGGTTATATCAGTCCCGGGGGAATCAAGAGGGGTTTAATTAAAAGTTGCAAGAACTGCACGGCCCGGGAATAATTCAAGTGGAGTATTCCCCGAGAATCATGTGTTCGAAAATTGTTCTAGCACTCTCCGATGCCCTCCTCAACTATAATAGAATTGTCTGAACATATTTTTCCTTAGGAAGAATATTCACTAAAATAAGACCTCCTTCTTCTTTCACAACTTTTCCTTCTCATATATTAATATCTTTGTAATTACTGGTGTAGCTAGTGCTGTATTTTGCTAGTGGCAGGGAAATCTAGGTTTGGGGTTGCTGGGCTTCACAATTCCGAGCCTTTTGAAATCTCCATCGTGCTTGGCATCCAAGGCAAGGACATCTAAATTACACACCAAGCCACACTCACTCAATCCGTCATCAAAACTCCTCGCGAGGCGCACGGCGCCATCTATAGCATTTCTAAAATCGCCGATAGGAATAGGAACGTTGTCGGATGACCCCTGACAGGTCACTTGCTGTGTCGACCGGAGAGGCATGTAATTCTTTCCAGACATTCGGGCGGCATGCCGAAAGTGTCGATCAAGGCGATAGTTCGGGTGCATCTCTAACAAAACTGCCTCTTCCGGCGCAAATAGTATATTCATAAGGCCCGCGCCGTGGACACCGACTATCACATTGCTGCCGCGTATGGTTTTAAGCTGTTCCCGAAAAGTCATCGATCCCAGATCCGCAACCCTGACATCACAAAGGACGCACTCTTCCATTACACTGACGACCTCTTTCTCGTTCGCGAGGACCCTTCCTACGTTCTTCTCCGCCGTCCTATACCTCGGGATTAATGTCAGTGACGGCACGCTGGGGGGGGGGACATCCCACAGATCAAAGCCCCTCAACACCCTCTCACGGTACTTGTGGAAAAGAAAACCATCACGGCACCCGAGACCCGAATTGTCCGCAACCTTTGGGAACACAATTCCCGCCGGACTCTCCAGGTGCCAAACTACCTTCTTGAAGGTCACAGTCTCGCCTTTGAAATCTTTCGCCCTCTTCAGGGGTGATGATGGTGTGGTGAAAGCGTTTTGAATTAGCTCGAAGAATGGGCCATCAGGATTCTTATCGAACAACACGATATCTGTCGATTGCTTGCTCAGCCCCAGACCTTGGTAGACTAATTCCATGTTGATGAAATCGGCGCTAGAATGGAAGGCGTTCTCCATATCCTCATCTCTGGCAAGAAGATAGGTCGATTTTTCAGAGCGTCTGGGATTTGTAGGATTATCGACATCATCGACGAAAGAATTCATCTGAAGCGTCATGTGCGGCATAAATCTAACGGTATTAAATTGGGGCGTCTTTTTGCACGATGCGCTCACTGAATGATGGTCGAAAGAGTGGTACTGCCCATTTCCCCTGGGCGGCTTTTTGTTGGAATGCTCCCCCTTGACCTTGCTAAAGTCAATGGTGATTTCCGTCCCCACACAAAACATGTCTAGCTCTTGCTTATGAAACTGTTTGTGTGTATAGCATGTAATCTTCGAGGCGCCGCCATCGCAGATAATGACAGGGTCTTTCATGTAGTTGTCGACGAGCCCTTTTCCAAAAGTCTCGTCGCATTTATCGTAGTGCGCAGAGTGTTGAATGTGGTCGCCATTGCCTCCTTGCGGTGGGGATTGAGTTAATACCTTTGATCGAGATTCGGCAGATAACAGCTGGCTCTTCAGGCTAATTATCTCGGCCTGAGCTATCGAGAGCTCTTCCTGCTTTCTTTTTGCTGCTTCACTGTCAACACCAGGGACAGCACAAGGCTGAGAGTCGTACCCCCCCTTGTGCGCCTCCGTCACGCCATTGTCGACGTCTTCGTTAAGCTTTTTGACCAGCATCTCAATCTCCTCCCGCATTACGGTAATTGTCAGGTCCTGGTTCTCCAAAACCGAACGGAGATCATTGTCTGTCTTTGACAATGACGAAACAGATGACGTTGAGAACGCAGGTCCATCCAGTCCCTTGAAAAAGTGAAAATTCGCAACGACGACTATGCTCGTCAAAAGAATTGTCGCCACCACCACTGACATTAAGACGTTGTTACCCCTCCTCGCCATTTTCTTGACCCTTTTCCAGGGGTTGTATCCGTCTAACTCTCTTAATGAAGCTATCTTTTAGCGCTGTGACTAGCAGCTATATAGAGCCTAGATTCGCCTGTCGCTCTTTGGTACGGGTTCCCTTGCAATTTAATATCCGCTTTTCATCACCCAAGCAAAACTGGATAACCCTGTAGCATCACAATTAGTATCTCAAACTGTCACAATAAGGGCGAAAACTCTTTCCTACTGCTGTAGAAGCCGGTTTTACTTCCAGAGGAATTTAATCTCCTAGGATAAGCGCTAAAGAAAACACCCTCCAAAATTCAGAAGCTCCCCCCACCCCCCCAGCATGGACACTGCTCGTGAGGCCACGCTTCCCACTGTTGCGCTATCTGCGTTAAATGAACTGGCCGGAGCGCTGTCCGCGCCACTTTTCACCGACCTTCCTTCAATAACTTTTTTGACTGCTGAAAACATCCTCAATGTTCTTGGATTTGACCCTTCCCTCTTGAATATGAACGACGACGAAAAGAAGGGGAAGGAGCCTGGCTTCGATGACGATGAATGCGATGATTTTCTCGACGATCTCTTCCAGGACCTTGTGACGGCTACTTCCTTGAACAACTATACTAGTATTCCATCCCCTGGTGAGCCTTCGCTTGAAACGGGCCTGGTCTCGCGTAGATTCGATTTTGCCCCGTTCGATGTTCTTTCCGACCGAATGCAATCTCTCACTCCTCCTGAAAAGACGAAAGTGGTCAAGTTGTTTGCCACCCTTCTCCTCGTCCGACACACTCAGCCTGAAAAGCCTCCTGCTCCCCCTTCCCAGCCAACTCCTCCCCCATCCCCCCCCCGCCCGCAGTCTAGCAAGTTCCCGGATGTAAAGAGTTTTTTTTCTTGTCCTTTTGACGGAACTGGTGGTGCTTCCTCGGAAGAATACGACGAACCTGTCACCTTTTCATCAACCAGAAGCCCAAGCCCAAGCAAAATTTTATCCCTTCCAAGTGGCGCCCCTACAAATCGTTATTTTGGGGTCTTCGGTGTCACTGAGGAACATGCCGCGTCGAAAGCTACTTCGGGCATAATTTACGCGGCCAGTGATGAGGGTAAATTTTTTGATGGTAGTGTTAGGATGTCATTGAGGTCAGACGAGAAGATGAGGAGCATTCTGATGGGTACCCCGCCCTCTCCTCCTCGACCTTATCCCGGAGTTTCTGCACCCTCGCCTCAACTGTCTACCTTGCAGCCGATGATTCAACCGCAGTCGCTACAAACTAAAAATATAGGATGGGACTCAGTAGAATCTCGGATTAGCTTACCGCACGAGTCGGCACAAGAACAACCGCCACCCCCATCTCTCGGCCCTCTGCACCAACCGAACTCCTGGTGGAGTGATTTGGATCGGTGCATCCACGGCCGTGATTCGGACTACGACGAAGATAGGTTAATTTCGAATCTACTCAACGACCCTTCGCTGCTATCGGACAGTGCTTTGGCAGTTCGTGGGCTCGAATCGAAGTCATTTGGAGTTGACGAAGTCACCGGACGTGTCCGCTTGAACAATGGCAGAAGGAGCAAAATAATACGGTTGAATGATTTGGTCAGCGTGTTGAAACACCTCGGTACTAAGGCTTATCGTTTGCGGCTCTTTTCGATACACTTTCTGGACGGTAGAGGAGGGGAAATAATTCAGGGTTTAGCTGCAAGCGTAGCTGATTTCTTGGAGGAGTACAATGCTGGCTGTCTTGAATTTTGGGAAGAAATATCATCATCGTCATCGCCGCCTTCTCTCCTTGTTCTTATAAATAAGATCCACCATGAACCACTTTTCGCGGACTTAACGATCTTGGCTGAGCTCCTTTGCTGCACCTCTTCTTCGATCAGTAACGATCACCACAGCAACTCATGGAAGTATTTCCCCAAATCAGTCCCCTTGCTCAACTACCTTTACAAAAATGTTGTCGAAGCCAACGTGGCGTCCAATCAACGCACCAAATCGCTTTTATTTATGATATTTTCTTCTTCTCTGCGGCCCTACTTGAATATGCTGTCCCTATGGCTCTTCGAGGGCGAAGTTACTCATGCCGATGACCCGTTTAAGGAGCTCGAGTTTGCCAAGTTGAGCGACCTGGAGATTTGGAAAATTTTGAAACGGTCGGACGCAGACTCCGACGAGACTCGCGAAGCAATAGGGAGCACAATCCCTAATTTTCTGAGACGCAAATCTTCAGCCATCCTCAAGACGGGCTACCTCCTATCCCTTCTCCGAATCAACAACGCGCGCAACTTCCACAAGTTTGTTCCGCCTTTCCGAATCGCCTTCAGCCTCGACTTGAACGTGTCGAATCGTCACAAAGCTCGCTTCGACGAATTCCTCCGTACCAAGCAGGCCATGAACATTGCCTTGATGAACAAAAAGCATTACGCAGATTTGGACAACGTACGCAGCGCTGTCAAGGCACGCAGACAGCTGGCGACGGCTAGGCAAGAGCGGAAAATAATCGCCAAGTTGGAGGAAGAACGAGACAAAGAGATTGAAGTTGAGTCGGCAAAAAAGCGGGCGGAGCTGAAGCGCATTAATGACGATATTGATCAGAAGCTCGCGTTGCAGAAAGAAGAGAAAGATAAAGAAGCGGAATTACTGAAGACGGAGGAGAAAGAGAAGAGGAAGAGGGAGGAGGAGGAAGCCAAGATGCTAGGGAGTTTGAAAAAGGCACTAGTTGATAAGTACGATAAGCTCATAGAGGAAACAGAAAGGCGAACGCGAATCAGCGAATGGAAGCAGGAAAGGCTAGAGCGCTTGGGAGATGAGGATTCACAAAAAATGTTGAAGGAGCTGTACACGCGAGAGCAGATATTAGCCGATTCCAGGGAAAGTGAGATTGCCGTAAAGCCTGTTGTATCTGAAGTAGGCACGCCAAAGGAGGAAGGGAAAGAGATAGTGGGGGGAGAGAATACCGTAGAGGAAGAGGCTCTAGTGGTGGAGAATAATGCGATTGTCGAGGAGGAAGTCGTTGTCGAGGAGGAAGTCGTTGTCGAGGAGGAAGTCGTTGTCGAAGAGGAAGTCGTTGTCGAGGAGGAAGTTGTTGTCGAGGAGAACGTGGCGGTTGAGAAGGAATGGGTGGTCGTCGAGAAAAGGGGGCTGGAAAACGTAGTGAATGAGTTGGGTGTGATGAATTCTTCGGAAGAGGGTGAAATTCCTCGTAAATTTTTTCAAATATCCAGTATCCCCATGATCACAAAGACCAATGAAAACAGTAGTGAATTTGGTAGCAACAATGCGGTGAGAAAACACCGCAACAACGACTACCATGATGACAACGATAGCAATGAAGACAACGAGAAAGTGGACGTAGACGTAGACGTGGACGTAGACGTAGACGTGGACATAGACGAAGCGATCAAAATGTCGGTTTTCGACGTTGTCGATAAACAATTCGCTACGATTGACAAATTGTCCGTCACTTATTTCACGAAGGAACTGAAAATTATGGATCACTTCACACTTCTTCACAGCTTCATGTGCGGTAGTGGGCTCTATTTGTCGGAATTTACGCACAAGTTGCATCTGGGGTTAATGTCCGCCTCTCACTACGTGGATTGGCGGTCACTGTCTAACATCAAGGGAGCCCACATCGCCGCTTCGATTAACACGATGATGGAGGATTCGGAACACTCGAATCTCTTTTCATACGACGTTGACCTCGAGAAAATGGACGAAGGGCTCGACAGCACACAATTTCGGGACGCTTTCGATCCTAATTTTTTGAATTTTCTCAGTGCGGATTATGCTGCTCCGTGGCCGGCGTCGAGTATTCTCCTCAACTTTGATGCCATGCGAAAATACAACGTCGTCCAGAAGCACCTAATGAAGCACTTTCGTGTCTGTTTTCTGATGAAAGACCTATTTCAGACACTCAAATTCAAGCACAGCGACTCCAGGAATAGCGGCAGCGAAAAGGGATCTCTGCATAAATTGGATCTCTTACGTCATGAAGCACAGCACGTCCTGAGCAGCATTGGTCATTACTACAGTATCAAGGTGACCGAGTGCTGGGGAGAATTTGAGCGCGGAATGGGCATGGTTCAGGGCGTGAACGATTTTTGTCGCCTATACGACCGATACTTAGATTCTATAGGGCTTATCTTTTTTCAGCACCCAAGCAATAATGCAAGTGACAGCATAAACCGATCAATCGTGCTCGTGCGCGCTGACATCGACAAGTTCTACCACCATTGTTGCACCTTTTGCAATCTTATTGTGCAGAGGGCCGAGTCGTCAATGAGCTCGACATTTCTGGCGACAGTTGATATCGAGAAGAAAAAACTTGACATGGCTGTTCAAGATTTACGCGTCCATCTACAGCTTGACATAATGAGCTTGAGCTCTGTCCGCAACAAACACTTCAAATATATGTGCGGCTGCAGCAATTTATTGGGGGGGTTTTTGATGTAGTTTTACCAGTAAAAAAAAAAGGAAATGAAATGAAATCGTAGTAGTAGCGTAAAAAGTTGTGTTG
>Ga0115557_1003121_pt1 | contig 10874 bp, 6 predicted proteins | sample COGITO_mtgs_1104_FD_87280 | JGI IMG/M metagenome (GOLD analysis project Ga0115557, IMG submission 87280) | Pelagic marine microbial communities from North Sea - COGITO_mtgs_110421 | ecosystem: Environmental > Aquatic > Marine > Epipelagic | place: Germany:Helgoland, sampling site Kabeltonne... | reverse complement strand
GATTTTTTCATTTCCATCATGTGTGGCTCTGGGGCCATTCTCTTTCAACGGCTCTCTACTAAAAAAAACCAAAAACGAACACTTTTTCACTCCCTCGCGCTTTAATAAAAGAGGGGACGATCGAGCGTCAAAAAGTTCCTTCGAGAGTGCGCTCTTTTCGGCTTTTTTTCTGCATAAAAAAGAAGCACACACACAAAACTCAAATGAACGTCCTCTCTACGCACGCGGTGGCGTTACACGGCATGAACGCGCGAGAAAGTCAGAGGACCCCGACGAGCGCGTCGACATCATCTTTAATAGCACGAAAAAACACCACTAGATCACATAATAACAACACGAAGAAGAATATCAACGCGGCGCGGCATCGTCGACAAAGAAGCATCATCAGGTACGCGAGAGACAATAATTGGAAGGATTTTCGTAGGTTTTTGACGGCTCCATCATCGAGAGATGATGATTTGTCGTGGGTTTACGACGTAAACGAGGACCATTCTCGGTCTTCTCTCCTCCTTTTCCTCCCGCTCGAGTTTTCGCGTTTTATTGCGTCGTCGTCGTCGCCTCGTTTTACTTCAAGTGGTAAAGCCGCCGCCGCCGTCCGCGCGTGAAGAGCGCTTTCCGTGTTCTTTTTTCAAGGGGATAATAAAAAGCGGACAACGCGGAGATTCATAATAATAGCACTGAGAGAGTCATCTCTCTTTCCTTCTCTTTCGATGACGCGAAGAAAGATCATCCCTCTCTCTGTTTCGTTCTCTTTCGCGCTTCTTCTTTCGCGCAAACGCGCGCTGACGACGTCTTCTTCTCTTTAACTTCTTCTGAAAAAACAACATCAGATCTCGAGCGATTTCTGACCCGCCGTCGAAATCGCCGTCGTTCGACCTTAGCAACCTCTCCGAGATCGCGGAACGCCGAACGCGCAAAATATCCGCCACGGGCGCAAACTTGAAAGATTGGACGCCGTCTTCGTACAGAGCGAGAGAGGCGTTGCAACAGCCGAACTACACGGATCAGTCGGAAATCGATGCGGTTTTGAGGCACATGGAAGATTTACCGCCGCTGGTCTTCGCCGGGGAGTCGAGAAAGTTGCAAAGCCAGTTGGCCAACGCGGCGAACGGAAACGCGTTTGTTTTATTCGGCGGCGATTGCGCGGAGTCGTTTAAAGAGTTTAGAGCGGATAACGTGAGAGATACGTACAGAGTTTTGCTGCAGATGGCGGTGGTTTTGATGTACGGGGCTGGTATGCCCGTGGTGAAGTTGGGGAGAATGGCTGGGCAATTCGCCAAGCCGAGGTCGGAGGATTTGGAAACCATCGACGGCGTATCTTTGCCGTCCTACAGAGGGGATAACATCAACTCGTGCGAGTTTACTCCGGAAGCGAGAAGACCGGACCCGAGCAGATTGATCAAAGCGTACGACCAATCCGTGTCTACGTTGAACTTGTTGCGAGCGTTCTCCAACGGCGGCTACGCGGCGATGCAAAGAGTCAGCAAGTGGAACTTGGAGTTTATGCAAGGCTCGCCGAAATCCGCGCAGTACGAAAAGCTTGCCGCGGACGTGGACAGAGCCATCGAGTTCATGCACGCGTGCGGGATCGATGAGAACCATTCGGTGATGAATTCGACCGATTTCTACACCGCGCACGAAGCCTTGCACTTGGGCTACGAAGAATCCTTGACTCGATTGGATTCGACGACGAATGATTTCTACGGCTGCTCGGCGCACTTCTTATGGTGCGGCGAACGCACCCGCCAACCGGAAGGTGCGCACATGGAATACTTTAGAGGCATTTCCAACCCAATTGGTATCAAAATTTCCGACAAATCCGACGGCGACGGCGTCGTTTCTTTAGTGAAACACTTGAATCCGGACAACATTCCGGGTAGAATCACGCTCGTCTCGAGAATGGGCGCCAAGGCGTTAAGAGAACACCTCCCCAGACTCATCACCGCCATCGAAGATGCGAACTTGAACGTCTTGTGGGTCGCCGACCCCATGCACGGCAATACCATCAAAACCGACAACGGCTTCAAAACGAGACCGTTCGAATCTATCCTCGAAGAAGTCATGGCCTTTTTCGAAGTGCACGAAAAAATGGGAACGCACCCGGGCGGCGTCCACTTAGAAATGACTGGCCAAAACGTCACCGAATGCACGGGAGGTTCCGGCAACGCGAGCGTCTCCCAGACGGACTTAGAGTTGCGTTATTTAACCCACTGCGACCCGCGCTTGAACGCGAGCCAAGCGATCGAGTTGTCCTTCATGATGGCGCAAAAGTTGAGCGAAATGAAAGCGAGAAAACGAGCCAAGCAAGAGTAAATAAAAAAAGTACGAACGAGAGATGACATTGTAAAGCGAGAGAGAGAGAGAGAAAGAGATGAAAAAAGAAGTAAAGAAGTAAAGGGAGAGAGAAGATTTTAAGAAGCGCGAGAGAGAGTGAAAGAAAGAGAGAGAGAGAGAGAGAAATAATACGCGAGATTTTAATACACAACACACACGAAAATACATAATACCTGCATCTTGTCCGTTTGTTTCTGTCTGAATGAGACCTTTTTCATCTCTTTTTGATCTTCAAAACAGACAAAGAAGAATAAAAAAACAAGTTTATTCCTCTTTCCGCCACAAATTCTTTGCTGCTTTATCGACGCACCACACATCCCAAATGCGTTGGTCGCTTCTCGCGGCGGAAGCGCAACTTTTTTCCCCGCATCCCTCCTCCCGAGGAGGTGTTCGAGGAGGAGGAAAAGGAGGGAGAATGCGCTTTGCGGTCGTTCGAGGAGGAGGAAGAAGAGGAAGAGGAACAGGCGCCGTTTTCACAGTCTTTTCCGCGCTGGGAAAGGCAAAAAAAGAGGATGAAAAAGAGGAAGACTTTTCTATGTCGTCGTCGTTTGATCTTCTTTTCTCGAAGAAGAAGAAGACAAAGAAGATGAAGATGAAGAACGAGGTGCAGGAGGAGGACGGGGGTTTGAAGAAGAAGAGATCGTCGCTCTCGTTCGTCGGGAATTTGTTTTTCAATGAGAGTAAGAAAAAGAAGGATAAAGAAGAAGAAGAAGAAGACAAAGAAGAAGACAAAAAGTCGAACTTCTCCCGCTTTTTGTCAGGGGGAAAAGTATCATCTGTATCATCGAAAGAACAAACAGAACAAACGAAAGAGAAGAAGAAAACGAGTACTAATAAGTTATCTCTAATAAACGAAGTTCCGGTGGTTGGTTCGATCGCGCGCGCGATAAAATCGAGACGGGTGGATAAAATTGCCGTCCCGGTCGTCGGGACGTTTTCGGAGCTGTATAGACACGCGGAAATCGCAACCATGAACGATTGGAAGGAGGAAGACGTGAAGGATTATTTCAAGAAACGAGGGAGGATGCGAGGGTGTTGGAAGTACCGTCGATCGATCAGAGAGTGGTTTTGGCGGTGAACGATCGGGAGAAGAGGATTACGATTTGTTTAAGAGGGACGAAGACGTTGGTGAACGCGGCTCAGAATTTAAGATTGACGACGTCAGCACCGACGTTTAGGAATAACATTAGTTTAGGTGGTAGTTTCGGTAGTAACATAGATGGTACGCAGCAACAGCAGCAACAACAAAGGCGGTTCCCGACGATTAAGTTTCCGACAATCACCGACGCGAGGAGGAAAGAGCTGTTTGAAGAGTTTCCGGATTTTAACGTGAAGATGCATCGAGGGTACCGAACGATCGCGATGGTCGTGAAGAGAGAAGTGGACCAGTTTCTGAAAGACGGGTACGAGGTTGATTTACAAGGCCACTCGTTAGGCGGAGCGTGCTCTTTAGCCTTGGCGTTGCTTTATCATCACGAAGGCAAGACGAAAGTGAGAAGAGTGGTGACGTTTGGGAGTCCAAAACTCGGGCCGAAAGATACGCAAGACGCCGCAGAAAGAGCCGGGTTGAAAATCTTAAGAGTGGTGCAAAAAGACGACATATTCCCGTTTTTGCCCATGTCTCGACCAGGGGTGACGCAACCGTACGTGCACTGCGGCGAGGGTATTTATTTAGACAGCGACCAACCCGGGAAGTTTGCGGAATTGCCGCGATGGTACGGCGGGTCCGGGATTTTGTGGAGGCAAAAAGCCATCGTCACGGAAGCGTACAAAAGTTCGTTGAAGAAACGAAACGAAGCGTTGCAATCGATTGATTACGATCCGTTACAACCGGAGAAAATTAACGTGCCCGGGATTGGACCGCGAAACGAGAAAATAGCAAAGTGGGTGAAACGCATTCGACGACAACGATTTTTGAAGGCGCGACAGACTCTGTTCTCGTTCGCGAACGAGACTGCGGCGAGCGAAGACTACGCTTTAGCGGCTGCTTTAGGCAGAGAAGAGATCAAGGATTTGTCCGACGCGAGCTCGGGGTCGTTCGACGAGGAAGATTCAACGTTGATGAAGACGGATTTGGAGCCGAGCAAGATGGACATCGTGGATTTATCGAACAAAGAGAGACGTTTGGAATCGAAGATGACAGTAGGTCCCACGATTTTCGAAAGACTGAGAGATTTGCAAAAGTTTGACCAAAAAGAACGCGTGAGACGATTGGAATGTCACAGAATGGTGAGGTACCGCGACGAGGTCAAATCGCTCATGGACGTCGGGCCACAACAAGTTAATTTGAACGACATGTTCGACGATTTATACACCAACTTCCGCGAAAGAAAGAGCAACAACAACAACAACAACACCGGGACCGCTACGAATAATACGGGGAGCTCCAATAGTAACAAAATCGCCTCCAATGGGAGTGGAGTCAAAGCGCCGAGGTGAAAATGAACGATAATATGTAATAAAAGCAAGGTACCATGGTACCATGTACCGGGTGCGTAGTTATATCTATTATTTACAACATGTCATAGTAGTAGTAGGTATGAGATTAACCCGGTTTCAAATCCCTTGCAATGCCTTCTCTATTTCCTCTTCGTTGAATACCAAATCCTCTTTGCAGAACTCGCACGTCACTTCAATTTTACCATCTTCTTCTATAATTTTCATCGCTTCTTCTCGTCCAAGACTGGCGACCGCTTTCAACATTCTACCTTCCAACTCCTCTCGACAACACGGCCCATATTTTGGCGTCAACCTCGTTTCCACCTCTTCGAAGGCACCCAAATCTCCCAAGATGGCTTTGGCGATTTCCTCCGCCGTCATCCCGCTTTCCACCATCGTACTCGGCGAATCCAAAGTCGGGATATGTTTCTCCAAATAATCTAACGTCTCATCGCTGGCAAACGGCAACACCTGTACCATATATCCCCCCGCACCCACTACCGTCAACTCTCTATCCAACTGCACGCCGACCGAAATCGCGCTGTTCGTCTGTTCGCTGTCGCGCATGTACACCGCGATATCTTCCGCAATCTCCCCGGTGTAAATGCTCACCTGCCCGTTATACGGTTGCACCCAGCTCGGATGCGACCGAGACACTGAAAGTATCCCTTTCCCGACCGCCATCCCGACGTTCAACTTCCCGTCCGGTCGTAACGGCGGATCCGCTAAAGCGTTCCCGACTAAGCACTTCGCGTTCCCTAAGTTGTCACTGACAGCCGTCAGTTGCCCCAGAGGTCCGTCCCCTCGGAACGTCACTTGCACGGTCTCTTCGTCTCCTTTGAACGACCCGAGTAATAACGACGCGATTAAGTTTCTCCCGATCGCCGCCGTTGCCGTCGGGGCGGCTTTGTGCCTCCCTTGCGCCTCCGCGACCATCTTCGTCGCCGTCACCGAAATCACGGAGAGCTCTTGGTTTTTGCTCATCACTCGATAGACTTCGTCGTCTTTGTTGCTGTTATTTTTCGTGGTCATACGCGTCGCAGCGCTTCTTTTCGTCGTCGTCCTCTGAATCGTCCTCGTTCTCAAAACGACGTTTCGTCGTCCCACGACAGCCGCGCGTGAACACATCATCATCTCTCTTTCAATTTGTGCCGTCTTTTCCCCCACTTCTTAAAAAGTAATATTCTGTTGCTTTGATTCGTACTCTTTTAAATGCCAATCGGAGCGAGACGTGACAAAATTGCAAAAACGACGACGAGCGCTTTATCGTCCTCGTCTTCATCGTCGTCTTCGGATTTGAAAACCATCGTCGCGGCGTTGTGTGGGTGCATCGTCGGGTGCGTTTTGTACATGATTTTTGGGTGAAAGAGAGAGAGAAGAAGAAGCATCTATCTCACCGCGACGAGGACGACGTTGGGAGGGAAAGGAGAAGGAGAAAAGAGCGACGACGAGGGGAAGCCGCAGACGATGCTTCTTCTTCAATTTACCGGGTGGAGTTCAGCGGTGGACCCGTCGTTTTGGCGCAAAATTGCCGAGTTAAAACTGAATCGAATGCACCTGTCCGAGAAAGAAATCGAGTGCGAGAGCGAGTTTCACATGTCGAGAAACGACGGCGTGGACGTGCCGATGTTTGTGAACGGAGGGAACGTTTTTGCGGACGAAGATGATGCGAATGGTGCTTATGGTGGCAAGAACGACAAGAACGACGGCATTATTGGATGTTGGCGCGCTCGAGGCGACGCGATGAACTTCAACGTGAAAGAACGTTTGTTTGAAATGAAACCGAACGAGGAGGCGAAGAGGATAGGGCAGGATCTCTTGGACGCGATGAAAACGATGGATGCAGATGTAGTCGTAAACAGATTGAACACGTTCAGAGTGTTTATGCACGCGGATTTGAAAAAATGGAAGTTTTTCTATTGGTTCTTTTTTCCGAGCGTCATGTTTGCGCCGTACGAGTTTGTGGAGAAGAGGAGCGGCGACGAGGAGGAGACTTTGTGCGGGAATGAGAATGCGAAGAGCAGAGCGGAGTGCATGAAATCGTGGCTGGATAAGCCGCAAAGTGATTTCGCGTGGTGTGTGGAAACCATCAGAAAAGAGAACAATACCTACGTTTCTTCCAATCACGCGTTGTCCAAGTTTATGGAGCTGTGTAAAGATGTTACCTCAATAGAAGATGGTACGGATAGAACGCTGGAGATTTGTTTCGTCGACACCGCGACGGGGGATGCGCCGAGCATTTCTCTTCTCAACGTGCTCACATTTTTGGACGTTCGATTCCAACGAACGAAACCGATCGACGTCGCGTGTATTCGCGCAAACAATAAAGGTATTTTCGAGTTCAAAACGTGTTTGTTTTTAAAGCAGGTTCAACCGCTCAAGAACGAAGTTCTCGAAAATATTAACACGATAGGATTTAAATGCATAGGATGGGAGCGCGACGATAAGAACAGACTGAAACCGAGGAAAGCAGATTTGTCCAGCGCGATGGATCCGGAGAAATTAGCCAGAGAGGCGGTCGATTTGAACTTGAAACTCATGCGATGGAGACAAGCACCCACATTACACGTCGACGCTATTTCGAAATCGAAAATTGTATTAGTCGGGGCAGGCACTTTGGGATGTTCAGTCGCGCGAACGCTTCTCGGTTGGGGCGTTCGAAACATCACGTTCATCGACGACGGACGAGTGTCCTTTTCAAATCCCGCGCGGCAAAGTCTCTTTACGTTTGAAGACTGCTTAGATGGAGGCAAACCGAAAGCTCGAGCGGCAGCGGAGCGTTTAAAGGACATCGTGCCAGATATTAACGCAAACTATATAGAAATGCGGGTACCGATGCCAGGTCACGCGGTCGCCGAGGTTGAACGCGACGAAGTTCTCGAATCGATCGATGCCCTCGAAAAGGAGATTCGAAACGCCGACGCGGTCTTTTTATTGACGGACACGCGAGAATCGCGATGGTTACCAACTGTCTTATGCGCTGTGCACAATATTCAGTGCTACAACTGCGCGTTAGGCTTCGATACCTACCTCGCCATGCGCCACGGCGTCCCGACCGACGCCCTCTCCAACCGCAAAGGATGCTACTTCTGTAACGACGTCGTCGCTCCAATCGACTCCACGCGCGACCGGTCTTTAGACCAACAGTGCACTGTCACGCGTCCAGGATTGGCGCAAATTGCCGGCGCGTTAGCCGTCGAACTTTGGGTCACCGCGAGCGAAGAGGCTCGTCGAAAAGATGAAAAATCAAACGCCTCCTCCTCCATCTTCGGCATTCACGACGATCTCGCCGACCACGAAGCGAACGAAATCCCTCACCAAATCCGAGGCTCACTCCGTCAATTCACCCAAACCATCTTCCAAGCGCCTCCGTTCACCAATTGCGTCGCGTGCTCCGAAAACGTCCTTCGCGAGTACCGCGAAAACGGGAAAGCGTTTCTTCTCTCTGTCTTTAACAGCGATAAAGGAGACGTGTTAGAGCTCGCGTCCGGGATTCGAGATTTGTTAAAAGGACTCCGAGAGGATGATGGTGAGGACGACGACGACAACGACGGGGACATATTCGGCGCGTGTTCGGAGGAGGAGGATTTTTAGCATCGATCGTCGCGAGTCGTCGTACCGCGCTCGTGACGGCTCGTCCGTCTTGTACAATACCTTCTGTTTAATTTTCAAGGAAATCGCCACAAAACTTCCCCTAAAAAACAAAAGAAATGGAAAGAACTTCCCCGTCGACCCGATCGCCGCGAGACGGGACGACGACAGAAGAGCATCATCGATCGTTTTCCAAATCTCCGTCTTTTCTGCGAATGAAGAACGACGATGATTTGGGCTTCATTTCTCCTGCTGTAAAGGTACTACTCATAGTTCTTTCATCACATCATCGGGGGGAACAAAAGATATGAATTTGCTTTCCCGAATACCTGTTTTGTTTACTGACATCTCTCTCTGTTCTTTTCGCATGACCATAAACGCAGAACGTGGCGAAAGACTCCCCTTATGAGGCAAGCGTGACTTTATCCGGTCGACGAAAAAAATCGACGACGACCGTCGTCGCGTTTGGACGTACAACTCCCGTGATGATGAGGAAGAATGAACAGCCAAAGGGAAAAATGGGTGTCGCTTCGCCAAACGTGTCGGCTTCGCCGCGAATGAAAACAACATCGTCTCCTTCACCGGCGAATACTACTACTACTAATAATAGCACTGCGACGACGATAAAACGAGATTCGATGGAATACGTCAGTCCGAAGTACACGAATAAGTACGCGCGGGAGCACTCTCGCGTGTCGAGAGTTATAACCGCCGCCTCGGAGAGTACGAAACCGGCGGCGTCGCCGAGAGTAAAACGAGCGATGGAGTACGCGAGGCACAGAATGATGGAGACGAACAAGGCAACGACGAGCGTCGGTTGTAGTACGAGCGAACGCGTGGCTAGGATATTAGCGGCGGCGAAGGCGAAAGTACATTGTAATACTATTGACGTTGGCGGAGTAGTAGTTCCTCCCGCGGTGGCGAGCCGAGAAGAAGACGAGGAAAAAGAAGAAAAAGAAGAGAAGAAGAAGCCGCATGTTGCAGAAAAGGATGTCGTCGTCGTCGTCGCACCGCCGCCAAAGCCGAAACCATTGGAAATGGTAGCAGTAGTAGAAAACGAAGGAAAGAGAGTCGAAGAAGTCGAAGAAGTAGGAGTAGAGATGAGAGCGCGAGAGGAGGAACAGAAGGAGAAAGACGAAGCAGTCGTTGCGCCAATTCCAGCGCCACCGCCTCCACCGTCCGCGGTAGCCAGAGCGGTTGCGTTCAAGTCGCTCGGTTCCAAGAAGGAGTCTTTTAAATCACTTCCAAATGCAAATCAATCGGTGTTTTGGTTGAAGAAGTGCAACGTGGCGCTCGCGCGAGGCGACGAGGAGGCTGCGTGTTTAGCCTTACGCACAGGTATTTCGAGAAAGGCGCAACCGACGGAGGAATTATCAGAGAAGTTGAAAGAGTTGGTGACGATGAAAATGAACGAAGCGATAGAGGCATCGGAGAAGATCGAGGAAGCAGAAGAAGTAGAAGTGAAGACGCCGAAAGAGGAAGAAAGTACGAGAGAAACTGTGAATGACGCTTCTGTCGCGCCTCGCTCGGCCTCGTCCTCGGAAGAGTTTGAGTTCAAAACCATCCAAAAAGTAGATACGGCTGATTTTGCGCAAGCAGCCATCGAACACGAAAACAAGTTGATTGTTTCCGAAGCGATGGCGATGATTGTTCGTGAGTCGCCCAAGTCGCCCACGACTGAAGTACCGAGACGCCAGTCCATGGATAATAGTAGAAGTCAAAGGACGCTGGAGTACGAAGGCGTGACGCCACCTCTGCCGACGATAGCGACGACGCCAGATCCATCAGCTACTGCGACTAATCAAACCGACGAAGAGTTTGCGTTCCGCGTGTCTCCTGCATCTCAAGACGCTCCAGAAGAGTTTCGCGACCAACCAGCGCCGGCGCCCTCCTCCTCCTCTCCACCAACCGCGTCGCCGTTGTCTATTTTCGCAAAGCTCATGGGCAAGATTATCACCGATACGCTCGAACTCACGGATGAAGCTGCCAAGAAAGCAGCTGCCGCCGCGCAGTCCCCACCACAAATTACACCCTCGACGTCCTCTCCTGAACCGTACGTCTCGCCAGCCGTGATGGTTTCCACTCATATTTCTCCTCGCTCGCCTGTTCGAAGGCAGCACTCTCTCGATATGAAGAAATTTTACGAGCGAGGAGAAGAAGAAGTAGAAGAGGAAGTCAAAGCAGCCGGGGAGAGCACGCCGCAACCGGAACTTTCCCCGTCGAAAACACCGTGGTCGAAACTCAAGAAAGTAAAAGACGTCAAGTCGGAGAGAAAAAGTACGATCAAAAAGAAAAAGAAGTCGTCGACGCCGCGGCGTCCAAAGCTCGACCGATTATAGATTTTCTCAATACGGAGTAGGAAATAAACACAGAATACCATTAAAACGCAACCCACATCATCTCACTCACGCGTTCAACTGTACCTCCAACAACTCGTCCTCGTCCACGGTGGTAATCTTCACGCCTTCCCCGACCGGTTCCGCGCAGCACAACAAGACGAACCCTTGCTC
>Ga0115557_1003116_pt1 | contig 10880 bp, 9 predicted proteins | sample COGITO_mtgs_1104_FD_87280 | JGI IMG/M metagenome (GOLD analysis project Ga0115557, IMG submission 87280) | Pelagic marine microbial communities from North Sea - COGITO_mtgs_110421 | ecosystem: Environmental > Aquatic > Marine > Epipelagic | place: Germany:Helgoland, sampling site Kabeltonne... | reverse complement strand
GATCACCTTTTAGTCCTTGTGGTCCTTGTGGTCCTTGTGGTCCTTGTGCCCCACCAGTATTTGATCCACATGACGAACCTTGAATACCTTGAATACCTTGAATGCCTTGAATGCCTTGATCACCCGTAGGTCCCTTATCACCCGTAGGTCCCTTATCACCAGTAGGTCCAGTTAATCCTTGATCGCCACATTCAATGACTTTATTTGTACAAGTTGAATGTGTATTTATACCTAAATTAAAACAATATGGAGTAGTTAAATCTTCAAATCGTAATATATTACTTGATCTATTATATATCAAATTACATGCTGATATATCCTTCAATAAATAAATTGGTTTGTTATCACAATTGGACATTTATAATATTAAGATATAATTTTTTTCTACCTAAAATTTTTCTGAAACATTATTAATTAATGACAAACTATGAAACAGTCGAAAAAAATAAATGGAATGAATTAATTATAACTAAAGAAATAATTAGTAAACCATTCCATGCTAATAAATCATTGCTTTATTATGCATTAATCAATAATAAGTTAGATATAGTGAAAAAAATACTAAAACTTGATAATAAAAATTATAAATTATTAAATCAACAGATTTTTATTATATTATGTACTCTTTATAATTTTCAAATATTATTAGATTTTATTGAATTAGTTGATGATGAAGGAAAGAAATATATTTTTGAACCATTAGATGATGATTGGTTTATATTGTTATTTATTCAAAATGCATCATTATCAATGATTGAAAAATTATTAAAGTATAAAAAATACATAGGATTTGATATAATAATTGATAATTATTATATTCTTCGTGTATTTTTGAAAAAATGGTATGTGGAAAAAAATACAAAACATTCTATCAAAGTACTAAACGATTTAATAAAATTATCCAAATCATCAATCAAAAAAAATATAAATACTTTTTCATTAATTATTGATGGTTGTTTATTTGGTTTTAATAAAGAAATATTAGATATATTATCCAAACATTTTCCCGAATGTATAGGAAATAGTAATAATAAATTAATGACTCCTTTAATAAGTTCATTAACTGTTAAAAATGATGAACTGTCAAAATATATTATCGATTGTATGAAAAATAAAAAATATACAAAGGATTATAATTATTTTGGTACAACATGTGCTTTAATATTATCAATTAGAAATAATAACAATGAAATTTTAACACAATTATTGGCTTTTGATGATATAGATGTTAATGTTCATGATATATATAAATGGTCGGTAGCACATATGTGTTTTCTTTCGAATTCGAGAATATCTATTGAGAATAAAAAAATAATTTTAACAAAAACAACAAATGTTAATTCTCCAAATTTAAATGGTAACACAGTTATACATTTATTATGTTTACATCAATTAATCAAAGAATATGAACAAGTATTAAATACTAAAATTATTGATCTATTTTATACTAATATATTGGGTTATACTCCTTTACAATATTTAGATATTCATTCAAATAATAAACAACTATTATATAAAATTGTTGCAACAGGATTTATAAATAATTTAGATAAAGTACAAATATGTGATAAAAATGTAAAATCATTAAAAATAGATAATAATGATAAAAAACAATTAATATTAAATGCTGAAAAATGTTTAAAAAATGCATCTGAAAAATGTTTATCACAATTAGGAAAGGAATTTATACCAAATCCTAAAATAAATTTTATTGAACAACCACAAATCAATTATAGTTTATTTACATCTACGGATTTCGATGCATTTATTTATTTAATTTATTTTGTACGTAATTATAATTTACAGTTGCCATTACCAAACAAGTTAATATCTAATAAGGAAAAATATGAATTAATACGAGCTAGTGATGATAATTATGATACTGTTATAAATGATGTATTTGATAATTACATTTCATCATACATACCAAATCCCAATTTACAACATTTGAGTATATATTGGCACAATAAGGATAATTATTTTTATGCTAAAAATTTAAAACCAATTCTTAAAAAATCATCTGATATAGTATTTATTTATGTGACTATAGTTAATAATAATTGTGATCATGCTAATGGTATTATAATAGATCATGAACGAAAACATATTATACATTTTGAACCATATGGTGCTATAAATGCCAAACAAATCACTGATTTTGATGATATTTTTAGAGAATATTTTAAGGAAATATTTCCAACATTTTTATATTATGCACCAACTAATTACATGAAACCATTATCATTTCAACATTTATCTAATGAAACATCAGGTTTAAATCGTAAAATAGGTGATGTTGGTGGTTTTTGTTTGGCGTGGACTTTGTGGTTCTTAGAACTATATTTAAATAATAGATATGCTAATTTAAAACATCTTGTTTCAAATTCCATTAAAAAAATTATTGACACTAAAAGTTTATTTTCTGAATATATACGCTCATATGCCAATAAATTGACTATATTTAGAACTAAATTATTGAATGAAATAAATTATCCCGCTGAAAGAATATTCAATACTCATAAAACTCATACAGAATTAGATTATTTATTCAAATCGATAAATAATAAATTAAATAAGTCAACTAAGCTGAACAACTAGTACAAACATCATCATTATATGTCACAATTCGTTTAGTATTATTTGCACTTGTTTGTTGTTCAGAATTACTGGATGGTTTAGATCTGGTGTAATATGAACCAGTTTTAAGTCCGTTCCTCCAAGCATAAAATAGACCTTTTTGAATTTTTGCTGGATCAATTTGTTCATGATGTAAATTCATAGATTGTGATTGATCAATGAATGGTGCTCTAGCAATAGCATGATCCATAATCCATTTTTGTTTTATTTCCCATACAGTTTTATATAATCGTCTGATATCTTCAGGAATATTTTGAATATTTTGAATTGAACCCTTTTCACGAATGATCAATTGTAACATTTCTTCATTCCATAAATTTAATTCTTTCAAATCTTTTACTAAATATTTATTTACAATCGTAAAACTTCCTGACGATGTTTTTCGACTATATATGTTTGATGTTAATGGTTCAAAACCTTCCATATTACCTAAAATTTGTGCTGTTGAAGCAGTCGGCATTAGAGCAGTTAGTAAAGAATTTATAGTACCCCAATCTCTAATTTCTAACTTTAATCGTTGCCAATCATGACGCATAGGTCTAAGATTAGTGTATCCCATATCGAATTGTAATATTTGTTTGGAAAAGTTCGATCCTGCAAAGTTCTGATATGGTGATGATTCTTTAGCGAGTTGATTAGATTTTGTTAATGCACCAAAATATATAGTTTCCATAATTTCTGCTTCAATATCTAATGCTGCACTAGAATCATATGGTATTTTTAGTGCAAGTAATACATCACCCATACCTTGAATACCAATACCAATAGGTCTATTCTCAGAATTAGTTAATGCTGCTTCAGGTACAGGATATTCATTAATATCCATACAATTATTTAAATTTTCAGTAACATGTTCTGTAACACGTAGTAATTTATCATGATCTATTTTACCACCAATTAAAAATCGATTGACAGCAATAGATGCTAAATTACATACAGCATAGTAATTAGAATCAGATACTTCAGTAATTTCACAACATAAATTCGATGATTTAATTACACCAATATTATCTTGATTAGATTTTCTATTAATAGTATCTTTAAACATTAGATAAGGTTCTCCTTTGTCAGACAATGCTGCTAAAATAAAACGAAAAATTTCAGTTGCCTTAATTTTCTCATTATATAAATTTTGTTCAACATATGACCAATACAATGTTTCGAATTCTTCACCATATACATCATTTAATCCTGGACACTTTGAAGGGCACATTAAATACCAATCTCCATTAATTTCTAGTTGTTTCATAAACAGATCAGGAATCCATAAGCCAATATTTAAATCTCTCACACGCCATTTTTCTTCGCCATTCAACAAAACAGTTTCTAAAAATTCGCGAATATCTGCATGCCATGGTTCTAAAAATGCTACAAAAGCACCAGGTCTTTTTGATCCACGACCACCTTGATTGACATAAGCAGCAGTATCACTAAATACTTTTAGCATTGGAATAATACCACTAGATTCTCCATTACTAGAATGAATTTTTGCGCCTGCTGCACGAATATTTGAACAATGAAATCCTATACCACCAGATTTTTGCGATATTTTAGCACAATCAGTAATAGTTTTGTAAATTCCATCAATAGAATCTTCAGTTCCCAAAAGGAAACAGGACGCCAATTGTTCATGTTTAGTACCAGCATTATACATTGTTGGTGTTGCATGAGTAAATAAACCTTGATAATTCATCATAAAATTATCTTGAATTCTTTTCAATTGATAAACATGCGATTTATCAGTTTTATAATTTGCTACAATAGAACATCTCATAAACATATCCATAGGTGTCTCAATACAATGTCCATCAACTTTCATTAAATAAGCATTATTCAAAGTCAAGTAACCAAAATAAGTTAAAAATCTTGGTAAAACTTTATAACTATCAATGATATAATTTATTACATCCTTGTGACAATTGACATATGAAACATAATCTTCAGACAAATAATTCGGAATATGTTCATTGATAAAATTAACTTTTTCATGAAATGTAAAAATATTATTTTGAGCAGTGTGTATATTATCTTGATAATTCATAATACAAATAGCAAATCTATCATACTCATAATCTAATGATGCTTTCATAACACATTGTGCAATTAATAAATCATGAAAATCTTTTGAACTAATATTATTAATTTTTGACACAAATATTTGATTAGCTAAAAAATCTACATCAATATTTGATGCATTAGTATCAATAACTAGTTGTTGAATAGTTGCTTTAATTTCTTCAATCGTTTCGAATGTCATTATATAAAGAATAGGTTATTTTTTAATCAATAAAAATATCAATTTTTTATTGATTATAATAAATAAATTCATGTATTATGTGGAACTCCAATTTTAATATTATTCATATTTTTGGCATTTTTTTCCGATATTTGTTTTTGATAAAAGTTTCCATTATAATTTTATTTTTATTATTTGAACAAAATGGTAATATTTGTTTTCTTTCTGTGTTTGAAAGATATGTATTACGTAAACCACACAATGTATCAGCTAATTTAGTTTTTGATCCACTTTTACTTACTTTATATTTATCAGCTAATAATTTTAAATCTTTTAATGTTATTTTCATCATTATACAATATAATAATATATTATTTATGCCATAGCATAAAATGATTCCCCACTAAATGGTTGTATATTTTGAATATTAAATTGTGGTTGATTATATATATTATCTAAACTATAATTATCACTTTTGCGTCCAGTTAAAATTTCTGTTGGAATATACTTTACAGGTTTTGGATCTAATCTATCTAAATAAATAGAACGAATATCTTCATTCATTGGATTATCATGATACATAGGTGTTGGTCTGGGTAATATAGGAATATCATGATCTGCATATTTAATATTATGATCTATTTGTTTTTGTTTTTTAATGCTCTTAATTTTTTCTTGTTCAACATTCAATTCATTTTCTACTTTTACATGCTTATACCAATTATATCTATTCCATAAATAATATAGTAATATAGATAAAAGTATTACAATAATACCATACTTATAAATAAATGAAGTACATAATTGTGTAAAATTATCAGGTATTAAATTTATTCCTGATAATATAGGTTTTTGAATTGGTACAACTATATCAGTATTACGTTTTATTAAATCATTCAATATACTACTTTCAATTAATGCTGGTGCTTTTTTACCCAATATATTCATTATATTATATTGATAGATAAATAAAAATAATATAAATAAATTAAAATCGTTGTCGCTTTTCAACAAGCATCTAAAAATCGTCATCATTTTCAACGGGTCCAGTATAGGTCATTGGTTTTTGATAACTCGTTGTTCTAGTTTCAAAAAAATTAGTTTTGATATCCATTTTTAAAGCATTCATAAAACCAAATGGATTTTGTACATTGAATAGTTTTGTATGACCAAGATTAACTAATAAATCATCTGCAACATATTCGATATATTGAGCCATTAAATTAGCATTCATACCTATTAAATTACATTGTAATAAATCATTAATAAATCGTTTATCAAATTGAACTGCATCATAAACCATTTCTTTAATTTCATCATCATCCATTTTATACAATAATTTATTATATATAATGTATGCATATTCACAATGCATTCCTTCATCTCGTGAAATCAATTCATTGGATTGACATAATCCAGGCATTTTATTTTGTGTTTTAATCCAAAAAATGGCACAAAAACTACCTGAAAAGAAGATTCCTTCAACGATCGCATTAGCAACTACTCTTTGAACAAATGGAGCACCGGAATATGCCCACTTTTGTCCCCAAGCATTTTTTTCACGAATACATGGCACTGTAATAACAGCTTCATATAATCTAGTCTTTTCATCATGATCTTTAACAATTTCATCAATCAATCTTGAATAAACTTCTGAATGAATGCCTTCCATAGCACCTTGAAATTGATAACAAATTTGTGCTTCCAAATTTGTTACATCATTCATAAAATTTTGTGCAATATTTAGCATTACTGAGCCATCTGCAGTAGCAAAGAATGCTAAAATATTTTTAATAAAATGCTGTGTATTACTATCAAATTGTTTAAAATCAACAGAATCTGTTTCCATACTTATTTCTCTAGGTACCCACATTGAACTTAATTGTTTTTGATAATGGTTCCATATATCATGATGTTTAATTGGAAACAGACTTAATCGTTGCTCTTCTTGTAAAAAAGGTTCATTTTTAATATTAGATTGCATAGTCTTCAAAGTAGTCTTTCTAGATCGTAAGTCTAAAAAAGCATCACTTCTAACGAAATCGGAATTGATAACCTCTTTAAATTCTTCAATTTGCAGCATTATATAACATAGTATATATTATTTTAATTAAAGAATTTTTCAGTTTTTTGTATAAATGAATTAATGATATAATAATAATATCCTAATAATGATAAATAATAGTTTTGAATTGTTAGAATATCTTGATAAATATGATGGTTTTGGTCAACCTACTAATTTATTTGATGATCCTACAGTTGCTGTTTGGTATGGTGTGGTAACTGTTATTATATTGTATTATTTGATAGAATAGATTTTATTCAATATATGATATCCATTCATTTATAACATTAGTTTCATATTGTCTTTCCAATAATTCATTTTTAACTAATTCTTTATGTTTTTCAGCCGTATAATCATTATTGATTTCTAATTCATTTTTTACGCTTTGAATTATATAACCAATTTGTTCCGAATCACTAATTGTAATTTCTACTTTATCAGTATATCCATTTAAACAATTGATCAATCTAGACATGCGACCAGTATAGCATTTACATAACGAATCATTAATTTCATCATTAAGAATCGACTTTATATCAGTACTATGTTTATTGATTTCTATCAATGACAAAGTGCATAACAACAAATCTTCAAATGTAATATTTAAGGTTGAATGTATAGTTTTATCATCTATATATTCAAATAATAGTTGTTTACACGATTTTGATAAAATAGTATCATTAATAATATAACTGTGTAAATTATTAATAGATGGTTTAATAGAAATGATATTATGAATTGATTTTGTAATGGATTCTTGTATATGATGATTGTGTACATTTTGTTTATCAGAATAAACGTTTTGAATTGATTTTCTAATAGCATTTCTTAAATTTGGTGCTATATATTCAATTGGATTGTTATTGTAATAAATACATAATAAATTTCTTGTGTATCGTAATGAACAAACTTTAATATAATTACTAGTACAATTAATTTTTTTTAATAAAGGTAAATCAAGATCTTGAATTTTTATGATTTGATTATTAAAACATTGTAATTCTTTTAATAATGGTGTGTTTATTTTTTGTATATTTACAATACGATTATCTGCACATATTAATATTTGTAACGAAGGTAATGATAAGCATTCAATATCTGTGATTCGATTATTACCGCAATACAATTCCTCCAATAATGGTAAATTTAAACATTCAATGTCTACAATTCGATTATCAGAACAGTGTAATATTTTTAATCTTGGAAGATTATTAACTTCTATTAATGATGTAATATTAGAAGATGTAATGTTTAATATCATAACTGTGTTGTTTAATACAGCTCCATTTTTTATCCATTTTTTGTATTCAATAATAGACCACTTCATTGAGTATTATTATATATAATAATAATTATCAATAAATCAATTTTTATTCAATGAATTCTGTAACAAATTCCTCTTTACTTAATAATCTACAATCATGTTTTATAGCAGATTTGATTTTATTATTCGTTCCTTCTTCGATATCTGATGCATCTGCTACAAGCATATATGATTTTGATGTGACAGATGTTGATCTTTCTCCACCATTTTTAACAATAACCTTTTCCCATTCTGGATGTCGTTTCCCAGAAAAGACAAACTTTTTTCCTTTGATATCATTTGTTATAATGATATTTTCTATTCCATCATCCTCATCCTCATCCTCATCAACATTAAATAATATACGATCCTGTAATTCGTCAGGTAAATTAGCCATTACATCTAGAAAGGCTTTAATATTAGATACAAATTGTGTTGATCGTTCTTCAGCAAATCCTTCAATTTTCTTTATTACATCTATCAATTCAATATTAGTTTTTTCTATATATTGGAATATAATATCAGGATGTTCTTTTAATATCTTTGCAATAATTCGTTTACCAAATCCTCTACCAAATATATTTGTAGCAACCATTAAATCACATAAAGTCATTGAATTTACTTTTTCATGTATAGCATTATAAATTTTATTAACCATCGTAACTTTAAAACTTGATACATTTCGTAAATCATCCTTTGTGATTGAAATTATTTTATCAATTGTATCAATTTCTGCATCAATAAAACGTTTGATAGATGATTCTGCTATATCTCTAATTTTCAATGTCGAACAAAATTTTAATAATTCTTTAGCTTTTTGTTCCTCACTATGTTCCAATGTTAAAATATCTACTTCGGTAGCATTCCATTCATACTCTGTTAAAGGCATTTGTGGTTTCTTAGCTTCCTTTACTATATTTTTAATATATGGTATCACTCCACCAGATCTAACCATAGTTATTATTGCACCAGGTCCAAGATTATTACCATATATATACTTTGCATTAAATGCTGTTGCCTTATGAACATTTACACCTGCTAATTCTATGGTATCAAAAGTAATTACTGGTTTATAATATCCATCCTTTGAAATATTCCATATGATTTTCTTAATTTTTACATCCTTAGTTTCCAAATCATCAATGTTTTTAAATGCGAAAGCATACTTTGGATCTCCTTCAGTAGCTCTCAATTGAGGATTATTATGTGCAATAATTATACCATCACATTCAAAAGGTGAATTTTTAATATGTTTCCTATATTTATCTATTAAAAGATCCAAATCAAAATCATCGACCATTTCATTATATACGGTGCGTAAACCAAGTTTTTTTAATAATTTCATTTGATCATTATATGGTAACCAAGGCTCAACAATTTCATATGCTATAAATTCAGTATCTAATGCTTCAGATTCAGGAATAGTTTTTGAATTAATGACTCCTGCTACAGTATTTCTAGGATTAGAATGAATATCTTTATATTGTACAAAGGTTTCTTTTTTCATAATCATTTCACCACGAACATATATTGTTTTCTTACCTAGTAATTTATATTTAATATCAATAATTGATAATAAATTGCTAACATCTGTACCAATATCATTTCGACCTTTAGTCATTAATCTATCATTACTAGAATCTAAATTGATTTCTAATAATCCCGAAACACCATCTAGTTTACTAGATATCATATATGGACCAGGATACTTTTTTTTAAATCTAATGATAAATTTCTCTATTTCTGCTGCAACAGGTTTAAACATTGAACCCATATGATGTGGTAAATCGACCTTAACCTTTGTTTCTACTGATGCACCAGTATTATTAAGATATTCATGATTAGGATCTTTTTCACGTATAGAATCGCGTAATAGATCATATTGTAAATCAGTCAATAATGGCTCTGTACCAGTACCAGAATAATATGCTTTATCAGCCTTTTTAGCCAAATTAACCAAGGATGAAACCTTTGTATTTTCTATAAATTCATATGGATCGTTTATAAACTTTGTTATATGCGACATTAATATTATTGTTGAATAAATTTTATATAATAAAAATTCAATATTTTTTATATATCATTATTATATTATCAATGTCAAATAAAAAACGTATGGAAAGAGATATCAAAAATATGTCTCGTCAATGTTTCAGACGAATTAATATCCATAAAAGATATATATTTATAGGATTACTCTATTTTTATATGTATATGATATCTATTGAACCAACACTTGAAAAAGGAATAATATTTATTTTATCTTTAATAGCTGTTCAATTTGTAATTAGAAAAGTATTACATAATAAATTAAAATTAAAACATAAGAAAAAATAATATACTTGCATAATAATGAAGCATCAATCAATAAGTTTATTAGGACGTCGATCTTCGAATGAAGATGAAATTGATATTGTTTTTAATTATGAAAATGAAATGAAACACGTAAATGAAATGAATTATTTTGCTGTTTATGATGGACATGGTGGTAATTCTATGTCTAAATATATTAAAGATAGATTATCGCGTTATTTTGTAGATTCACGCGTCACTAAAGTAACCAGTAAATCAAAAACATATAATAAATACATTATGAAAGTTTATAATTGTATGCAAGAGAAAGTTTCACAATTAACGCT
>Ga0115557_1003114_pt1 | contig 10884 bp, 7 predicted proteins | sample COGITO_mtgs_1104_FD_87280 | JGI IMG/M metagenome (GOLD analysis project Ga0115557, IMG submission 87280) | Pelagic marine microbial communities from North Sea - COGITO_mtgs_110421 | ecosystem: Environmental > Aquatic > Marine > Epipelagic | place: Germany:Helgoland, sampling site Kabeltonne... | reverse complement strand
GAATTTACCAATCTCCAATAAATACATGGTGCCGACGTTGACGAATTCATGTTTCGTGACCCCTTCGCCCAAGTCACTTTTGTCTAGTAAGTGAAAATTATATTCTCCTATTTTGTCCATCTTAATTAAATATTGCTACAGCCAGCCACTAAACACTCCAATCTGTAAGGGGGAAAAAAATTCGACAGATTAAAGGGGATATGCTTAAAACGCAATTTTGGATTTTCCTTCCCGGATTTTTTTGAAGAATTCGGCGTGACGTTATTCAACTGAGCATTTGTCGGGTTTTTTGTTTTCTTGTTACCGCTTCATCGAATTCGCATCCGAGTGGTGTCGATTCGTCGTTGACGGTTTCAACTTCTTGCCATGAGAATGGTTGCTCTCCTCTTTCTCCTTGCGATTCCCCTCCCTTCAAGTCCATTTCTGTCTGTTCTAGCGTCAATCAAGAAACACTCTTCACCATTCAGAATCAGCGCGGGAGGCAATGCAGATGATGCACCTCAACAACGCGTGGTGAAGGCGAGTAACATAACTGACCTGCGCTTACGTTACCCAAAGATGGAGAGAAGAGTAGGAAAGTTCACAATGAAGGGCAGAGGTAACATGGGGGGTGTCACAAATCCAAAAACAATGAAACAAACGGCATTGCAATTTTCTTCCCCGACAAGGAGACAACGGCAGCACGACGGAAAACAAGTACAAAAACGAGAACGAGAACGAATGCAAGAACCGCCGTCTCCGTTACCTTTACCGCAATCATTGCCATCACAGCTGTCACCATTATCATCTCTGCAAGAACCCGCACCAAAGCCAATGCCGACGCCAACGCTAACGCCAACGCCAACGCCAACGCCAACGAAGAAACCACCCAAAAAATCGCCGAAACAGAAAAAAATTCCTCTCACGATTTCGGATCGTCTCAAGCAGATTCAGCTTACTGATATTTCGAAGGCACTTCCGGGGATTGGCCCGCAAACAAGTGCAAAAATAAAACGAGGTCTTCCATCCTTCAAAACAGGGACGTCAATAGGGGTTAAGACAAGATCAACGAAAAAGCTGCTCTCTCCTCTTTCACTAATAGTCGACCCTCTCAATTATCCGACGCATGTGACTAATCGGATGGTTCCTTTTCCGGCTGTTGATATTGACGACGATGAGGATGAAGACGATAAAAATTGGGGAGGCGATGGGAGCACGATAACAAGCGTGATTGATTTCACCCCTCGCCGCGTCGAGTTGAAATCTGGCCGCGTAGTCCGTCTCGGTAATTTGTACGACAATGAGGAAGGACCCCTAGAGATAAAGGGTACCGTAGTTGATGTGCACCGAGACGGCACGACCCTGGCTACTGACAACATTGTCACATTGAGCTGGTTTTTCGGAGGCCCTCGCAGTGGGGAACACTCTTCTTCGACTTCGAAGTCAGAGCGAGCCAAGATAGGCGTGCGGAAGCTCTTACCGCAACGAGTGGCAGGAAATATTGCTACCGACGACGCCTACCACTATTATCGCGTGGTTAGTGGAAGGATTCGACGATCGGTAGCCTGTGATGGCAAGAGTTGGGACGTGACTTTTCCCGCTCCCGACTTCGTACTAAATTTTGAGGGGGGGGGTCGTGAATTTTTGCTGACAATGAGCGGTCGTGTTGGCGATTTCGTCGGCGATGTATGCTCAGAATTGCTCTCGAAAGATAGCACTTTCGCTGGCCTAATGCCAGTTTACGAGGGGAGTGGAGGGGTAAAACAAGGCGTGGTGGTTCGCTTGTCGCTGGTTGAGATGTTCAAAATTCTTTCTCCGATTACCGACTCTTGCAGTGTTGTGCGCTATTTTGATGACCTATTCGATTCTTGTGCTAACAGATTGTTCGAACAAGCAGGAACTCAGGCTACGGCCCAAAATCTTCTTGAGGCTGTTGTAAACTCCTCCACTCATTCCCGCAATGAGCTTCTCGGTTTCTCGATTTATAGGATTCATAACCCTCGAGCGCCTACTGGACTTACGGAAATTACGCTCGATTATGATGCTTCCAAGAAGGTAAGCGGAACCTGCGAATCGAAACTCCGCTGAGTAGTCCCGTCCAAAATTTTGTTGTTGTAGATTGTGAAACTAATTTTCTGATACTCATTACCAGCTGAGAACAACTCCTCCTTTCAATCGTCTGGATGAAGCTGTCCGTCTGCTTGTAGAGCTTGAAAAATTAAATTCGAGAATGTATGCCGCCGAGGTAAACTACGATTTCGAGCGGCGGAGCGGGAGGAAGATGTTATCGTTGAGCGCGCTTGGGTCTCGGGGGGTTGCTTCACGGTCAATGCTAGAAGCTGCTGCTGCAAGAGTGGTCAGCGACAATGATGGGGTTAAAGTCGTGTACGTCATTATGAATTGCGAGGGGAGTTCGGAGTTCGAGGCATGCGAGGCTCGCCTGAGCGCACACAGTGAAATTTTGCAATTTGTCGTCGGCAATTACGAAACGTTTTTCGATAATGACGACGACCTCCGAAAAGACTTCCCGCCGCCTCACCTCTTTCTCGTTTACGATAAGGAATTATCTACGTTCAAAGCGACAGCGACTGCGTCAAAACCGAAGCCTGCAACAATTTTGGTTACGCAGCGCCTCGCCGACCAGCAGCGGCTAAATTTGGGGAAATTTGGTAGCGGGGAGATCTGGCTCAGCTTCGGTAGTATTCGAGATCGGAACGATTCGCGATGCAACAAGGTTTACGATCAGCGTGTTGTTTTTCCGAGAGAAATCAAAAAAGGGTTCAATTACTCCGTTAAGAGCGTGCAACAGACCCTTGCCGACGTCAAGACGGTATTGAATGCGGGGGGAAATCAAAAAATCCTTTGGCTTCTCACCACGAACAAAGATCTGAGTCGTAATGATGCAGTTAAGAGTGGTGAAATTGGCGGAGGTGTCGGTGTTCCGAACCCGATTACCCTTTCTCTCCTTCGCTACCGCTCTCTGACTCTCTCAATCGGGGACGGAAATGTGGCCTTGGTTCACGAAAAGCTTTCCGCTGATACAATTAAAAGGCGCCTTCTTATGTTTGGGGCGAACGTAGACGTTCTTGTTGCCACAATTGATACCAACACAGGTATGAGCAACGTCAATCAACTGGACGCAAAAGCGGACCTCGTCATTATCGAGAACACTGAGAATTTTTTCCTCGAGGACTCGGGGGGTTTGGCATCTTTGCAGCTTGTCGTCAACAATTGTGCTGCCCGAGATGCAGTGCTCATCGTGAATGAAGAATCTGCTCTGCCGTTACTACAGCCACTTGTCAGTTCAAGCGTCCTTGGTCCGTTCGACCTGGAGGCGCTAGCTAAATTAGACGACGAGAGGACTGGGAGAGCGACAGATCTTGACTCAGCTATATTCGAAGGCAGTGATAAGATAGTTGACGACAGAGAAGAAAGGAGGATCCGCGCTGCATTTTTTGCGGACGAGGATGATAACGAAGACGGCGGGAATTGGCTTACAATGAACCGGACGGTAGAGGCGGAGGCAAATGAAATATGGATAAATTACTTTCCGGCTCTTCCCTACCTTGACCGCGCCACAAAAATGAAGCCGAAGGCGAGGCGGAAGGTGACTGTAATCATGGTTGACGGGAGTGACGACGAAGAGGATGACGAAGATGCCTGTTCGATGGAAGACGAGGACGATGAAAAGGACGGAATCGAAGTAAAATTGCCCAAAAAGGCAAGGAGAAGCCGACTCATTTCTGATGAAGAAGCTTCCAAACTTTCCGGCAGGGTACTGCGCGACCCACGCCTCAAAAACAAGAGCTTCGGTGAGAACGACGGAATTGTAGGAAAGTTTCCGCTCGCAATTAATCTGGAGCGACCAGATCTGGTCTCGAAAAACAACAAAGAAGTGATGTTTTTGCTGTTGGATTGCGAGACGACTGGTTTCAGCGCTGTAAGCAGTGAAGAGCCAGACAGAATTGTTCAGCTTGCGGCCAAGGTCTTTCGCTTTGACGAAGATGAGGACATTGAAGATGCCGATGGGTTTTCATCTTTCAGTAGCTACATAAGTAATGGCGACAACAAAAGCGGCGGGGGAACAGAGGCAATCACAGGGATTTCAACCAAATTTTTGGAGCGAGGAGGGATAGACCCGAGCACTGGGGCGCGGCACGAAGGCGGCGCACCTGAATTTGGGGTTGTATTTGATACTTTTCTGGACTGGTTGAAGGAGGCAAGGATCGACCGAGCGTATAAAGATGACATGAAGCAGTGGCAACTTCCAAAAGTCGTCTTACTTGCTCACAATGCTAGGTTTGATCTTGCATTTTTAAATGCTGAAGTCAAAAGACTTAGAGGAAACGACGCAACTTTTGCGGCTGAGTGTGATTTGACTAGCTACATCGACACGCTCAAATTGCTAAGGGAAAAATCCATTTGGAGCCGTCCGCGAGGGGGAGGGAAAGGGATCAGAAATTATGATAATGAGTTTATTGAAAGTAGTCGATCTATGCCGCCGCCGCCGCCGCCCTCTTACTCTCAAACGGCTGTCTATAACCATCTATTTCAAGGAGAAGGTATGCAAGGCTCGCACAATGCAATGGGAGACGTGGTGGGGTTGGAACGAGTCTTGCGAGAGCTGGACAAATTTTCGACAGATAAGGTTGGTTTGCGAGTATGCGCGCAGCGACTGCAAGTTGTCTTTCCAAAGGGAGAAAGAAGAAAGTGGATAGAAAAAAGTAGCATCTAAAAAGGTAGCACTCTTTGCGCATTATCTAGTTTGTTCACATTTCCCTGCCCCCCTTCCCTCCAAAATTGCTGTTTGTGTTGTTTGCGATACAACACACAGCTTCCCAAACTTTTCAAGTGTCCAGTGATAATTGTTCATACCGACCGGTTCGATCCGCATCGTGCTAGCAATATTTGAAAATTGTTATTTGCTAGCGAAACACAGCTTCCCAAACTCAAAAGTCCCAATCATGATTGCGCACGCAGGCCCGACCCGCATTGTGCGAGCAATATTTCCCTTCCACAGCCCCCGAACGCCTCCTTCCTCCAAAATCTCTTTGAATACATTTCTCACAGTAGCTGGGGAGTTTTGCGCCCCCTCAGCCGGTATCGTGGCAACCGTTCGGCCATTGTGATCGCAGGCCGCAATGACAGAGGGTTGTTCGGTAGTAAATACTACATTGTTAAGCTGTACTCGAGTCTTGATGAGGTCGGCCGGGGTCGTGATGAAAGTTGCAATACTCCCTCCCACGAACCCGCTAAAGAATGAGTTTATTCCTCCCACGAGCGGTGTAATCTCCCCCTCAACCCGTTCATTTAGGCGCCCTTTGATGCTCTCAACTGTCATCCAGTATATTCCGCTAAACGGGACATCTCTCAAAAGCGTCGGAGCAAGGCCACGGTACAGCTGTGAAAATCCTTCCTGACGAGCAATTTGGGCAATCTCGGAAAAAACGCCCACGGTGTTGTTTGGTCGCGTCGCCTGGAGGGTCTTGACCAATTCTAGGGGTGACACAAGGGTGGCGGAAAATATACGGGAAGAAGAACCGGCAAGGAGAGGATTCAGTGGGTTTTTGCTGTTGTTGGTGGTGGTGGTGGTGGCGGCGGTATTACTACTACTACTATTACTACTGTTGCTGTTGAGTTTCATCAACATTGCATCGTAAGCAGTAAAGTAAAGAACAGTTGACGGAACTGACATCATTAGCGTGGGGCTCAGGCCTCCATATATTCCTGTCAATCCCTCCGTCTGATAAATGGCCCGGAGTGTCCGAAACACCCCCTGGTTTTTTGTCACCATCTCGCGGCCACTATTCAAATTGCTCTTGAAACTATTACTCCCATTGCCTTTGCTCACACAACCACTACTATCGCCGATACCGCCACCATCAAAAAGATGGGGAGCCTTGACCTTGGTCAGGGGAGACAGACTGCCCAGTCCATCATTAATTAGTACAACGCCGCAGTTCCGGCACCGGTCGACAGCTGCCAAGGGAAAATTTGCTGAAGACTGTTGTTGCTGTCGGATTTTGACAACGTCGAGCGGAGTCAGCGTCAGCGCGGTCAGAACAGAGCCGACAGTCGCTGGGATGATCCGTGAGAGCAATTGTGGTAATGGAGAGCTATTCGGGGCAGACTCTTTGAAAGAATGAACCATTTAGGGTGATAAATCGTCAGAGGAGGGGGTGGGGCGATGGGAGGACCTGGTAAGAGTGCAGAAAAAAGGCCAATGATGGGCGTCACAGCCTGCAGGGGGGCGTACACGGGGGCGTACAAGTAGAGTAAAATATCTTTTCGAGGTAGGAAGGCCCGCAGTCGCAAAAAAATCCCGTAGTTTCGTTTTTTCCAGAGGATACAAAATAAGAATGGCAGGAAAAGGGCTCGTGAACGGAACCAAAAATACATCACCTATCCCCCATCTTTAGGAGAGTTTCGCGGTAAGAAACCCAGTTAAGAAGAAAGAAAAACATCAGATATGAGCAATACCTTTAATGTGAGCAAAGGGGGGAGCTACGCTGTCCTCCTCTCTGTTTTGTCACTGATGACGATACTGGCCTTTTTGACGCTGAAGCCTCGCGTGGTCCCCAGCAAGAGGCTCCAGTCTTTCTTCTCCCTCAGCGATGTGCCTCATGGCGCTGACTGGTTCTTGGCCGCTCGATCCTCCCTGAGTTGGAAGACACTTGCCCTTAGTTTCTTTGCTGGCCAGATGGGGGCCTGGATTCTGTATGCACCCACTGAGCTGGGCGCAACAGCCTCTCTAAGTTGGGTCGCAGTGCTCGGTTACGCGGCCGCTTCTGGTATTCCTGGTCTTATTATCTGCTGGATGGGTCCTAGAGTCAGGGAAATTGCTGGAGAGAAGGCCTTCACTGCAACTGATTTTGCCAGGAAGAGGTATGGGAGAGTAATGCAAGTGGTTGTGATCACGCTCTCTATCTTTTACATGATAGTCTTTACTGTTGCTGAGTTGACAGCTATCGCGAATGTTTTTGGGACCATCAGGGGCCTTGACGTTACATCCGACAGCTCACAAGGCTACACAAATAGTATCACAATCTCAGTGTGTGTTTTCACTGTCTTCTATACGGTGTTGGCCGGTTTGCCTGCAAGTATAACGACTGATAAGGTGAGCGCTGCTCAAAGCGATTCGCTGTGATAATCATTTGAACAGCTTGTCATGGATTTCAGGATCACAAAACCAGACACAAAACACAAACTAACTAACAGACCGAACCGACCGACCAAGATCCAAAGCTTTGTCATGATCACCTTGATGTTGGTCCTCTTGTTTGCAACAACTTGTAGTTCAGATAATCGCGTCACCAAGGCAGAGTGGAATCGGGCGGCAAGCTGGACTTTGGAGGGCTTTGAAGCAACTGTTACTCTGATAATTGCCGTCTGGGCCGCGGAAATGTTTAATCAAGCCAATTGGCAGAGAGTGTGGGCTGCCAAAGATGACACTGAAATGAGGAAGGGATTCTTCGGCGGCTTCGTGCTCATCTTCTTTACGATGCTGTTTTTCGGCATTTTGGGGATGGTCGCCCTCGCTGGAGACTATGAGGCTTATGCCAATTATGAGAAGTTCAGTTACCTCTCGTTCTTCGATCTGCTGGAGCCCCTTCCCACTTTTTTCTACTACCTCGTTCTCATCTTCATCACGGCTCTGTGTGCATCGACTGTTGACTCCTTGCAAAACGCGATGATCGCCATTTTTTCCAAGGATGTAATGTCTATCGCCCGCCTTGTCGCCGGAAAGTCGGAGTCGGAGGATGACGACAAATCAATGGGCAAAACGTGTGGTAAGTGGACGGCTCGACTCCTACTTGTCGCGATCAATATTCCGTGTGTCATCATGAGTGCGAGGAGGTACGACGTTTTGTCTCTCTTTCTTGTTGCAGACCTCGTCTGCGCAACGGCGGTTTTGCCAGTTTTCCTAGGTCTTATGACTGATGATCGCTGGGGGCTCACTGCTCCTACTGAGCTTGGATCTCTGTTAGGATGTATTGCGGGAGTCTGCACCGTTTTGGTCAATGGGAAGATCAAAGACTTCAACGAAGCAGTAAATCCCTTCGATCCCACTGATGTGTGGGCAACAGGACCGTTCTCTTACTTTTGGCTCACAAACGGGGCCGTCTGCTCTCTCTGTGGAACGAGCACGATGGTTACGTTCATCGTCACGCCCATTAGTGCAGGGGTTTTCTGCATGATTTTTAGTAAGCTCGACGTACTATTCCGCGGGCCTCGAGCGCGCAAACCCATCCTTCGCAAGCTGGACAAAGCATTCAAAGAGAAGTACGTCGCCAAACCAGCAAATGGAGACGGAGACGGAAAGGTTGAAATCATTGAAGCGGCCAAAGGCTCCACCATTGATGCGGAGGCCTCTAGTGACGCGTTGGGTGATGCTGATGAGGATGTGGTTGTTTAGGTAGTCGAATTTTGGTGGTTAGTTAGTTTTGGTTGGAAGGAAGTGAAAGAATTCGGAATTCGGAATTCGGATGCGCTGTGTTTGACACGGTGTTGTCCTGGGTGCTGGTGTCGCGGGTGCTTGCGGGTCCATCTCTTGTTGGTTGCCGCTTGCTGAGAAAAATTGAAACCGATTGAACTTGAACAGCGTAATTGCTGCGAAAGGAATTGACAAAAGCACAGATAATCTAAAATTCCAGAAAATTGTTGTCGTAATTCTGCTTGTCAACATTTTCTACTGACTTTTTTTTACTCAAAATCACACGAAATCTGGATGCGGTTGAGGCGGCGGCAAAATGTGGGCGTCGTCAACCAGCCGCTGGTGACTCTACACCCTTTTTCTCTTCTTCTTTTTCTCCTTCCCGCGCTTACTCATTACCTCCTCACAAACACAAATTCATTTTTCGGGGTGTCATGGGGACTAGGGAGACTAACATAGCTGCGACACGAGAGATGATTACAATAAGGTAAAAAATGGCCACCCTGCCAGATTTTCAAAAGTCAAAATTCAAGAAGAACCACTGGAAAGTCTGGATCCTGGAACTGGAAGTCGTCATGCCCCAGTTTACAACCCCCTATCAACATGAAATTGTCTTTTTTTTAATTTTGGAGAGTCGTTTTTGTTTGAAAGACACTTCCCTCTCCCACTCTGATACTTAGAATATCGCCTTTGTTGTCTAGGGGAGTTACTAAGTTGCAAGCCAGAGGGACATTTGAGTGGGTTGTACTGTACCTCTTTTCATCCTTTCCCAGGTCGTTCTAATCCTACCTGTTGGGCTGGGTAGGGATAGTCGGAGGCGAAACAGATTACGTGTCGGAAAGGATGTTAGAACCCTCTCGATCATCATCCCCCCCACCTGAACCTGAGTCTGTGTCAGCATTATCTTCTTCTATTCCGTTGACAGAAAGTTCGGCTACGAGTGATTCCGTAAATGCAATTGAAACTGACAGTTCCGTGAATAAAGGTGAAAGGGAGAGTGCAGCAGGCGAAGGAGTGAGCAGCGGTGATTACTTTAAATCCCTGGAATCCTTTTCGGATATGTCTATTGCACAAAATGTGCAAGGGCGACAACAACCTGAAAATTTTGCGGAAAAGACCAACGTGGAAAAAACTGAAGTACCCAAAACTGCGTTGACTTCTCCTGTTGGTCGCAGTCGCCGCAGTCTTAATATCAGCAGTCCTGATGGTAGTAGTTGTCCTATTAGCAGCAGTCATTCTACGAGTGGTAGCAGCTCGTCGCTCACGAGTGATAGGAGCTCGCCGCTCATCCCTAATGATCCGCTTACTCAGTCGATGCTCGCGAAGGAAGCCCGGCTGGTTCAGGAGTATGCCGAGAGCTCTTCGTTGGTGAACCAAGAGGAATTGATGAGAAAGAGGCGGGAGGAAGTCAGTGTGGCGAGGAGTATTTTCCGCGGTGAGGATGTGGCTGTGCAGCGTAATCAAGGATCTTCTGGTGTAATGATAATGGTGGAAGACTCATCTGATAAGACTGAAGAAGCTCCCAAAATTGTTGAGTTGTATTCCAGCGATGATGAAGAGGAATTGAATGGAGGAGAGGAGGTTGGCAAGGCCATATTTTCGGTAAGGGCTCGACAATTGCAGTCTATTGTCTTCGATCCTGCTGCTGTCTTCGTTTTATCGCCGTTTCCTTGTCGTTTTTTTTTTCCACCTCTTACACACTTCTCATCAAACAACTCTGTACTCGCAGACCAAATCAATTCAAGACATGCCCCTCCGACCTCACCTACCCCCCCGTCGTCTCAACTTATCCGCCCGCCGCAAAAGACGCCTCATTAATCTTACCCTCCAGAGTAAGAGTTCTTCTTCTTCTAGTTCATCATTGTCATCATCGACGGATCGTTTCCCCCCCCTAAAATTATCGTCTGACTCCCATGGTTCGAAAAAATGGGCAGAGGGCAATCCCCTACGTTTCCTCCTTCCTGCCCCCTCCTTCCGCACCTCTTACCCCAACAATGTTCCTCAATGTCCTGACCCCTCCCACCCCCCACGAAAACGCGTCCTTGTCATTGATGACAGTTTGTTGACTCTGAAAGTCATGTGCAGAAAGCTGGGATCGGCTGGGGTTGGCTGGGAGGTGGAAACAGCACCCAACGGCAGGGCGGGCCTCAGTATGATGCAGAACAAGGTGTACGACTGTGTTTACTTGGATCTTGACATGCCCATCATGAACGGTTACGACACAACTCTATCACTGAGGCACTACGAGCACTCGCACCCATCCTACAATAGGCCCACTCAAAGACTCTTAGCGCTCACTTCCAGTCGTGCCGGGGGGGAGGAAGAAAGCAGGGCGAGGAAGGCTGGTATCGATGGCTTTATCATGAAGCCAGCTGTGCTCGACGAACTCATAAAACAAGTTGGGGACAGACTGGGGGGTGCTGATGCTGGGGTTGATGCTGATGCTGATGCTGGGGTTGATGCTGATGCTG
>Ga0115557_1003104_pt1 | contig 10916 bp, 5 predicted proteins | sample COGITO_mtgs_1104_FD_87280 | JGI IMG/M metagenome (GOLD analysis project Ga0115557, IMG submission 87280) | Pelagic marine microbial communities from North Sea - COGITO_mtgs_110421 | ecosystem: Environmental > Aquatic > Marine > Epipelagic | place: Germany:Helgoland, sampling site Kabeltonne... | reverse complement strand
CTTTGGTGTTTAGGGTGGTGACAAAACGAGGAAAACGAAGAGAGCAGAACAAACTTTACCAGTTTTGTTTGATTGATGCACACGCACAAAACGAAGACAGAAAACATACAAACATCATGTTTTTCCGTATTCTCCCCTCTCTCTTCTACTCCTACGTATCGTCGTTATCACAACAACAACAATTATCACAACAACAACAACAACAACAAAAGAGTAATAATAACTTTCCTTTGCCTCCTCAACTGTGCATTGCGCTCGTGTTTCTTCTCATCGACGCTCTGAAATTTGTTTTCCACGAGAAAACGGGCGAAATTTGGTCGTTACAGAGAAGAATAAAAACTTTAAACAACACGATCGGAAGAGAAGCAGACGAGAAACGAAAAGAGGAGCTGAGGAAGAAAGAGAAAGAGTTGCTGACCAAACGAACGCCGTTGATGCGAAAACTAATGAGCTTTGGACACTATCTCTCGTGGTTAAAGTTTCTCATCTCCTCAGCCTTCATAAAGAATTTCTTCGGTGTGCCTCTCTTCGAGGTGCCGAGAGTTTTAGTCTGGCCATTGGGAAGATTTTTAGCGTTTCCTCACGGTAACACCTTTGAGTTTGGCCAAATAGCGGTCATTCCGTGGGTGTGTCTCTCCAGCGTGTGTAGCGTACAACTGACGAACGTGTTGTTGGGACCGTTTATTCTTATGTGCTGCTCTTCTTCTTTGGTCGTTTTTGGTCGTCGGCGCCGAAGAGATTTGACTTTGTAGCATAGACGTTAGTTGGTACTTTATTAACAGAGATGAGTCCGACGACTGACTCCTTTACGCGCGCGGGTGTGTAACTGGTAGCGTCGTCGTCGTCGTCGTCGTCGTCGTCTTCGTAGATTATTATTAGCGTTTAGTAATAGAGAATAGGAACTTGAGAGTTTAACAAAACAACAACCTTTTGTGACCTTTTCTTCTTCTTCCTCTTCTTCTCCTTCTTCTTCTTCTTCTTCTATCAAACCTCACTCTCTTTTCCTCTGCTCTACGAAAAACATAAGATGGGATTCCAAAAGTCCTCCGCGGCTGGTAAGAAGAAGAAGAAAAAGAGCAGCGGCAGCAGTAACAGTTCGTCCGCAGTGAAGATATCGTCGCAAACGCCAATTTTCGGATCCATCGAAGACGGCGACGAAGAGGAATTCGATTTGGTTTTACGAGAGAATCCCGACGCCATCAGCGAACGTAACAAAAACGGTTGGAGTCCTTTACACCAAGCGTGCTTCTCGGACAGAGCAGAGTTTGCGAGAAAACTCGTCGAGCTAGTCGGCGAAGAGAACAGAGTTGCTTACATCAACGCGCCGTGTAAAGATGGAGATACTCCTTTGCACTACGCCGCCTGTCAAGACGCCGTCTCGTGCGTAGAATTCTTACTCTACCAAAAAGGCATAGAGTTAGAGTGGAAAGACTTGGACGGCGAAACAGCCTTGGACGTTGCGCGGCCGAAAGCGAAGAGATTAATAAAGGAAAGATTAGAAAAAATAGCAACAAACAGTACAGACGAGGCGGTGATGATGACGACGTGATTGAGAGAGGTAAGAAGTTCCTCAAAAGGATTCTGATTTTTCTAGTCGCTGCGCGCGCAATTGTCAGTGTATCGTTCGTAAAAATAAAATGAACAGTACTGTAACCGAGTATATGAAACTACATCTTATTCTTCTTCTCTTCTATTCAAAGTGTTTCTTACTATTCGAAGAAAAGATTCTCCCTGAAAGCGTGCGTCGCGAAATCTGGAGAGCTGAGATGCACTCTCCGAAACGCGTTGTGTTCTTGTTGTTGTGGCGGTTCGTGCGCCATCTCCTCTGCTCCTTCCTCCTCTTGCGCATCGCGCGATGACGCTTTCTTTTTAAGAGTACTACTAATCCCTCCCAGACCCGCTGCATTCCAAGCCATACCAGTCAAGATGACAAACATGAACGAAAGAATAACATTCTCTCGTCTGCGTGCCTGCGCGCGACTGTTTTCAAACTCCTTCAGCGCACCCATCAAGGCGTGCTCGGACTTTGTGAATCTATCCGCTTGCCTCTCCGTTTCTTTGTCGCACTTCGACGCAGATTTTTCCATCCTTCTCGCGGCTTCATTCAACGCGTTCGAAGAGTTTGTCACCACCGCAGCAATCTCATCGATTTCTTTATTTAAATCGTCCAACGCACCAGCGTATCGCTCGTTCAAGCTTTCGATGTAACGGTCAAGCACAGATTGGTTCAATTCCAAATCTTTCACTTTCTGCGCGAGTTTACGGAAAACGTTTTCGGAACCTTTACCGCCTCCTCCGGGTTGCGAAGCCGCTGCGGCCGCTGCTGCCGCCGCCGCTGCCGCCGGCGTCGAAGCACCTTCAGATGAAGAAGCAGAAGCGCCGCTCTCGTTCGATTTCGTCTTATTGCTGAGGGACGACGATGATGGCGGCGGTTTCATCTGGCCAGCAGATGAGGCGTTGGAATTTTCTTCACTCGTCGCGTCAGCCTCGGGAACTTCCGTAGCAAGCGTTGCGTTCGCAGAAGTAGTGGTAGTAGCAGCGCTAGAAGAAGGGGTGGATGTGCCACTATTCTCTCTCGTGTCGCGCGAAGACTTATTGGCTGTTGCCGCCTGCTCATCCTTTGAGGGCAATGTATCTTGCATCGCCGCGTTCACTTCCTCCTCGTTCACTTCATTTTTTTTAACATTGTTGGTGGCAGCAGCGACCGACTCGCCGCCGGGTGAATCAGTTTTACTTGTACTACCACTACCATCACTACTACCTTTCGAATTCTTCTTTGTTTTCAAATCTTCTTCGCTTTCCCGAGCTGACACATCGGTAGTACTCGAAGGCTTATTCCCACCATTATCAGTTGCATTCTCGTTATTCCCGTCGCCGTCGAGGTTCTCGTCGCGAGTAATTCCCACAACATCGGCGTCGTCAACATCAGACAAGGCAGAACCGTCCAACGCATCGTTGTTGCTATTCTCTCCTTCCTCGAAAGATGCCGATGCTTCTGCTTCCTCAGTCTCGTCCGTTTCGCGAAACAATTGCTCTACTTCCTCAACCTCTTCTTGTAACCTCTCCATTTCTTCCCGAAGCGTCTCTTTGGCATCTTTACCGTGAACGCGAAAAAGAGAAACCGTACAAAAGTGATGAGATCCAAAATGCGTCAAGAAGCGAAGCTGTACGTATCGCACCCATTCGTTCGCGGGAATGGAAAACTTTTGCGGCTCTCTCGACCGCGAGGCTTCACAAGTAGCGAGCTTTTTCCAACCGTCCTTATCGCTGTGATGACCGTCCGTACCCCAAATTTCAAAGTCGTGCATGCCGGAAGAGTGAAATTCGTAGTCGGCGACGATAACTTGTGTCAAAGTTGCTTCTTCGGAGAGTTCGACAGTTACCCATTTGCTTTCTGCGTTGCACGGAGATATGTAATACGAGTCCATATCTTCTGAAAGCATCGCAGAAGCGTGCTTCGACTCCTCGTTACTCGAGATAACTTTTGCTCCATTTCGGACCGAGGCTAAATTATACTTTTCTCGGTCTTCTTTGGTGACGGATTGAGGATGTATAATTTTATTGGCCATGTCATCATCATCATCATCATCGTCGTCTTCATCATTTGCATCGCTTGCTTTGCTGTCTTCGCTGTCAAGATGGTTGTTCTCCTTCGAATCTGCAACGTTATTATGCTCGTCAGCACTGCTCTTATCAATCTCCGCTTCTACTTTTGTGCTGCTCTCAGACGACGAAGCCGCCGCGTTCACATCTAATGCGGATGTTTCAGATTCCTCGGATTTTTCCGCCGCGCTCTTTGTATGCTCAGTCTCATCGGCCGCTTTTTCGATGCCGTCATTCCCTGCGTGCTCTTCGTTTCTATTTGTCTCCGTTTCTCTGTCTCCTTTATTTTCGGAAGTCTTTGCACTCGACGCCGTCTCCTTGTTCGCGACTTGTGCTTTTTCAGTCTTCTCGATGTCCGTTTTCTCGTTCGCACCCTTTTCATCTCCATCAGAAGCTTTTTTCTCCGACGATGCAGTGGTAGATGATAATGACGACGACGACGACGACGACGACGCTGATGATGCAGACTGTTCCTCCGCGAGAGTGGCATCATCCGAAACGGAAATTCCGGATTTGGTGGATTCATCTGCTTCCTCTCCAGGTGTAGACGAGTTCAGGTCTTTCTCGCCGTTGCTCGCGACCACCACCACCGGTTGTTGTTCGCCGCCGCTGCTAATATTCTCGCCACTTTTCGTTGCTTTTTTAGCCTTCTTCTCTAACGCTCGTTTTTGCTGAAGTTGTTCTTGCACGGATGTTTTGTACGCCTTCAATGAGGGCAAGACTTCGCGCTCTGTTTTCTCCCTCTTTTTCAACAGCGGCACGGGACCAATCTTTTCGTCTTCGTCGTCGCCTTCGTCGCCTTCCTTCTGGACGTCGTAAACGCAGAATTCATCTTCTAACGGTGACTTTTGCAGTACGAACGAGGCAAATTCTACGCGCGAGTACACCTTCGACCGTCGCTCGGCGTATTCCTTTTCCTTTTGTTTGTTTGATTCCTCCGCGGTGGCGTCTTTAAGAATAGTTGCCACCACGGGAGGCGCTCCTACTTCTGTGGTGCCAATTTCTCCAGCTTTCCTCGCGGCGTTGTCAGCAGAAGAGACCCCGGGTTCACTTGCCTCTTTTGCGAGCACGTATTGAACAAAGACTGATTCCTCATCGTTGAAAATCAAAAATGAGAGTAGGAAGAGAAGAAGTGCGCCCCATCGACGCGTCGGAAATTGTTGGCGCATCATTTTTGTTGTTCAGTCGATTCTCTCGGTGACGATTCTCTTTCTTTTCTTCTCTCTCTCACGTGGGAGTAATCGCAAACATGATGTTGTATCTGGCGCGTTATGGCTCTGTTTCACACTCACTTCTTCTTCTTCTTCTTTTTCCCTTCGATAATGATAACAACCCGGAGTTTTGCTCTCCACTACCTTTTCTCGCTGTTCGCTGTTGAATGCGTTGAATTTTTGTGGGTGCAGGTCACGTCGTTTTTGTTTACTGACTTCTTATTAAAATGTTGCCTCTCCTCCTGCTCGCGTCAAAATCGAAGCTCCCTCTCTCGGGAGATACAAAAAACACGCAGCAGGTGCTCACTAACAACAACTACATACTATTATCAAACGTATAATAATATAAAACGAGGAAAGAAAGATAAAGAAAAAGTGAATAACGAGTAACAATGTCGTCGGCTGCGAAGGCGGTTTCGCTCAAGTGTAACGTCTGCGGCCTTCTTTTGAAAAGCGTGGAGGAGTGTCAAACGCACGGGGAGATGACCGGTCACGCCGATTTTGCAGAGTCAACGGAAACAATAAAGACGATGAAGTGTCGAGAGTGCGGGAAACGATGCAGAAACCTAGAGGAACAGAAATTGCACGCGAACTTTAACGAAGGTCACAGCGTGTTCGTTCCGTGCGAAGAGAGCGACAACGTGGTACAAACGGCGAAGGAGTTTCGAAAGATGGAGAACGACATGCGCGAAGACGCCGGGTTGCCTCTCAAGAAGAAAAGCTCAAATAAAGACGACGACGTCATGATCATCGACGATGACGACGACGACGACGACGACGACGACGAAAAAGTTGAGCCAGAAGTTTCGAAAGAGATGGTTGAAAAGTTAAAGGAGCTGGGATTTGCGCACAATCGATGCGTGCGCGTTTTATTCGCGACGCAGTCGGATTCAGTCGAGCAGTGTGTGCAATGGCTCGCCGAACACCAAGACGACCAAGGAATGGACGAACAACTGCTCGTTTCGAAGAAGAAAGCCGCGGCAGCGGTGAAGAAAAAACTTTCGAAAGAAGAAGCGCGCGTGGCTGCGGAGAAACTTCGCTTAGATGTCGCCGAAAAGAAAAAGAAGGAAGAAGCAGAGTTGGAAAAAGTGCGAGAAAAAGAACGCATACGGTCTGGAAAGGAACTCTTAGAGGCGAAAAAGAAAGAAGAAGCGCTGCAGTTCAAACGAAACGCAGAGCTGCGACGAATAGAAAAACAAGAAGAAGAGAAAGCTCGTGAGAAAATTAGAGTGAAACTCGAGGAAGATAAGAAAGAGAGACGAAGGAAACTCGGTTTGCCGGAAGAGTTGACGCCGGAGGAAATCGAGCGAGAGAAGAAACGAAACGAAGAAAAGGCGCGAAAGGTGAAAGAGGAGGTGGAAAGAAAAGAAAAACAAGGCGTGGGAGTCGTGCGCCCCGTGCAACTCGCGGAGAATTTGCGAAAAAACCTCGTCGACGTGAAGAAGAAGCACAACGATACCGATCCCGCTGGCGTGGAAAGGTGCTACAAAACGCTGTTAGCTTATCTAGGTAACATCGCGAAAAATTTTGAATGCGAACCGAGCGACGAGGCGTACGAAAAATACAGAACACTCAAAGTAAACGGCAAAGCTTTTTCGGAAAGAGTGAAAGCGTTCGATGGCGACGTGTTTTTGAAAACGTGCGGCTTTTGCGAGCAGAAGAACGACGCCGGCGAAGACGTTTTACATTTGCCAAAGGAAAAAATATCGCTCGCGGAACTCCAACAGGCTGGAATAGAAATCGATAACGCCTTGAAGAACCCATTCTTTGGAGTTTTGTAAATACTATACGAAAATAGGATTTAGCGCAAATGTTATTACTTACACATACAACTTGGGGATAGATGGTCGTCGCGCGTGTAATAAACTCGCACTTTTGAAAAATCGAAAAACACTTGAAATAAAAATACACGAACACAAAAGACGTCAAAATATCGCTGCTGCTTCTTGCGTCCTGTGAGCGCGCCGCGACGAACCTACTTGAACGTACCAAAGGAGACGCTGAAGACGCGCGATGGATAATAATGAAGCGCCTGTTATTAAAACAACCGAAGAAGTGAGCATTAAGCCGGTATGCGCGACCGTCAAGGAGAGAAGGATTCTCGTTCCTATCGATATCGCTTCTCACCAGCACTCGAAGATATCAACAGAGTTTGTGTTGAAGCATTTGATCAAGCCGAAGGAAAGCAGTATTCATTTCTTGACGATTATACCGAGGAAAGAAGTGAGCGAGTACTCGAGCACTTTGTCACAGAACGCCTCGCGTTGCAAAGCAACTGAACTCTCTATTGAACGATGGTTCAGGGAGATTTGTGAGAAAAATGAAGTCGCGTTTTCGGTGGAAGCAGTGGAGTTGGCAAAGATGTCGAATAAAACAATATCGTCAATCATTTGCGAACGATGCCTTCGTTTCTCGGGGAAAGTATACACTCTCGTCGCGTTGGCTGCGCACAACAGAAGCGGCATTGCAGAATTCTTTCTCGGAAGTGTTTGCAAATATGTCGTCGCAAACGCGTGCATCCCCGTATGTGTTATCAACACAGCTCCACAAATAAAAGAAACGGCTTGAAGTGCATGTGTGTGTGTGTGCGTGGTTGTAATAAATAAGCGTACTGTAGCTAGTTTACTAGTGAGACAAAGTTTTGAAGCTACTTACTATTGAGTACACAATTCTAATTACTATCATCTTCCTCGATGCGGAATTCCGGCGCTTTATCGCTACCCGATATGAAATACCACGCAAAGCTCGGCAGTCTTAATACGCTTGGTCTCTCCCGCTTCTTCGCGACGACGACTGCATTCTTCGTTACAGATGTTTTCTCGCTTATCTTTTCTGCTCTCTCAGTACCGCTATGGACTTTATCGTTCCTTGCTAATTCCACGTCTTGACCGATGTTACTACTATCTTGCTCGAGAAGAAATCGTCGTCTCAACTTCTCGTTCTCGCGTCTTATCTCTTCATTCTCAGTCCGCAATTTCTCCACAACCTTCACCGCCGCGTCCTTTTGTCTCTCAGCTTCCTCCATTTTCTTGTGCGACTCTCTATCTCGCATCTCCGCGTTCTTCTTCATGAGACTTGCGAGTTCTAATTCCTCTTTTACCGCTCGTGGAGACATCATCATTTGGTGTTGATGTTCGTGGCGGTGTTCTACATTCCCTCGCGTGTCGTTTGTATCTGGCGCAGAATCCTTTCCCTGTCCCTTCTCTTGCTCTCTCTGGTTATGCATATCTTCCAGTTTAGTTTCCAAGAGCGCATGTTTCGTTTTTAATTCAGTATTTTCTTCTCGAAGACGATTTAATTCAACCTTTGTCGCACTCAAATCGGCAAACATCACCAGCACCTTGTCTTCGGCTTTCTCCAACGCTTCCTTCATGACGCGTATTCGTTCTGTTTCTACATTTGTCATTTCCTCGTTTTCGTTCGCCTTTTCTTCACCGCTATTCGCGTTACTTTTTCTACCCTCTTTCACTAGTTGTAACGCATCCGCGAGCTTTTGTTTGGTTGCGTGTAACTCTGTCAAGGCAAACTTCCCATTCGTCCCCTCTCGTCGCTCTCTTTCAATCGCCACTTCTGCTCTTTGCAATCGCTCCGACAAGTCCTCGCACGCTTCAGCAATCAGTTTTGGACGCTCTATATCTATTTCTTTCCGTACTTGTTCATTCAATCGCTCGTTCTCCTCTTCCAGGGAGGCGAGTTCGCTTATGCTGTCTGCGAGTGCCGAGCGCAGGTCTCGATTCGTTTCCAAAAGAAGCGTCGTGGATGTCTGCGTAGTCGTTTGTGTCCTTTGCGAATGTATTGGATCTGCCGCTATTCGACTCTCGATTTTATCAATTTTGGTCCCCACACTCGCTTGCGACGGTGAAGGTGAAGTAACCGCAGTTGTTGTTGATGTTGTCGTATTTTCTTCTGCCTCGTGAATAAAATGCAACTTTTTTTCAGTGACTTCATCTCGTTCTTCTTCTATCTCTGCTTCGGCTGGTATTGAATCGGTTGACTTTGTCTCATTTAGTGTTGATTTCGGGACCACTTTCTTTGCTGGCGTAGGCGTTGGTGAGAGTATAGGAGATGGAAACGGCGAGTTTGTTATTACTTCGACAGACTTTTGAATTTCGTTTTTACGAGTGAAGTGGTCTTCAATAAATTTCGGTGTTTCTGGTGTGTCCGCCAAAGCCGCGTCATTAGAAGTTTGGCGAGCGGCACTTTGCGGAGTGTTATTGTTGTTGTTGTTGTTGTTGTTGTTCTGATTCGAGTTCTTCTTTTTCTTTTTCTTACCACTCCCCATCGCTGTCGCGTTACGTTACGTTGCGAGCAACTTTGCGAAGGCTTTTTGTTCAGTTTTGTGCGTGTTTGTTCCAAAACAAACAACAAAAAAGTTTGGCTTGATTTTGAATTTTTTGCGACAGCCGGCCAGACAGACAAACAAAGTTTTCAAAAATTCAGCGCGCTCTGCAGAGCGCTTTGATAAAGATGGAGACTCAGGGGTCCTTTTTGAACGGCGCGGAGCCTTCTCCTCCTCTTCCTGATGCAACGAAAGAAGCGGAGAAAGAAGAGACGCGAGAAGAAGAAGGAGGAGAAGAAGAGCAGCAACAGCGAGTGGAAGAAGAAGATTTCCCCGGGGAGGAGGAAAAGAAGGAAAGTGAAATGAACAAAGAGGAAGAAGGAGGAGACGAAGAAGCACCGACGACGACGACAGCAGAAACAGAAACAGACGTGAAGAAGGCGAAGAAAAAGAAGAAAGGGAAGAAAGCAGTCTTCAACCAGGTTTCGCCGTTCGTGCGAAACGTCGTGAACCTTTTGCGGCAAGCCGAATCGACGGAACCGTACTTCACCACGCCGACGTGGAGGAGAACGCCGTTCGAACCGATTCCTTACAAAGCCTTAAAGAAGTACGAACCGGCGCCGGATATGCCAGAACTGGACGCGAAATATATCGAAGAAAAGTTAAATACGTCTTTACCACCCGGGTGGACGGACATTCCGCCGATTCCGAAGGAGTTCCAAGACGTGTTAGACGCGCACCGACAAAATCGTGTTCCACTGTGTCCATCACAAAAGTCATCGGCGAAAGAGGAGACGATTAATGGTACGCACGATTATTGCAACACGAACGGGGCTATCAACGGTACGACCGATGTTGAAAAGCCGCAAACGCTTAGCTTTGAAGAGTTACCGGCGTGGGCGAAGTGGGCGCGACCAGATGTTTCGAATCACGTGCCCTTGAAACTGGGCGAAGATATCGAGATTCGGCATTTATGGGGTATGGACTGTTACACTCGCGCGGCGGTTCTGGCGGCAGTTTCGCAAGCAGAAGGATATCAGGGACCAGAAAATATCAAGAAACGAGAAAAGTTTTTGACGAAAAAGCTCATGCCAAAGGTGCACGCGTTACGTGAAGAAGGTTGGGACATGGAGAAAGCTGCGCAAAATCTCGCGGAAGACTCGGAGAGAGAACGGGATGTGGAAACAAAAGGTGCGGCAGAGTGTTTGATTCGTGCAATTAAAGAGATTGACGAAGCCGAAGTGCACACAAAAGACGGGAAGAGATCTGCGAAAGATCCGCAACAAACGGGCGAACAAGCGCAGCAGCTCACAAGCGCTGCTTCAAAATCAGGTCGAACTACCAGGAGCGGGAACAATGAAGTCATTACCACCACAACTACTGCTGCCGATATTAACAACAGCGGTTTCGAAGAAAGTGTATTGCCGGCTGAAGAGGGACCTACCGATGGAATCGATGCGGAGCGAACTCAAACGAACGGTGCGGCGACGGCAATGGACGTCGACGAGAACGTCGACATTGTTTCCGCTAAAAATAGAGCGGAAGTGAAGAACGAAGAAGAAGAAGGAGAAGGAGAAGAGATCGATCCGCGAACTTTGCGGCGGCATTATCGATTGCATCCAAAAGGCGTAGGTGTGGTTTGCATCCGTAAAGAAGGTTTACAACCGGGTATGTTTGTTAATCATTATCTCGGCGAGATGTATTCTCCCTGGCGATGGTACGAACGTTGCGACGCGATGAAGAAGCGCAATCCCAATCAAGAGCTTCCCTCGTTTTTTAATATCACTTTGGAGAGACCGAAAGATGACGTTCGAGGTAAAGAT
>Ga0115557_1003098_pt1 | contig 10924 bp, 7 predicted proteins | sample COGITO_mtgs_1104_FD_87280 | JGI IMG/M metagenome (GOLD analysis project Ga0115557, IMG submission 87280) | Pelagic marine microbial communities from North Sea - COGITO_mtgs_110421 | ecosystem: Environmental > Aquatic > Marine > Epipelagic | place: Germany:Helgoland, sampling site Kabeltonne... | reverse complement strand
TGGTTATTGGTTATAGATGCTCTTGGGAATGGAGCGAAATACCTCATCTTGAAAGTTAGCGCTCAATTTGCTCGTCTGCTTAAATTCTTATTTAGTGCTATGAGATCTATTGATTTGTCAAAACTTAAATCTAAGGATGAACCCTTGGTTGAGCGCTCTTTGGTTGAGACCAAACCAAGAGAATTAAATCTACCTAAATCAAATCCAACTGCAACTCAACCACAAACTAAATTACCAGAAAACTCTAAACCCGAACTAAAAACTGACACACCTAAAAGTGAATCAGTATCTTCATCTACTGTTTATAAGCCGAAAGATAAAACTATAAACTCTGAGATGCCGTCAACTGATCTTCTTGATCGAGTTTTAGATGATGGCTCATCCCTTACTAAAGAGCAGCTGGATGAGGTGGCAGATAGGCTTGAAATTAAGTTACAAGAATTTGGAATTGAGGCAAAAGTTGTTTCTGTTATTCCGGGACCGGTGGTAACCAGATTTGAAATTCAGCCTGCTCCAGGGACAAAAGCTAGTAAGATTTCAAATATCGCTCAAGATATAGCGAGATCTCTTGCAGTCATAAGTGTTAGGGTGGTTGAAGTAATTCCTGGAAAATCTGTTGTTGGTATCGAAATACCAAATACCAACAGAAAGATGGTTCGACTGACAGAAATTCTTTCTTCGGAAACTTTCCATAATTCTACTTCGCCATTATCTATGGCATTGGGTCATGATATAGCTGGCAAACCAATCGTAGTGGATCTAGCAAAAATGCCACATCTACTGGTAGCAGGTACAACTGGCTCAGGAAAATCTGTCGGCTTAAATGCTATGTTGTTGAGTTTATTATTTAAGTCTGATCCAGAAGCAGTGCGTCTGATTATGATAGATCCAAAAATACTAGAACTCTCAGTTTATGAAGGCATACCTCATCTCCTAACTCCTGTAATTACGGATATGACCGATGCAGCTAATGGGCTGAGGTGGTGTGTTGCTGAAATGGATAGAAGATATAAATTAATGTCAGAAATGGGTGTTAGAGGCTTAACTGCTTTTAATCAAAAAGTAGCTAAAGCTAACGCTGCCGGCACCCCTTTGCTAGATCCTCTTAATGCAGACGAAGATGTTCCACTGGAGGAATTGCCTTCAATTGTTGTTGTTGTAGATGAATTCGCTGACATGATTATGATTGTTGGAAAAAAAGTAGAGCATTTAATTGCAAGAATCGCTCAAAAGGCAAGGGCCGCCGGAATCCATTTAATTTTAGCAACTCAGCGACCTTCAGTTGATGTTATTACTGGTCTAATTAAAGCGAATGTGCCTTCAAGAATTGCATTTCAAGTATCTTCTAAAATTGATTCACGAACTATTCTTGATCAGGGTGGGGCTGAACAACTACTCGGAGCTGGCGATATGTTGTATTTACCCGCCGGTCAAGGTGTGCCTGAGAGAGTTCATGGAGCATTTGTGGGAGATGATGAAGTGCATAGAGTTGTTAATAGTTGGAAAGATAAATCAGAGCCAAATTATTTGGATGAAATTACCTCAGAGCTTCAAGAAACAGGCCCAATTCCTGGTTGGTCTGATGGAGATGGATCTCACTCTTCAGATGAAGACGATGAGTTGTACGATGAGGCTGTGAGTTTTGTTATAGAATCTCGAAGAGCTTCCATATCAGCCGTTCAAAGAAAGCTAAGAATTGGTTATAACAGAGCAGCTAGAATTATCGAAGCAATGGAGATGGCAGGCCTGGTATCTGAAATGGGCACCAATGGAAGTAGAGAGGTTTTGGTTCCCAAACAGCATCAATGATTAAATTTTTCTTAATTACATCAACTGTTTATTTTTCAGTATTGATAAATGCATCGTCAATTTCGTTTGACATATTTAATAATGCATTAAAAAAAGATTATTCATTTGTTGAGAGATCACTAAGTAAATCTGATCTAAAAATTGAGTCTTCATCAGGAAAAATTATTTTAGGAAGAAATGGAATTATTATTAATGTGCTGGCGCCATTTGAAGAGACCTATACCATTTCAGACGGCACCCTTGAAATCCATGACCTGTTTTTAGATCAAAAACAAATGATTGATCTTAGCCAGACCGATAATTTTTTTCTTAATATTTTAATTAATGGAATTGATGAAAATGCTGATTTCTATTCAATCAGTCAGCTTGATGAGTCAAGAATTCAAATCAATTCATTAGATGGCTCGAATGAAATTTTGTTCTATTTTATTGAAGAAACATTAAATCTTATTCGATACACTGATTCCATTGGAGTTGAGCATGCAATAGAGCTCAAACCATTATGACAAAGCTTTTGCTCATAGCACTTGGTGGAGCTTTGGGTGCCCCCCTAAGATATGTAATAAATGATTTGATGAAAAACTCACTATTTTTCATGCTTCCAACCGGAATCATGCTTATCAATTTTATTGGATGTTTTTGCATCGGTATTTTTATGACTCAGATAACAGACCTAAAATCTGATGCGTATTTCTTTCTTGGGGTAGGTTTTTTAGGATCCTTTACAACTATGTCTGCCTTTTCGCAGCAGACAATTGAATTGTTATACAATGGCAAATGCATTAATGCAATTATTTACGTGGTTGCATCAATTGCTTCATGTTTGATAGGAACTTTTTTTGCATATTCGTTATTTAAAACTACATAAAAATGATTGATATAAAAGGTCTACGCGATGATATTGAGAATGTTGAAAACGCTCTTGCGCGCAGGGGGTATGTTCTTGATAAAAAGAAATTTATTAATTTGGATGCTGAGAGAAAGCTGCTTCAAACAGAGGTTGAAGCCTTACAGTCGGATAGAAAAAATTTATCTAATGACTTTGGAAAATTAAAAGCTAATAACTCTGATACCACTGAATTAAAAAAGAAAATTGATTTAATCAATGAAGACTTAAAAAATAAAAATGAAGCCTTAAATGTAATCTTATCATCCATGAATGACTTCATGCTTGATATACCCAACATTCCCCATCCCTCATCGCCAGATGGCATAAATGAAAAGCAAAACATTGTGATCAGGGCTATTGGTGAAATAACTTCAACCAACACAATAGATCACGTTGACATAACAAAAAAAATAGATACTGATTTAGCGGCAAAGATAGCTGGCGCAAGATTTTCTGTCTTAAGTGGTGATATGGCGAAGCTTCAACGATGCTTAATAACTTTTATGTTAGACATTGCTTCAAAAAATGGCTACAAAGAATATTACCTACCATTAATGGCAAATGTCGACTCGCTCACAGCTACTGGTAATTTGCCTAAGTTTGAAGAAGATTTATTTAAAACTACCGAAAGCTTGTATCTTATTCCAACAGCAGAGGTTCCGCTAACAAATATATATAGAAATGAATTAATATCCTCCCAAGATGTCCCACTAAAATTGACTGCTCACACATCTTGTTTTAGATCTGAAGCAGGTAGTTATGGAAAAGATACCAAGGGCCTTATTCGCCAACATCAATTTGAAAAGATTGAATTAGTCCAAGTCACTCAGCCTGAAACATCTTTAGATGATCTTTATGGTTTGTTGGATAATGCTGAAGAAATTCTTAAGTTATTAGAGCTTCCTTATCAGGTTATTGAATTATGCGCAGGAGATTTAGGATTTTCATCCTGTAAGACTTTTGATATAGAGGTATGGTTACCAAGCCAATCAAAATATAGAGAAATATCATCTTGCTCTAATTTTAGCGATTTTCAATCAAGAAGAGCTAATATTAAAATCAATACCCCTGAAGGCAAAATTCTTGCTCACACTATAAATGGTTCTGCTTTGGCTGTTGGGAGAGCCTTAATTGCAGTTATAGAAAATAATTATGATGGAAAAGATTCTATTGAATTACCTCAAGTTCTCCATGACTACTTTGGGGCATCGTCTATCAGTATTTAAACCTTTGTAACTTTATTGCAACATTTTAAGAATAAAAATATCTAACCCTTTTTTTTATTCTGCAATAGGTTTATTATAAGTTATTCTTTTAATTTATCTTTCAAGAGGTAACAATGAACAAATTCCATCGTTTAAATTTCGTCGCATTTATAATCTTCTTTTCGCTCTCCATAAGCGCAGATACAACTTCTAATATTAGGGGTAAGGTTATAAATTCATCAGGCGATGCAGTGCCCAATGCAGACCTTATCATTTCTTATGGCCCAACCAATGCAACCCAATCAATATCAAGTGGTCCCGATGGTTCATTTGCAATTTTAAATCTCCAGCTTGGTGGTCCTTATAAGATCTCAGCGGATTCAGGAATAGCATCTGGTGTTTTGGAAGATGTATATTTGGCTCTTGGTAAAGACTCACAAGTTACAATTGTACTTAGAACTGCAGAGGATATGGATGAGGTAGTTGTTGTTGGAGCTGCATTGAGTTCTGCGTCCTTACTTGCAACCGGCCCCTCAGTTTTTTACAACACTGATGCTCTGGAAGATGCAGCTGCAGTTGAAAGAGACATTAAGGATTTGCTTGTTACACATCCAAGACTGTCTCTGGACGAGGGCGGCGGAAGAGGGATTCAATGTAACGGCTCTAGCCCTAGATTTAACAGCTTAACTGTAGATGGAATTGCGTTAAACGATGGATTTGGTCTTAACGATAACGGGTATCCAGCCAATAGAATGCCCTTTTCTTATGACGCAATTAAACAAGTATCCGCTGAATTTGCTCCTTTTGATGTTGAGTATGGTGGTTTCTCAGCTTGTGTAGTGAATGCGATTACAAAATCTGGTTCAAATGAATTTGAGGGTAATTTCTTTTATGAATTCACCAATGATGATTTGCTCTCAGATAAAGTTGATGGAAATAACATCAATAATACTCCTTTTGATGAAGACAAATATGGTTTCACATTAGGCGGACCAATCATTAAAGATAAATTATTTTTCTTTACAGCTTATGAGAAGTACAACGACCAAGAAACTTTTGATTTTGGTCCTGTTGGTTCTGGAGCCCCTACGGAGATGACTTGGCTAACTCAAGATACACTGGATCTTGTTATTAGCACAATGAAAAATAAGTATGGTTTTGATCCTGGCGGAATACCATCAGCTGTTGATAGTTTTAGTGAAAAACTATTGGTGAAATTTGATTACTATCTAAGTGACATCACCAGAGCATCTTTTACCTATAATGCAAGTGAAGGCTTTACCAATAGATACTCAGATCTTTATTATACTCAAATTGAATTAAGCAAACATGGTTATGAAAATGGTAATGATCTTGAATCCTATATGTTCCAGCTTTACTCACAAATTGGTGATATCAATACTGAGCTGAGAGTTGCATACAGAGACCTTGATAACAGGCAAGAAGGTATTGGAGGACCTTTTGGCGAATTTGACATTGAAAATATCACTGGAGGTGGTGATATTATGCTTGGCGGTACGGATGATTCTCGCCAAGCCAACGATCTAGATTACGATAATCTTACAATGGCTTTTGTTGGTGACTTTGTCTATGGTGATCAGCTCATCACGTTTGGTATTGAGCGCGAAGAGCAAACCTCATTTAATATGTTTGTCCAGCATTCACAAGGTGGTGAGTGGGATTTTTATACATTTCAAAATTTCTTAGATGGAATCGTTGATAGAGTTTATTACGGTAACCATCCCTCCCTTGATCCAACTAACGCAAGTGGAAGTTGGGACTATGATATAACTACTCTTTTTGCACAAAGTGAATGGAGAGTATCTGATAGATTGGATATTACTTATGGCTTAAGGTTTGAAGAGTATGGTGTAACTGGTGCACCAAAAGAAAATCCAGCATTCGTAAGCAGATATGGAAGATCAAATGCTAACACTTTTGATGGTGAATCAATTTTAATGCCTAGAATCTCATTTAATTATGATTTGAATGATACTACAGAGATATATGGGGGCATTGGAACATTTTCTGGTGGTAATCCTGTTGTCTGGTATTCAAACATTTGGTCCAATGATGGTGTTTCCAACATTCAATTGGATTTAAGAAATGTTGACATGTTCGCTACTCCCATGTGTGATGGAAGAACTGGCCAACCAACTACACAAGGTCCTGGTTATGGTGTTCCTTGTTCCTTGGTTAATGCCGTAGCTAGTGGTTCTGCAGATGGCGCAACTAACTCAATAGATCCAAACTATGAAATACCTTCTGTTACTAAAGCAGCCATCGGTATAATCAAAACTTTTGATATTAATCTTTCTGAGTTTTTCACTATCAGTGATGTTGTCTTAACAGCTGACTATATTAAGGCAGAAGCAGAAAATTCAGCTCAAGTCAGAAACCTTGCAAACACCTACACTGGTGAGTATGATTTTGCAGGATTGCCAATCTTTAGTAGTACTTTTAAAGAGGATTATGAGTTAGGCAATGCATCAAAAGATGGTAAGAGTGATTCATTCTCAATATCTTTAAGCAAGCAATTTGAGAATGTTTTTCTTACTTTAGGCTACGCATCAATCGATACGGAAGACGTAGCACCCATGACATCTTCAGTCGCATATAGTAATTTCACTGGCATTGCTACAAATGACCCTCAAAATCCGCCATTGGCTCAGTCAAATTATAATATTCCAAAGAGATTTACTGGGACACTTCGTTGGACTCCTGAGGTATTTTCAGGATTAAGAACAAATATTTCATTGTATTGGACTCATCAAAAAGGAAGACCTTATTCATACGGCATGGATAACTTCACTCATGGAGCAGTCCCAACATGGAACGATTATTATCTTCTATATGTACCAGAGTCACCAAATGATCCAAATGTAGTTTTTGATAGTAGATTCCCTACCGATGAATTCTTTGCATGGGCTGATTCAAAAGGCTTAAAGAGGGGTGCATTTACCTCTAGGAATGATCAGGACAGCGAATGGTTCAGCAAGTTAGATCTCAAAATTTCTCAGCAGGTGCCCGCATTTAGAGATGGCGATTATTTTGAACTCTATGCTGTTATCAGAAACCTCACCAATCTTCTGGATGATTCAAAAGGCGTATTCAGAGAAGCCTCTTTCCCAAGAAGGGAGAATGTAGTCAGAGCTGTATATGATGATGGTAAATATTACTATAGTAGATTTTATGGTTCCAACGATTCTACATTGGTTAACACACCTTCACAGTACTTAATCAAAATTGGTTTTGACTATAAGTTCTAAGACTTAATTCGGTATATGAAAAAAGGCAGATATATCTGCCTTTTTTTTTGTTAAACTAATGCAATGTCAAACAGCATTCCAGAACTTTCATTTGAAGCTATAGAAAAAGGAGATTCAATCTCCATATCTATCTTAAAAGCAGCCCTTGAAGAACATGGTTTTTTCTCAATCACTAATCATGGTGTCTCTGAAGAACTATTAACAAAATGTTACTCTTTAGCAAAAGATTTTTTTAATCTCCCAAGGGATGTTAAGGATAAGTATCATGAGAAATCTCTAAAAGGCGCTAGAGGGTATACCCCTCTTGGTATTGAAACCGCAGTTGGTGAAACTATTCCTGATCAAAAAGAATTTTGGCATCATGGGCCCAATGTAAATGATTCATTTGATTCTAGAATTCCTAAAAATATATCAGTATCGCAAATTGCAGATTTCAATAATCAATTTGATCTATTATTTCATCAGCTCAACTTATTAGGGCTTAAGGTATTAAGCTCAATTGCTTTAATTTTAGGCTAAGAGCCCTCTTTTTTTGATAGCTGGGCATGCAAAGGAAATTCTGTTTTAAGGTTAATTCACTATCCTCCTGTTCAAGATAAATCAAATATTCTTCGCGCAAGAGCGCATGAGGATATTAACTTGATTACTCTATTGGTTGGCGCTGAAGAATCGGGTCTTGAGGTTCAAAATCGTGATGGAGATTGGGTGCCAATTGAAGCAAAAAGTAAATCAATTGTATGTAATATTGGCGATATGATGCAGCTTGTCACTCGCTCACAACTCAAAAGCACAACTCATAGGGTAATAGATAATAAAGCTGGATCTTCTTCTTCACGTTACAGCATGCCATTTTTTCTTCACCCCTCCCCAGAGGTTGAATTATGTTCTATCGTTGATAATTCTACTGAATCCATAAGTGCCCATGATTTTTTAGAGGCAAGACTAAAAGCAATTAAGCTATACTAACTAATGACTGCTGCATCAATCTTGCAAATTATTATCGGTTTTATTGGACTGGTTTGTATTGCAATTCCTTTTTCCCAGGACAAAAGATCAATCAACTTTAGGCACATCATTGCAGCAATTCTTTTGCAAGTATTATTAGCTTTTGCTTTGTTAAAAATTCCATTTATTGTGCAAGTTTTTGCTTATCTTTCTGATGGTGTTACAGCTTTACAAGCAGCAACGCAAGAGGGTGCTGAATTTGTTTTTGGCTATTTAAGTAATAGTTCAACATCCCCGTTTGAAGCCTCGGGTACTGGTAATTCAATGATCTTTGCTTTTCAAATATTGCCCTTAATCATCGTTATTTCAAGTCTCTCGGCATTGCTTTGGTTTTGGAATATATTGCCATTAATTATAAGAGCTATCTCTAAAATCTTTGAAAAGCTTTTTAATATTGGCGGCCCCATAGGATTGGGGGCAACGGCTAATATTATTATGGGCCAAGTTGAGGCTCCCTTATTGGTCAGACCCTACCTTTCTAGGATGAGTGAAAAAGAGCTATTAATTCTCATGACTGCTGGCATGTCGACCGTTTCCGGTTCAATTATGATTGCTTTAGTATCAATGCTTGCGCCTCAATTTCCAGATATCAATTTAATTCAACACTTGGTATCAGCTTCTATTTTGTCTATTCCTGCTGCGATTATGTATGCAAATATTATGATTCCATCCTCAGAAGTTACTAATTTTGATGGCAATTCCGTACCCAAGGTCTATGACAGTTCTATGGATGCCATTACAAGGGGTACTAGAGATGGTTTGGATATTTGTTTAAATGTTGGAGCTATTCTAATTGCTTTTATAGCCCTTGTTTCTTTGCTTAATTCTTTGCTTGGGATTCTAGGGGGATGGATTGGCATTGCTGATCTTTCTTTGCAGCTGATCCTTGGATACATTTTCTTCCCAATTGTATGGTTAATGGGGGTGCCTCTTTCAGAAACTTTAGCCTCAGCTGAATTGTTAGGTCTTAAGACTGCTCTTAATGAATTTGTTGCTTACGGAGCTCTTGCAAACATTGAGCCTGATACCTTATCAGATAGATCAAAATTGATTACTTTATATGCATTATGCGGATTTGCTAATTTTTCCTCTGTTGGAATTCTGGTCTCAGGAATCAGTGCAATGGCACCAGAAAGAAAGAATGATTTAATTAAGGTTTCAATCAAAGCATTGATCGGGGCCACACTTGCCTCTTGCATGACTGGTCTGGTTATAGGTATTTTTTAATTCAAAAAAACAATTGAAGCATTTAAAAATGCTGCAAATAATAGCCATATGATGTAAGGAAGATAAAGAAAATATAGCGTTCTTGATTCACTTTTAATAATTATCAATATTCTTAGGTTTAAATAAATTAATAATACAATGTCTAAAAGCGCTATGAGTGGCGCATGAAAGTAAAAGAAAATCCATGACCATGCTGCATTTAAAAGTAATTGCATTATAAATATAGGCGCTATTTTATGCGCAAGCTTATAGGCAATAATAGCCATTAACGCATACAGTATTGGCCAGACAATACCAAAAATAAAACTAGGAGGATTAAGTGAGCTCTTTATTAAACTGCCATACCAGTCATCAGAATTAATGTATATATTTGCTAGTGATCCTATCACCAAGGTCAAAACAACCATTAACGGCAAAAGGTATTTCATCACTTTATGCTTTTTCTACTAAAATTGAGCAGATGGAATATCCTGCACCAAATGAGCAAATAATTCCTTTTTGGCCCTTTTTCAAATGGTTGTATTTGTGAAATGAAATCAGCGATCCTGCTGAGCCAGTATTTGCGTATTCATCAAGGACGTTAGGAGCTCGCTCGGGTGGAAAGTCATCTCCTAGAAGTTTTTTCACAACATAGGTGTTCATATTTATGTTTGCCTGATGGAGCCAATATTGCTCAATCTCATCTGGCAATAGATTATTTTCCTCAAGATGCTCAGTAATCAAAGATGCAACCATTGGCATTACTTCTTTGAAAACACTTCTACCATTTTGAACAAACAATAATTCTTCATCTGTATAATTTTTATCTTCAATTGAATTCATAAAACCAAAATTGTTTCTTATGTTATTTGAAAAATGAGTTTTCAATTTAGCATTTAAGATCTTAAATCTATTTGGTGACTGAGAGTCTTTTTCGATCACTGTAGCCGTGCAAACATCACCAAAGATAAAATGACTATCTCTGTTTTTAAGGTTGTTGTGAGCAGTTGTGATCTCAGGATTTATCACTAATATTTTTGAAGCTTTGCCTGATGCTATATCTGAATAGGCGTTACTAATTCCAAAAGTCGTAGACGAACAACCAACCATCATGTCATAAGCGTAACCCTTAATACCTAATTCATTTTGAACCTCAATAGCAATTGCTGGATAAGCTCTTTGAAGATTTGCAGTAGAAACTATCACCGCATCTATATCAGAGGAGGTTAATTGTGCATTTTCAAGAGCTTGCTTAGCTGCAATTACGCTAATTTCAGCACAAATTGATAAAGAGTCATCAGTTCTTGCCTGAATCATGGGTTTCATGCGTGTTGGGTCTAGCAAAGATTCTTTTTCTATTACGTATCTATTCTGTATTCCAGAAGCTTTAACTATAAATTCTGCTGAGGAGGGCTCCAGTGCTTTTAAAGAACCAGATTCAATTTCTTTTGAATGCTCAGCATTATAAAGTTCAACATAACTATTGAAAGATTCAACAAGCTCTTGGTTAGAGACCTTATGAGGTGGCGTCCAAAGTCCAG
>Ga0115557_1003095_pt1 | contig 10930 bp, 7 predicted proteins | sample COGITO_mtgs_1104_FD_87280 | JGI IMG/M metagenome (GOLD analysis project Ga0115557, IMG submission 87280) | Pelagic marine microbial communities from North Sea - COGITO_mtgs_110421 | ecosystem: Environmental > Aquatic > Marine > Epipelagic | place: Germany:Helgoland, sampling site Kabeltonne... | reverse complement strand
CGCTCGAGAGAGTGGAACGCGCTTTCGATCATTTCCAAAAGCACACACCGCCGACAAAACGAAAATGGATTGACGAAGCGTCGGGTGTTTCCTCATCATCATCATCCAAACGAAAAATAAAAAAAAAGAACAAAGAAGTTTAGAACTCACCACACGCCGACGCAGGAGTACGTCGTCCCCAAATCGATCCCGATCGCTGGTCCTTCTGATTTAGACATATTTGTATGTGTAGTAGTAGTGTGTGTTTTAAGTAATTTTTTATGAATGCCGACGTTGACGGAGCGAGCGTTTTTTTTAGTGAGAGAAAAATTTTGTGCGGAAACCCTAAATTTTATTCCGAGCTCTTTCTGAGTCGAACTGTTTTTGTTCTTCATTTTTGTTGCGCTAATTAAATCGAGAGTTGTTTTAACGATGAGACGACGGAGGACGACGTTTGCTGCTGCTTTTGCGAAGAATAACGAGAGGAGGAAGAAGAAGAAGAAGACGCAAAAGTGAACGCTTTTTCTTGAAAAGAATGAAACCGAAACAACTCGAATCGGAATTGCAAGACTTGAAAACGTTTTCAACCCCGAAACAGAATTTGGAGCAATACGCGACGACGCCTTTATTGGCGACGAGAGTGTTGCACGTCGCCGCGGTGGAGTTTGACGACATCGAGGAGAAATCGGTGATTGATTTAGGCGTAGGGACGGGGGTGTTGGCGATTGGGGCGAAACTTATGGGAGCGGGACACGTGCTCGGAATCGACGTGGATAGAGACGCGTTGGAGGAGTGTAAGGAGAACTTGGAGACGTACGAACCGGAGTTGGAGGTTGAGTTGTGCTTAATGGACGTGGTTGAGTTGATTCGGCGGTACGATGATGATGAGGACGAGGAGGAGGAGGAGGACGTAGAAGAAGAAGAAGAAAAAAGCGAGAACGTGAAAAGGAAAGATTACGTGTGGCCGCGAGCGGATACGGTGTTGACGAATCCACCATTTGGCACGAGAAGGAAAGGTGCGGACGTGGCGTTTTTAGCCGCGGCGATGAAAATGGCCGAAACCGCGGTGTATTCATTCCATAAGACGTCCACGAGAGAGTATATTCAGAAAGTAGCGGTGAAAAAATTAGGCGCGAAGAGCGCGAAAGTCGTGGCCGAGATGAAATACGGCTTAAAGAATCAATACGGGCATCACAGAAAGGAAGAGGTGGAGGTATTTGTGGACGTGTGGAGAATAGAGCCGCCGCCAAAGGCGGCGAAAAGAGATGACAACGACGACGATTCCGAGATGTTCGAACAAAACTTGAGAGATTTAGCCGCAAACATCGAAGAGTTACAGCTGAGCGCGCGTCAACGCAAGGACAAGGACAAGGAAAGAAACAAAAATAGCAACAAAAATAGCAATAATAGAAGACGATGGTAGTACGTAGATCTTTACATCTTCTTGTGTATTTATATGTAGTATGTGAGTTATGTGCGCGCGCGTGCGTGCGTATTCTTCTGCACTCTCTATAATTCTAAAATGGATTCTTCTATTCTTCTTCAGAAAGCGTCGTCATCCGACGAACAAAGGGAATCCGCCTCTTTTAAAACCTGCTCTCGCATCATTTTGCACGTGTGCATCGCCTCTACCAATTGCTCGACGACGGTGCTATCTTCGCCGACAACTCTGGAAACTCCCGAAGCTAGCTCCTTTGCTTTTTCTTTAATCTCGTCGAGGCTCTCGATGATACTCGCAGGTGCGCTCAAACGCGCTCCAACGGCGTACGTATCCGCCATGAGACGCTCCAACAACAATTTCAGGACGGCGACGTTATGAACGGCGATTTGCGGATGGTGATTCGGGTAATACTTTTCGAAAGATGGTGTGAGCTCCGTGCCGCAGTCAAACGCTATCTTCCAATCTTCGAAAAGAACCGCGGCGTTCATGAACGACTCCAACGCCTTGACACGCAAGTGGTGTCCTCGCGCAATGCCAACGGAAGCGCCAAACAGCGCCGATCTTGTATCGGTTAAACTATTAAATCGATCCCAAGCGCGGTTTAACGAGCTGCCATCGGAAACATCTCCCGAAGACGTCGAGCTTAACTTTTCTACCAGTTCAAACGCCTGACAAAACCGTTCGGCAATTTCAGCAACGACGACGTTTTTACAATCGCCCCACGTTTCGACAATCAATCGCGTCTTCTTTTTGTTACTCTTTTTACTTTTGTTCGACTGACCGTACGTCTTCTGACCCGCAAATTCTGGGTCCTTCGATAAATCGCCGTTTGTTTCTGTTTCTTCTTTATCCTTCTCTTTATCTTCATCGTTTTCCCCGTCATCACCTTCGTCGTCGTCGTCGTAGTCTTCATCGACGCTCTCTTCCAAGTTGAAGCTCGCCAACGCGCTGTTGTCTTCAAAGAATCCACCGCTTTCTTCCCCAAAGAGTCGATATATGTGGCATCCACCGTCGACGATACCACCAGACGCGCGCTCGACTTGAAACCAGCTCCTTTCTTCGTCTTCGTCGGTGTATTTCGGCGCACGAGACAACGCGCGCAACTTATGTCCGCCAATCAAAGGAATTTCGGAAAGAGGCAAAAGATCTTCCTGCCCCTCCTCCTCCTCCTCCCCGTCATCATGTAAATCAAACCCGTAGTTCGACTTTAACGATTTCGCCCTCTCTCGCTTTGGTTTCATTAATTCGTCGTACGAAATCGTCAACTCTTCGCCCGGCAACACGTCTCGCAAACATCGGACAATCATCTTCTTGCCTCTAAAAGTCGCGAAACAGTTTGGATTTTCCGAATGATTCATCATCGCCGCCACTGGATAGACGCCAATCCCATACGGTCGCAACTCATCGTCGCACAACGTGTGGCAATTCAAACGCAACTTACCAATTAGTTTTGCTAAATCCGCCACCGACGGTATGTCCTCGTATTCTCTCTCGTACCTCTCCGCTCTCTCCTCGTCCGATACCACGCTATCGTCCACGTTCAAAGAGTGCGTCAAATACGCTCTCGTCATCGCCGCTAAAGTGTAATCGCTCGGGTTGTTCAAACCAAACGTCTTCGACTCTTCACCGTGCGTTAACTGGTCGAAGACAGTCGAGTACCCTCTGCCTAATCCCAACTGTTCCGTCTTCCCTTCGTCGTCGTACAATCGCCCGGTCGGAGCCGCGAGAGCGGTTCGTTTCGTCTTCCTCGATTTCTCTTCGCTCGCGGGTACTTCGTTCTCCGCGTTGTTCTTGTTCTCATTAGTATTCGTTTCGTTCTTCCTCTCTCGTTGCATTCGCCACACGATTTTACTCGCCAACCGTACCGTTGCCTTTGGCGCTCGCAACTGACAACTCTTCAGCGCTTTCGTTTCTTTATCGTAGCCGTCTTCCCAATCTTTCAACTGGTTCTCCCTCGAAAAATATCTCGCAAATTTGGTCGCCGAACACCGTTGCAACTGTTGTTGTCGATTTTGTTGTTGTTGTTGTTGTTGCCGTGGCGACTCTGATGAGTTGTTGTTCACGTTACTGTTGTTCACGTTAAAGTTGTGATCCTTCGACTTCTCGAACGTGAAGTGGTCGCGTTCGTGGAGCCCGTCGTCTCGGAGAACCGCCGCATACGGGACCGATTGAAAAACGACCGAGCCTTGTGTTAAAGAAGAAGAAGAGGAAGCGATTAAGCCTCTGTTTTTGGCGCCGGGAAAGCGACCGAGAGAAAACGAAAGCCCGCGTTCTTCTTCTTCTTTTTCCACGAGAGGTTCTTTCGTCATCACGACGACGTAAACGACGTAAACGACGTAAACGAAACGTTTTCTCTCCGAAGAGTGAAGAAAAGTTTCGAAATCTGAACAAGACAAAGACAAAAAGAAGGAAAAACAACATTTAACGAGTGAAAGAGTATAGTAGTATTTGCAGTATTAGATGATGATTTCAAACGACAAAACATCCGCGAGATGCGTGATCTCTCTCTCTCTCTCTTTAACAATTCTTTCTCTTTCTCTCTCTCTCTTTTTATTATCAAACTTTTTTTTTAATTAAGCCGTGGTCGGTTCGATGCGCATGCGGTCCAACTGCTTTTGCGTGGGCAACTTCACCTTGGTCGCCAAGCCCAACTTCTTCAACCCCCAAATCAAATACCACGTCATGTCCACTTGCCACCACTCCAACCCGTGTCTGGCGCTAAATTCGAACGCGTGGTGGTTGTTGTGCCACCCTTCTCCAAATGCTAAAATTCCAACCGATAAGTTGTTTCTGGACAAGTCGCCGGTGTTGTACGTTTGTTTGCCCCAGCAGTGGGCGACGGAGTTGACCGCCCAGGTGATGTGGTACACCCAAACAGTTCTCACGCAGAAGCCCCACACTAAGAAGGGTAAACCGCCGAGGAGGTATAAACCTAACGCCGACGCAGCGATGTGCCACATGTACGTCTTCTCCAAGAATTGGTAAAACGGCTGCGCGGCCATCTCCGCGGCGTTGGATCGATCGCCAACTCTTTCGATGGTCGCTTCGTTGTCCAACAACCATCCCATGTGCGACCACCAAAAGCCTTCATACGGCGTGTGCGGGTCTTTCGGAGTATCGCAGTGTTGATGATGATATCTGTGCGACGACGCCCACTCGATCGGGTCGCCTTGGACCGCCAACGCGCCGCAATACGCCAACGCGTACTCCAACCATTTCGGCGTTTGAAACGACTTGTGCGACAACTGCCTGTGGTAACTCAACGTGATTCCCAAGCACCCGGTGATGAAATACATGACCCAAAAGCAGTTGAACGCTTGCCAGGTGAAGTAAAACGGCGCCAACAACGCGCCAACGTGCATGGCACCAATAAACGACACGTACGTTATATCCGTCCCCAACCACTTTCGCACAAACGCGTTCTTCTTCGGACTGGCGATAATATCGGACAAAAACACCTTATGCGCTGGTTTCACTCCTTCCCACGCGCCTTTCGCCGCCGCCGCGGCTTCGCTGTTCACCGCCGACCAAATCTCAGACGCTTTCTGCACCCCTTCCTGGCCAATTCTTTGCCAAGACGTGAGAAGGGTCTTCTTCTCGTTGGACGAATCCTCCGGCATGGTAATCGCTCGTCTGGGGCCAACCGCGTCGCCTCTTCTTTTCGTTGGAGTCGTCGTCGTCGTCGTATATCCATAACGATGACTAAAATGATTCTCTGTGTTTACTCTTCTGTCGTTTAAAGCGTTCGCGTGTAACGTCCTTTTATTGTTCTCGTTGTTATTCCCTGTTTTTGTAAGTACGAGAGAAGAGAGAAAGAATGAATGTCAGAACAAAAAAAAAAAATTCTCTCCTCCTTTGCGTCCACCTTTCTTTACAGCCACACTTTCTGAGCCACACGATGGATCTTCTTCAACGCCCCCGTCTTTTTTGATTGAGTTTGTAGGAAACAGAAAGAAAAAGAGAGAAAAGAGAGGAGGAAAACTTTCTCTCCTCTTCCCTCTGCCGTCGTTTTATTCTCTCTCTCTCGCTCTTGTGAGAGAAGATCTCTCTCTTTGCGCGCGCGCAAAACTCCTCGGAGATCGATCCGAGATCGCGGACGATGAAGATACCGCAGAGCAGTACTCGTACTCGTCGTTTGCGCGCGCGCGCGAAAAAGCACCAAATCTTCTTCTCCGAGAAGAAGAAGAAGAAGAAGAACACACGAGAGGAGAGAATTCAAACGTTTTTTTCTTTCCCCGAGAACAAAAGCGAGAGGACGAGAAAGAAGAAAAACAAAGAGATAAAGAGAGATTTTCAAGCCGTACCGAAAGAGGAGAGAACCACTCCTTTTCTTCTTCTGCTATTCGTATTCGTATCCCTCGTGCTATTACTGCTGCTGCATCTGTCGCTGCTCGCGCGTACTCGTTTGTTGTTTGCAACCGCGCCTGCGTTTCGCGGGCATCGGAGCGCGTTTATCGTCATCATTATTCTTTATATATTCGTTCTTTTTGTGTATTATCTCGCTTTTGTTGTTGTTTGGGGGTCAAAAATTTCTCTCTTTCTCTCTTTCTCTTTCTCCGAAACGACAGACAGACAGACACACACTCTGCGACCACTCGATGAGAGAGAGATCCACGACGAGAGAGAGGTAAAGGTGTTGCGAGCGCTTCTCTTCTCTTTTCTTTCTTCTCAAAAGCGATGCGAAAGTTTTGCGTCGTACCTCTTCTTCTTGCGAGAAAGAAATGAGGCACGACGTGAAAGCGTCGTCGACGTCGAAACTCGATATTGGATTAGGGTTTAATACCCTAAATAAAATGGTGCGAACGTCTCCCCCTTCTGCATTGGAAAACACTTCAAATGTGCACACGTTTGAACAACATCTCACGTAAAGGAAATGGAAGCAACGAACGGCACCGTGGCAGCTTCAGAGGAAGGAAACGATAAAAAAGAGTGGACTACTATTCTCGCGTTCCAAAGCGTCTTCTTGTTCGCAGTCGCGGCGGTGCTCGAAATCTTAGGCGGGTGGCTCGTCTGGCAATTTGTTCGCGAGAAGAAATCGATTTGGTACCTTTTACTCGGGTTCGTTATTTTAATGGCATATGGCGTAGTCCCTACTTTACAACCGTTGGAGGATTTCGGCCGAACGTACGCGGTGTACGGAGGGGTGTTTATCGTATTTAGTTACGCTTTTGCGCGAATAGTGGATGGGTTTAAGTTGGATGTGGGCGATTACGTTGGATGTGCGGTGAGTTTAGTCGGGGTAGTTATCGCCGTGGCGTGGCCGAGGGAGGGAGGCGGTTTGAGTTAGAGTACGTTGTAGTAGCAGTAGCAGTAGCAGTACTAGTATATCATTATTTCCTCTCAAACACCATCCCGACGCTTTTCATTTCCCTCGCGTCGCCGTCGTAATCCACCGGCACCGAGTGACTCTGAATAGCCAACATCGTCTTATCGAACGTCGAGTCTTTCACGTACGCTCTCACGTTCGCCTTCGCCGGCGGATTCATCCACGTCGTCACATCGATCGGTGCGGAAACGTTGAACACTGCCGTGGTTAAGCGTAAAATATCCCCAACCTTTACTCTGCCATCTTTTGAAGCGTTTGAATCCGGAACAATCTCCACAACTTCTATCCGCGTCTCGACGCTTCGTTCCACTCTCGTTTCCTCCAAAATCAAACCGAGAGGCCGGTCGATTTCGACCGCGACTAACTCGCCGGTATACTCGATAGCGGTCGTTTGCATTTGAGTTCCGCCTAAATCGAGCGAAATTGTTCGTTTCTTTGCCTTTTTATCCGTCTCCCCGTCTTCTTCTTGCCCGGTGAGCGCTATGTCGAATCGGTCTTGGCCAACTCCAGAACTTCGTAAAAGCGTGACCGCATCATCGCTTCGTCGTCGTCTTCCATTCGAGGAGGATAAAAAAGCTCGCGTTCTTCTTGTTCGAGAAGACGACGAACACGAAGGATTACCACTCGCGGAGGAGGAGACGGAAGCGCATCGTCGCGCGAGTGATGACGAGACGTGGTAGTTCATTATATATAAAGAGTTTCCCGTGAGGTGATGTTTTGACGATTTTTTCTTTGTGTTGTTGTTCAGAAATATTTATCTATTTCGACTGATTCTTAAACTCCCACTCGTTGGCCATTTTGACGTAAGTGTTGATGGAATCTCTCAGTCTGGTCAAGTCGATCGGTTTCCGTCCGGTTTCCTCGAAATTCTTTTGCTCGTTGGTTAAGATTTTCGTCTGCCACTTATTTTGCAAGCGGTCGTAATCCGCCGACGAGGCGTGCTTCGGATGGTTTTGCGCTCGGTATTCCATGGCAAACTCTTGGACGATATCGCTGACGATGGAGGCGAAGGAGAGGGAGTGCGGGTCATCGAATTCATCGTTTCGTTTGGGAGCGGAAGGGGCGTCGGTGGAACGCGGGGGAGGTGCGCCGGAAGGGAGCGGAGGATTGACGGGCGGGTGCGCGCTAAAATTAGCATCCATTCGCTGGCGTTTTGCGCTCCCTCCGGCGTAACCGCCGACACTGGTGTTGTAGTTGTTGTACCCGTTATTGTTGTAGCCGTTGTTGTTGTTGTTGTTGTTGTAATTATTATAGTTTCCGTTACTGTTGTAGTTGTTGTAGTTTCCACCACCACCTCCTCTGCCACCGGTGTGGTTCGAGTACGGCGGATATTGGCGGTTGGACGGCGGTTGGTGTTGTTGCTGCTGTTGATTGTAATAGTTTTGGTACCCACCATTCGCTGCAGCTGGCATCGCCGGCGTTGTTTGCGATTTCCATCCACTCGGTAAAGCTCTGCCAATCGCATCTCTTTGGTGCGCACTCCCCGGCGTGTTATTCGCCGCGATACCTGGTGGACCTCGTCCTCCCGCGCCGGCGAATCTCGGCGGGGGCGCTAAGCCGGTTCGATTGAATCCCATGCCGCTTCCTGGAGGCGGCGGGCCAGCAGAATTGAATCCACCTCCTCGACCACCCATGGTTGTCGCACTCCCCGGCGGCGCACTACTACCAAAACCACCGGCACTTCCTGGAGTTCGCATGGGTGGTGGTGTTCCCGTTCGAAACCCGACGACGCCGTTTGGCGCCATACCGGCGCCCATCGGAGTCCCCATTCCACCGCGCATGAAACCTCCACCCGGTGTCATTCCACCCCCGTTCATGTTTATACTATTATTCGCATTTGCACTATTCAAACGTCTAATACTCTCCGGCTCACCTTTATCGATAATGGTCCCTTGCGGAACTTTCTGGTTCGCAAACTCCGTGGCGACTTTTTGCAACTCAGAGTCCTTCGCGTATCGTAACTCACCGAGTAAATCGAAAAAACTCCCTCTCGCCGTCTTCGTGTCGCGCATAGCCGCTAACGTTGCTTCTTTACACACGGTCAACCAGTTTCCTAAAACTCTCAAAACCTTTCTCAACAATGGAGCTCTTTGCGGAGAGCACAACGCGCCGCCTAATCGACTGATGCACGTCTGCAACGCGCCCGTCCCGCCTCTCTCGGCGAGCACTCTTTGTAGTTGCGTGCTTCCTGTCATCGATATCGCTTCTAAAAGTAATCCCAAATCTCTCTCGGAAACTTGCGACTCGCCTTTTTCGTCCACTGGGTACGCCAAGTTGAACATTTGAATCGATTTGAGACACGCTTTTTCGTTGCGCAAAGCGCCCTTGGAGTTGCGCAAATCGTCCATGGCGACGTCAATTTCCGAACGTCTTTGAGATGCGCTGGAAATGCCGCCCCATTTGGCAGCGTACGAACCAGCTGGCGCGCGCACGCGCGATCGTCCGCCGCCGCCGCCGCCGCCGCCACCACCACCAAAGCTCGGCACTGATCTCTTCTCCGCTTTCAATCGTTGTTTCTCCTCGTTTTCGTATTTCTTTTCGCGCGCCTTTTTCGCGCGATCGTACGCTTTTTGTTCCTCCGGCGGTCGCCATTTCTTCTCCTCGTCTTTCAACTTTTTCGATTCAGAGCGTCTGAAGGATCCACCCTTCTCTTGTTCGTGTTGTACTCGGGCTTCCTTTTCTTCTTTCACGATTTGGTCTTCGTCGCACTCCAACATCACCGGCGTTTCGTCCTCCAAGTGAATCTTTTCCTCGTCGTCGTCTTCGGAATCGTTGGCGTACTTCTCCGCCTCTCTCGCGGCTTTCGCACCGCCAATCCATCCGCAACACGCGGCGGTTTCGCAAAAACATCTCATAGGTTTTTCCCCGTACCTTTCAAACTTGTAATCGATGGTAATCTCTTCCCCCGGTTGAATCTCTCTCAGCGCGAAAACGCCGATGCACAACTCGCCTTTTACCATCCATTTTTGCGTCTCGCAGTTTGGATCGCACGAGTGGTTCAAAAACCTCCCAACGCCGCCTCTTTCCGTGGCATCGATAGTTTCCGAACTCGACAAAGTCATGAAATAAAAGTGCCGCCTCTTTTCCCTCGCGTATTGCCTTTTCCTCTCCTCGTACGCTTCCTCGTGCAACACCTCGCCGACGTACTCCAACACGAACTCGCCCGGTTTAATATTCTCCTCCGAGAACAATCCGTGTCCTTTCTTACTCGACCGTTTGACCTCTAACTCTTTAAACTTCTTCCTGGAAAACCTCTGGTTCTTACACGCGGTCGAACACGGACAAAATTTAGGATCGCACTCGGTTAACACCAATCTGTTCACGCACTCTTCCTCGCATCCGCTTCCGGTCTCCGGGTCGATGGCGCAGTTACACACCATGATGTCGTCCTCGGTTAACTTCCTCGGCTCTCTGTGTTTGAAGATGTTCCGCGAGACTCTCGACCAGACGTGCGCGTTTTCGATTGGTTTGCACATCATGGTATCGTCGTCCGAATCGTTCGAATCGTCAGAGTCGTTTGAATTTTTTTTCTTCCTCCACCCACTCGCTCCACCTTTTTCCTTCTTTGTCTTCTTCTCATCATCGTCTCCTCCTTTCTCACTTTTAACTCCCAACTTCTCTCGTTCGTCCTCTTCGTCCTCCTCTAAAATCTTCCTCCCGATTTCCTCCGCTTGTTTCCTCTTTTGTTCTTTCTCTTGCGCTTTCATCAGGACGTCGATTTCATCGTCGAGTAATTCCTGAGGATCATCGCACGTGCTGAACTCTTGGTGGAAGTTTTTGTGGCAAAACCATTGCTCGTGTTCGCCTAACTTCAAAGCGACAAAGTTCGGCACTCGTCGCCAGACTTGGCACGAGTCGCACTGGACCCACGCGTCCGTGGTTAAAGGCGTTTGCGCGAGGAGGTCTCTGAGCGTTTGCGAGTACCCGTCGTCCTCCATCGTGTCTGAATGAATTTGTGTTTCGACGACGATGGAATTCAAAATGTCTCTTCCAATGAAAGAACAACACAACAATACCTTCAGCAAAGAGAGAGAGAGAGAGAGAGAGAGAGAACGAGCGCGCGCGCGCAAAATACGCTCCTCTCGAAAGAACAAAAGACTCTGTAAAAGAATAAAAGAACGAAAAGTGCTTCTTCTTCTTCTTCTTCTCTGATTTCTTCTTCTTCTTCTTCGCTTCGTTCGTCT
>Ga0115557_1003087_pt1 | contig 10947 bp, 8 predicted proteins | sample COGITO_mtgs_1104_FD_87280 | JGI IMG/M metagenome (GOLD analysis project Ga0115557, IMG submission 87280) | Pelagic marine microbial communities from North Sea - COGITO_mtgs_110421 | ecosystem: Environmental > Aquatic > Marine > Epipelagic | place: Germany:Helgoland, sampling site Kabeltonne... | reverse complement strand
TAATCAATAGCTGTTCTTAGGACCGAGAGAGAGAGAGTTAATTCAACGTGCGAGGGGTCGTTCCTCGCGATATAATTCTGAAGCAAAAAGTCACATCATCAAACAACGGCAAATTTTTTCAACGACCAAATGAACTGAGTCAAATCAAATGAACGCTAAGTCGTGCAATCGATGTGTATTTCAAAGTGTTGTTTATTATTACTAGTCAAAGCAGCGGCAATAGTAGCTATGTGGTATTGTTGTGTTCTTTTTTCATTATACATCCGTGTGCGCCGAGCGTTGAGTTCCGTTTGGCGTCGTCGCGGTACCTCGTTCTCTCTGGCTTTCGTGACCGAGCGAATGGCCTCGCTTCTTCCGAGATCTCGACGGCGTCGCTTGGATTTCACACCCGCCGTACATTTTCCTCTGGAAATTGGAAAAAGCTTTCGCGATGGCTTCTTCCACGTCGTGGTCGCGAATTCTCGAGTACACTCTGACTTTGCGTTCTAAAAAGTTGGTCGGCAACAAGGAGGAGACTTTCGATCGGTCGATGTGGAAGGATTCTTCGTCGGTTAATTCTTGGAAGAATTTCACTCTCGAGACTGGATCTTTGTCTTTCATGGAGTAATCGATTTTGACGTTGTGAACGATGATCATTTCCGGTTTCAAGCCGCCCGGTATGGTGTTGCTAGTGCTATTGGATTCGTACGAAGTGGAGATATCTTCCTCCGTGACGTCTTTGAAATCGCTCAAATACTCCTCCGGGACCGTGTATTCGTTGACAAAAACGTACAAATCTCGTTTTCGTAATCGTTTAATTATATCGCGCGCTTTTTGTAACTCTGGTTCGTTCGAAAATTCGATTTGTTTCACGATCGTATCGTCCAGTTTAATAAACTCTTTCGGGTCTCGAATGGCGTGCGATATTCGACTGTTCCATCCAACGTCTGCTTCGACCATGGCGTCTACAATCATATACTCCACCGCCTTCGCTTTTTTATGCGTGTACACCACGTGGTGCATATTTGCGCGCATATCAAACAATCTGTACACGTTGTATACCTCGCTCGCTTTGAAACAGATCTCGTCGTCGATGACTTTCATGAACGAAATCAACCGGTTCATGTCTACCGAAGCAGATATGCCGGTGTTTTTCGAGTCTCGCATCAAATACTCAAACTTATCCACGTCCACGCTGTTTCTTTTATTCGCCACGATGTCGAACAAAAACTTATTCTCTTTATACCCAGAATCGTTCGAACTGATTAAATCTTTCACTTTTTGGACTATTCTAGGCGATAAGTCGACGCCGTTGTCCTCGACCAGCCACTCGAACATATCACACGACATGTCCTCGTGACTCCACTTCTTTGCCTCGGCTTTGCCTAATCTCAGCGGTAAAAACTCGTTATCGAACACGTGCGAATACGGCCCATGGCCTAAATCGTGACATAAACCGGCTAATTGAACGCATAACTTATCCTCCGCGTCCCATTTCAACGATCGCGTCGACCTCGTCAAAGTCTCGTACACGTTGCTCGCCAAGTGCGACGTCCCCAACGAGTGTTCAAACCTATTATGCGAAGCTCCCGGAAAAACGTAATACGCCGTCCCTAACTGCTTCAACTCCCTCAACCTTTGCATCTGCGGCGTATCGATCACGTCGCACAACTTCCCGCTAAAATACATGTGATTATGCACCGGATCGTTCACGACTTTCCCTTTATTCCTTTCCCGTGATTTCGTGTAATAATCTTGCACGATGAGGGGTTCACTCGCGCGTAAAATGTTCGGGTTCTGTCGCATTTGCGACATTGGTATTTCACCAGAAATGTTGATGTTGTTCTCCTCGTCCTCTCGCACTTGCGACATGGGTAAGTACGGCTCGTCCGGTAAGTTATCATCGTCCACCACTAAAAGTCTTCCATCGTCTTTATTCTCATTCTTAGAAGTCGTTGTCGTATCATCTGCGCATAAAAATTCAATTTTTAAATCAAACTCGTAAAAACAAAAAAACGTACCGTTATTATTCACCGCTTTGCTATTGCTCCTTCCTCCTCCCTTTTGTTTCTTCTTTCTCTCCGGAGTGTCGTACGCTAAATCCTCCTCCTCGTATTCTTGGCTGCTATACCCAAAGACTCGTTTAGACTTCATCTGCAATTTTTTGCTTTTTTTTTTCTTCTTTTTTTTTCTGCGATGATGAATGAAAAAATATGAATTGAAGAAGCTTTGTATATGAATTGAAGAAGCTTTGTTAAAAAAGAGATGAACAAAAAATGGACAGACAGACAGACAGACCAAAACAACAACAAACGAGAGGGAAAAAAAGCAATCGAATCCAAAATCGTCACATTAGTACTACTACTACTTTATAATAAGTAATACACACAGAACAATAATGACGAATAATAATCTCATCGCGTCGCTCCTGAGAGACGACAAATCAAAGATGGCCACGTTAATCGCGTGCGGCGCGAGCGCGGTGGCGTTGATTTATTACAACCGGGAAGTTCGGAATCAAATCGCGAATATTTTCATGGTGCGTTTTCTTCTTCTTCTTTTCGTCGCAGCCGTCGTCTTTCGATGGTCTTCTTTTATCATCATCATCATCATCTCTTTGATGATGATGATGATGGTGATGACGATGCCTCTGCTCGCGTGTGAGAGAAAAACAACGCGCGTCTTATCTTTTGCGAGTGTTGATATTACGCGAGATGGACGACGCGTGTTGTCGCGCGAGAGAGAGGAAGATGGAGAGTGGATAAACCTGAAAAGCGCGATTGGATTTTTGGGTCCAAATTCTCTCTCGCCGCCGTCATCATTTCATCGTTTCATCTTCATCGGAGAGGCTTCTTTTTTCTGGTTTTGATGTGACTCTCTCTCGTTCGTTCTCACAAAACGCGAGAAGTCGACGCGTACGCTCTGTTCATAATGCATGCGTTTGTATTCTTATTTACTGACCGACCGTATTTCTCTCCTTTTACAATAAAAAAAAACTTAATAGGGCGCTGCGGTGGCCACCTCTGGACCAGGCGTCTTATCTGGCAGCACGAACAACGCGGCGAGTAAGAAAGAAAGCAACGGGGACGCCTCCGATGGCGGCGATGCGGAGAACCAACAGCAACTGATGATGCAACAGATGCAGCAACAACAGCAACAAATGCAAGGTGGTGGGATGCCTGGGCAAGAGGAAGAGTTATCCGCGATTGAACGATTTTGTACGGACGTGACGGACGAAGCGAAGAAAGGGTTGTTGGACCCGTTGGTCGGGAGAGACGACGAGTTGAGAAGAGCTATTCACGTCTTGTCCAGACGAACGAAGAATAACCCGATTTTGTTGGGCCAATCTGGTGTTGGTAAGACGGCTATTGTGGAAGGTTTGGCGCAGAGAATCGCGACTGGTGACGTGCCTTTGTCGCTGAGAAACGCGAAGTTGTTGGAGTTGGATTTAGGCGCGGTTGGCGCCGGCTGTCAAATGCCGGGGGAGTTTGAAGAGAGATTGTCTATGGTCGTGCAAGAAGTTGTCGACGAAGCCGAGAATCAGCCAGTGATTGTATTCATCGACGATATTCACAACTTGATTCCGCCGCCGCCGAATGGGAACAACGGGTCGGCTATTTTGAAACCGGCGTTGGGGAGAGGTTTGTTGAGGTGCATCGGGTGCACGTCGGTGGATAAGTTTAAGAAATCCATCGAAACTGACGCGGCTTTGGAACGTCGATTTCAGCAAATTCCAGTGGAAGAACCGGACGTTGATTTCACCGTTTCTATTTTGCGCGGGTTGAGACCGAGATACGAACAGCACCACAACATCGCCATCTCGGAAGGCGCGTTGTTATCGGCGGCGCAGTTATCGGCCAGGTACGTCAGCGGACGTCAGTTACCAGATAAGGCGATCGATTTGCTCGATGAAGCCGCCGCGGCGGTTAGAATGAACAAATCGTCTAAACCGGAAGCGTTAGACGTGTGCGACCGAAAAATAAAGCAGTTGCAAAAAGAACGCAATCAGTTGTTGTTGAAGCAAAGAAGCGAAAACGCAAAGGCTGGTCAAAACAACATCGCCGCGGCGGAATTGCAAAAGCTCGCCGCGCAATTGCACGACGAGAAGAAGAAACGAAAGGAGCTGCAAAAGAAAGTTACGAGTGAAATGACGTGCATGAACGCGTACAGACAAGCGCAAGCGCAGTTGGCGTACACGGTGAGAAAGATTCAAAACGCCAACGCCAAAGTACAGTTGGCCTCGGCCGCGGACGCGCCAGACGAGTACAAAGCTCAACTCGCGAATTGCAAGAGCGACCTCGCCAAATTGGAAGCGGAAAAAGAGCGCGTGGAAGACGAGGTGAAGAAAGCGGAAGGCGAAGTGTTGTCCTTACAAGGTGGTGGGGTGATGTTGAGAGAAGAGGTGACGGATGCAGACGTCGCGACAGTCGTGTCCAGATGGACCGGCGTACCGGTGGCGAAATTGGTCTCTTCGGAGAAACAGAAATTGTTGCAATTGGAATCGGAACTTCACGAAAGAGTCATCGGTCAAGAAGAAGCGGTCACATGCGTCGCCGAAGCCGTGCAACGCTCGCGCGCGGATCTCGCCGATCCGAATGGGCCGGTCGCCTCGTTCATGTTCCTCGGTCCGACTGGCGTCGGAAAGACAGAATTGGCAAAGGCTTTAGCATCGTATCTCTTCAACTCGGACCAAGCGTTGGTGCGTTTGGACATGTCCGAGTACATGGAAAAACACTCCGTGGCTAGATTGATTGGCGCACCGCCAGGCTACATCGGCTACGACGAAGGGGGCATGCTCACCGACGCGGTTCGACAAAAGCCGTACTCGGTCGTCTTGTTCGATGAGATTGAAAAAGCGCACGTCGATGTCTTTAACGTCTTGTTGCAGTTGTTGGATGAAGGCCACGTGACGGATACTCAAGGTAGAAACGTTTCGTTTAGAAACTGCTTGATTATCATGACTTCGAACTTGGGTTCGGACGAAATGAACTACCAAAACAAAAGAAGAGGAAGAGGTAACGTGAAAGACGCCGTCATGCAACACGTCCGATCGCACTTCAGACCAGAATTTATCAACAGAATCGACGAGTTTATTTGCTTTGAATCGCTCAACCATTCGCAAATCGAAGAGATTGTCCAATTACAACTCAAGAACTTGTCCAACAGAGTCGATGGCCAACGCATGGCGATTGAATACGACAAATCCGCGGTTGAATATTTGGCGAGAGAAGGCTACGATCCGCAATACGGCGCTCGTCCGGTCAAACGTGCCATTCAAAAACAATTGTTACAGAACTTGTCCACGGAAATCTTGAAGGGCAAATTCAACGAAGACGATACGATTTTAGTCACCGCGGATAGACACGGCTTGTGCCTCGCCAACGGTCAAAAGATTGTGCGAAAAATCTACGACATCACCGAAGCGAGCGACGACGACGAGGACGAGCTTTAGAGATAAAACGATGAACGATCAACACACAACTACTACAGTACTGCGAAGAAACAAAAACAACAACAAAACATCATAGAAGAGTTTGGCTTTTAAAAATAATCACAAATATTATCTTGAATCTTGAATTGAATGAATTGGCACGCTAAGTGCTTCCTTATTATTTCTTGTTCCTCCTCTCCTCGTTAAACGCGTCCCCCCCAACATTTTTTTCCCAATTAAAACCACCCCCGGATAAAATCTCTTTCGACACGCTTCAATCAATCCACAATCACGCAGTGTGACTTTCTTGGAATATGATATCACTAATTTGCATCTACTGGATTTCTATCTCTCTCTTTGTTTTAATATCGTTAAGAAAAAAATTGGTTGGTTCCGCCTTTCCTCTCGTCGCAGAAGATTTTAAGAACACACTATTTATGTTAAACATCATTGTTCGGAAACTTTGCCTTTATAAGAAAGAGCGACGATTACAACTCGTCTTTCTTCCTCAACTGCTCCAACTGCTTCAAAATAGCCTCCCCTTTATTCAATGCCGCCTCTCTTTTCTTCCACGTCGCGACCTTGGTGTTGTGTTCCAGCTTCGCCGCCTTCATGTCTGACTTTATCGTCTTCAACTCCTCCGATCGTTTCTTCAACTCTTCCGCGATGTCCGCGGAAGTCTTCCCGTCGAATTTCTCAATCAACGCGATTTCGTTCGGTTTGCACGCTTTCTTCGTCTTCACGTCGCACTTCTCCACGTCTAAGGTTTTCTTCGTAAACGCGAGCATTGCGTCGAAATCTCTCCCTTGTTGATAATCCTTCCCTTTCTTGTCCCCTGCGAGGAAGTATTTAATCGTCGGGTACCCTTGCACGCCCATTTTCTGACACGTTTGCGCGCCATCCGCGGTGCAATCCACGTCCACGATCATCACCGACGCGTGATCTTTGTATTTACTGCCGAGCTTGTCCCACGCGGGTTTCATGCTCTTACAGTGGCCTCACCAAGGCGCGAGAAATTTCACGAAGACGTTCTTGTTCGATCCTAAAACCGCGGAGTCGAAATTTTTGTCCGTCGCGAGGAACGCGGAAGCGTTCACTCCTTTGAAAGAGCTCGGGGAAAAGGTAAAGGTGAAAAGGGCGAAAATGAGGAACGAGAGAGAGGATGATCTCGTGTAAGTCGTCATCATCCTTGATGATTAATTACTACGTGTTGTGCTCTCTGTGATGAGTGTAGTCAGAGAGAGAACACGAATACAATCTGGCGAAATTTGATGAGAGATCGAAGAAGAGAATTTTTTGGTCGTCAAAAGGAACTGTGTGATGATGAGAAAAAGTGATAGATATTTTCTTCTGTCTTGCAATTTGACAAAAACGCAAATAATTTTAAATTCGTTTGCTTGAGAAAAATTCTTCGGAAGAAGAAGAGAAATTTGATGTGATGGTAAGATGATGGGACAACAACAAGGCGAAGAAGAAGAATTCAAAGAAGAAGAAGAAGGAGTAGGAGGAAAAGACGACGACACGAATGATTTTGATGGCAAAGAACTCGCGTCAGAGTTACTCAGAATCATCTCCTCGGATTTCTCTTTAAACGAGCTGGCGTTTGTGCCTCCGTGGAAGCATTTGAGAGAGTTGTTAGGGGAAAAGTTTGCCGACGATGAAGAAGACGAAAACGACCGAAAGCGGTTAAAGTTGTTTTATCGCTCGTTTTGCGTCCGAGAACATAAACTGGCGATTAACGCGCACGTTATAGTGCCCGTATTAAACTACGTGTATTCTCAGTTGAGGAGGAAAAAGGACGAAAAGAATGACGATGATGCCTTCTTGGATGATGATTTGAAAGTACTTTTATGCGTGCTCACTGGCGACAGTTTATCCGGTTGGAACGTGAGAAAAAGAAGAGTCTTGGAAGCGTTGGAAAAGGACGGTGACACGACGAGTGATGATCAAGAGAAGAATAGGATGAAAGAGATGGAACGAGAAATGATGTTTGCCACGTTCGTACAAACAAAGTTTCCAAAGTCCACGGCGGCGTTTGCGCACAGAAGGTGGGTGATTATGACGTGTTGTTTTCACGGCGGCGGCGCGGAGAGAAGGAATCACCTAATACCAAGAAACGCGCGAAGGGATACGACGATGTTATCATTATTGTTATTAAATAATGTATACGAACGAGAAACTCTCGCGTGCGAACAAACGTGTCGACGGAAGCTGAGCAATTACGCCGCGTGGTCGCACAAGTTGTTCGTCTTTGAACTCGTCCATGTGAAGCAAAACGTGAACGAACCGGATGAGCTCTTGGAACGGGCGAAGAGCGTCTTGCGAGAATCAAAAACAAACATTTCTTCCTCCGATCCGAGCGCGTGGCATTTTCGACGCGCAGTAATTCGCTCAGTTTACGATCGACTACTTCACTACGATGCAGTGAAGAAGAGATTCTTCGATGAAGTGATCGTTGACGAATTCCGTTTCGTGCGCGAAAAGATTGCGGCGTTTCGCGGACGGGAAACGCTATGGCACCATCGTAAAACGGTGTTGGCGCATGTGCTCCTCAAATGCTCCGACGACGACGTTCGAAACGAAATCGTCACGGAGGAAATAGAGTTTGCGATAAATAATAATAATAAGGCAGACGAAATCAAAGTGCGAGACGTGCCGTGGGCGACAAAGTACGAAGACGGGGATGAAGCTCGCCTTCTTGCATCCTTTAGTAAATACGTGTGTACAATATTTAGTCGCTTTTGCAAAAAGTTATAGGTATGAATTAAAGATGATAGCAATATATAGAGAGTGTTAGCGTATTAATATAACAATCGCTTTTTAACGCGCAGCCATTTCCCTCGCACCGTCCAGCCACGGGTACTTCTGCGATCGTTCGATTTCAAACTTGTCGATTTGGTCGTTCTTCAACATCGTCAATCCAACGTCGTCCAAGCCATTCAACAAGCAGTGCTTGCGGAACTCGTCAACTTGAAAGGAAATCTTAGAACCATCCGCTCTCGTGATGGTTTGCGCCGCGAGATCGACTTCTAGCTCTTTCATCTCGTTGGCGTCTTGCATCAACGTTCTCACCGTCGGTTCGTCCAAAACAATCGGCAACATGGAGTTCTTGAAGCAGTTGTTGAAAAAGATGTCCGCGAAGGAGGTGGAGATAATGCACCTGATTCCCAAATCGTTGATGGCCCACGGCGCGTGCTCTCGGGAACTGCCGCAACCAAAGTTATCGCCGGCAACTAAGATCGAGGTTCCTTTCCATTCTGGTTTGTTCAAGACGAAGTCCGGTTTTTCCGAGCCGTCGGCGTTAAATCGCATTTCGTAAAACGCGCCAACGCCCAATCCGGTTCGTTTGATGGTTTTCAAAAACTGCTTCGGGATAATCATGTCCGTGTCGATGTTTTGCAAGTCCATCGCAGCGGCTTTACCTTTGAGCGTCGTAAACGTCGGCATACCACTACTACCGCTGCCAGATTTCGCTTGGTCCACTCTCGGTCGCGGCGGCACGATGGATTGGTTTGTCAAAAAGTCCTTGTCGACTTTCTTCGGGACGTCGTCGCCAGTCAAACCGGCACCAGAACCGATTTCTCTGACATCGCACAACTTACCAGTAATGGCCGCGGCAGCAGCCATGGCTGGCGACACCAAGTGCGTTCGGCCGCCGTTCCCTTGACGACCTTCAAAGTTTCTGTTTGAAGTCGAAGCGCATCGTTCACCCGGCAACAACTTATCCGGGTTCATGGCGAGGCACATGGAGCACCCCGGTTCTCTCCAATCAAAACCGGCTTCAATCAGGACGGTGTGCAAACCCTCTGCTTCGGCTTGGTCTTTGACGATACCCGAACCCGGGACCACCATGGCGTACACGGAACTGGCAACTTTCTTGCCTTTGGCCACGGCGGCCACGGCTCTGAGGTCTTCAATTCTCCCGTTCGTGCACGATCCGACGAACACCTTGTCAACCGCAACGTCCTTCATTTTTGTCCCTGGAGTCAAACCCATGTATTCCAACGATCTTCGCATCGCGTTCGCCCTGGATTCGTCAAAATCGTCCGGGTTTGGCACGACGCCGGAAATGCCGACGGTATCTTGCGGCGACGTTCCCCACGTGACGGTCGGTTCAATATCCTTCGCGTCAATAACCACAACCTTATCAAACTTGGCATCCGCATCGGTACCTAACGTTTTCCAGTACGCCACCGCCTTCTCCCAAGTCTCACCACTCGGCGCCATCGGTCTGCCTTTCAAGTATTCGTAGGTGATCTCATCCGGCGCGATCATTCCGGCTCTCGCGCCAGCTTCAATCGCCATGTTGCAAATACTCATTCTCGCTTCCATGGACAACTCACGAATGGCTTCGCCAGAAAACTCGATGACAGACCCGTTACCCCCGGCGGTACCAATCTTTCCAATCACGTGCAAGATCAAATCTTTGGAGGTGACGCCATCCATCAACTTGCCGTCGATTCTCACGTTCATATTCATGCTCGGCTTTTGCAACAACGTTTGCGTGGCCAACACGTGTTCGACTTCACTCGTCCCGATACCAAACGCTAACGCACCAAACGCACCGTGCGTGGCCGTGTGGGAATCCCCGCACACGACTGTGGTCCCCGGCAACGTAAAGCCTTGTTCCGGCCCGATGATGTGCACGATTCCTTGTCTCTTGTCTTCCATCCCGAAATACGTGATGCCAAAGTCCTTCACGTTCTCCTCCATCTGCACCACTTGCACTCTCGATTCCATCTCCGTGATGAACGTTTCCACGCTTTCAAACTTCGATCGGTCCGAAGTCGGGACGTTGTGATCCACCGTCGCCAACGTGTTGTCCGGTCTTCTCACGTTTCTCCCGGCTAAACGCAAAGCCTCGAACGCTTGCGGCGACGTGACTTCGTGCACCATGTGTCTGTCGATGAACACTAACTTTGTCCCGTTATCTTCCGTGGCAATCGTGTGATCGCGGACAATTTTGTCGTACATGGTCATGCCAGCCCTCGGGGAGATTGATGAAAACAGAGAAGCGCGGCGATGGGAAGTTGGATGTCTTCCAATTTTAATCGCCGCCAACACAGATTTCTTTTTTCCACTACTCGTCATCGTCGAGGAAGAAGAAGACAAAGAAGAAGATCTTTTTTGCGAGGAGGAGGAGAGCAATCCACTGTGGACAGAAACAGGACGAGAAGAATTCATCATCGCGTCGTTTGGATGTGTGTATAAATGCGACAGTAAAGTAGTTTTCTTCTTAACGATAAAAAGATCGCCGCTCTTTGTGTTTGCGCTTTAATTATTATGAAGAAGTCGTTCGTCGTTTTAGGAGGAAATTTTTTGTTTCTTTCTCGCGAGCTAAAAAAAAAATATCTGAGAGGCCAGATCTCACAAAAACACAAGAGAGACAGAGACAAGCTTTTATATACAAATTTATATCACAAACATCGACTATTATATACAGAGAAGAAGACAACAGACACAAATAATACAAAATTAAAAAGGCCCGACGCTTTCAAACTCGATGAATTCCACCGGTTCGTCACCGATGACGCGAG
>Ga0115557_1003082_pt1 | contig 10964 bp, 7 predicted proteins | sample COGITO_mtgs_1104_FD_87280 | JGI IMG/M metagenome (GOLD analysis project Ga0115557, IMG submission 87280) | Pelagic marine microbial communities from North Sea - COGITO_mtgs_110421 | ecosystem: Environmental > Aquatic > Marine > Epipelagic | place: Germany:Helgoland, sampling site Kabeltonne... | reverse complement strand
TCCAAATACGACTGGGACGATCACGTGTCTATTCTGCGCGACTAAGTTGACGATGTAATCGTTGTTCCAAAGGAAAAGCGCTCGTTCAGAAACTTGGAAGTGACTGGACTCGACACATCGCGAAATTTGCTGAAACAACGGGATCATCGTCTTGGTGAACTCTTGCGGTTGCGTCAACTCTAAAACTTCCTCCAACTCGCCTAAAAATAAAACCTCCTTTTGAGAGTTTGTCACCGGCCAATACTTTAATAATCCTTTCAATACCGGATCCGCCAAACGCGGATCTTTCTCCACAAACTGCGTCACGCAGTATAATAATTGCTGATGATACATCGCCATGCACTTTGGCTTGTGCAAAGGCAGTAAAGCGCGGACGAGAAACTTCTTGTGTTCCTCCTTCAAAGGTAACGCGAACCCGTTGATGATCGATCCGAGAATTTCCAACAACTCTGCGATGCCGTTGTGTTTTTCCGTTTCGTATATGAATCTAAAGAATATGTTGTTGATAGCCTTTCGAATGAAAGGTCGATGCACCATGAATTTTCCGTAAATCCTGTGCAAAATCGTCTTCAAGTAATCTCTCTCTCTCGGGTCTTCCGAATCGAACAATTCTAAAAGTTTCAAAACAAACGCGTTGTCAACGTATTTTTTCCCAATCTTTGCGTCGACTTCGTTGGACACCACGCACCTCAACAGAAACTCGTAGACGATTTGTAAGTGCGGCCAAGCTGGTTCTAACTTTGGTTCTTCTTCTTCGGGATCGAAATGTTCTCCAGCGGCGTTCCCGGTTTGTTCCGAGCTTCTCGGCGGCAACGCTCGAAAGAGATTGCACGAAAGCATATACATGACGTCGTCAAACACCTTGTCCGTGAACTTAGCCGTGTTGTCTTGATTGACGTAATCTCCGAGTTCTAACAGCGTTTGTCTTTTGATTTCTTTCTCTCGAACGTGCGAAGTTGGATCGGTAAAATCAAACACGTACGAGCACAACTGTAACTTTTTACGAAATAAACTTTGTCGGTCCGAAGCCGGCACGTCTCGAAACAGAAACAGAGGTCGATTTTTATCGTACAACTCCTCTAAAGGAGCGATGTTGTTCTTATTACTACTACCCGCCTTCGTCATCGTCGTCGTCGTCGTTATCGAGTCTTTCTTCTTGTTTGAGTTCGAGGACGATGCCGTCAGCGACGATCGGTCTCTTTCTCCAGGAGATCCTCCTCCGCTCTCGTTGTTGTTTGTGGTGGTGGTAGTTTCTCCCCCTTGTTGGGACGAAGGTGCCGCTTCTCCTCCTTTTTCTCCTTGTCCTTGCTGATTTGTGAAAGAGTTCTTTCGTCCAACCATGGACAACTGCTTCTTCACGTTCTTCAGCATGACGACTAAAAAGACGACGACGCGACGACGATGATGGTTTTGATGCTGCGAAAATTACTCCTCTTCAAAAGAAAGTACGCGCGCGCGCGCGCGATTCTGTCTGGTTTTGTCGTCGATCAAAAACAAAGAGAGATTTTTTTTGCTTTCTTCGCGTTCTGTCTCGTTCTTTCTTTCTCTCTGCTTCTGAATGAGTCGCTCGGTCCACTTCTCTTTCTCTGTACTTCTTCTTCTTCTTCTTCTTCTTCTTCTTTACACGGATAATTCAAGAGCAGCAGCACGATTCTTCGAGCGCTTCTTCTCTTAAAAGAGAGTTAAAACTCCTCCTCTCCCAACAAAGAAAGATACGCTCTTTTTTTATAACGATGAGAGTTAAAGAGAGAAAAGATTACCCCCCCCTCTGACTGACTCTGAAAGAAGAAGAAGAAGAAGAAAGAAGAAGAAGAAGACAAGTTTTTTTCTCTTTTTTCCTAAAGTCTGTTTTCTAGGGAAGGAAGATATTTTTGGTTTGACTCGCTTCTGCGACCTAAAATAGAGAGAAAGAAAGAGAAAAAAATATCACAACACACAACACACACACTCTCTCTCTCTCTCTCTGCGCGCAGAGTGTTGACGACGACGACCTATGATTTTTACGACGATGATCGACGAGGAGAGAAAGAGACTGCGAACAACAAGAAGAGAAAAAGAAGAAGAAGCTCATCGACGAGGATCTTTTTCTTCTTCCTCTCCCGTGCTTCTTCTCTCTCCGAAGAACTTCTCCACGACCAGCGCGTGTGGGTTTTTTTCTTCCTTCTCTTCTTCGTGTTTGCAGTCGCCGACGACCGGGAGAATACACCACCAAAACCGAACACGACGACGACGAAGACAACACCAAAGAGAAGACGACGAAGACGACGAAGACGACGAAGACGAACGAGGGAGGATTAGTTTGCTCTTGCCGTTCCACGATGACGAGGACGAGGAGGACGAGCCTTCTTCTTTGTGCGCCTCTTCCTCCTCGGAGGACGAGGAAGAAGACCAAGAAGACCAAGAAGAAGAAGAAGAAGAAGAAGACTCTTTGAGCAAAAGAGTTTTCTCGCCTTTGCTGTATTTTTACGATAGCAATAAAACGCTCTCTGAGAAAGAAGAAGAAGAAGAAGAAGAAGAAGAAGAAGAAGAAAAGGACGAAGGCGAACCAGACCAACGAGAAGAGAGAATGGCAGGAGTTTCTACGACAAGAACAACATCTCGAGATGCCGCGACTCTGGTGTACTTGCGAGGCAACTCTTCGAAGGAGAACGCGGCGAGTTTTAGAGTCGTCGTTCTCACAACCGATGGGAAAACGAGCGATGAGATGCGGTGGCGCAAGTACGGACAAAAGTTTGTTAAAGGAAGCAAATATCCTCGTAGCTATTATAAGTGTACTTCTATCTCGAACATGAACATTCAAAAGCACGTGGAAGAAGTGGACGACAACGGGGGACAAAAAATATTGGTAACGTTTCACACGCAATCACTCGATTTTGCAAAGGATTTGGAGCGGAGAATACCCGGCAGCGCTCTGATAATGCCAACAGATTAACATCGAATACGCAGTAGTTTATTTTAGTATGGTGTAGTAAAGTGGTCACGTGAACAACTTTGATGTGAGAACTATTTTCAACTGACGATGAATTTTTACGAGATTATTACCATCTCGACTTCCCCTCATCGCGCGATGGCGGTGGCCTTCTATCATCCCTTCTGTCATCTCTTCTGTCATCTCTTCTGTCATCCCTTCTGTCATCCCTTCTGTCACCACCTACGCCACGACTTGGTGGGCGATCGTCTCTTCGTCTATCGCCGCCCCATCTATCGTCTCCTCGGCTCGGCGGCCTATCGTCGCGATCACCAAATCCTCCTCTTCTAGGTTCGTATCGGTCGGTTCCCCGACTCGGAGGTCTATCGTCATCTCTACCGCCGCCTCTACCCCATCGACTTCCGCCGGAGCGGTCATCTCGGTCGTCTCTGCCGTCACGTCGATCACCTCGGTCGCGAAGATGTGGCGGAACGAATCCACTTCCTCTGTCCGAATCCCCGCCGCCTCTGCTCGACGGTCTTCGCGCTTCCTCAGCTTCACGCTCAGCTTCGGCCTTCTTGCGTTCCAAAGCTTCGGCTTCATCTCTTGCCTCCAATTCCATTTCTTGAAGACGACGTATGTACGCCTTTCTACGCTTGATCTCGCGCTCAGCCTTGCGTTGCTTCTTCTGCTCTTCTAATTTGCGCTCTCGCTCGGCTTGCGCCGCGGCGATTTCATCCGCGCGTCTTAACATGATTGCAGATTTGAACGCAGCTTGAGTCTCCGTCATCTTTTGCAATCTCTTCTTTTCGACAATATCTTGCTCCCACTTTGCTTTTGTTTTCACGGTTATCAACTTTTGCTGTTCGTGGAAAAACTTTTCGTCGTCAACTTTTCGCCCTTCGTACGCTTGCTCAATCAACGGCACCATCTCCTCTCTCTTAGCTCTTTCCAAGTGATCCATGGTTTTGGCGACCTTCAAAAGTTTCTTTTCCATCTGTTGACGTTCAGAAATTTGTTCTTTGATGGCAGTTTCCATCAAAATTCTCTTGTCCAAAGTTTGACCTTCTTCCAACTTGATGGAAATCTTCTTCCCTTTCTTCTTCTCTTGCTCCGCGAGCAACGCCAAGGCCTCTTCCTTTTCTTTTTCCTCCATTTCGGCGCGAATGCGTTTTTCTTCTCGTTGACGAGATTCCACTTCGAGGCGTTTGGCTTCTGCCGCTTCGTGAGCGCGTTGCGCCGCCAATCGTCTTTCCTCTTCTTCCTTCTCTTGCTCCGCGAGTAGACGTTCAGCTTCTTCCTTGCGTCTTTCGATGATAACTTTCCTCGCCAAAGCTCGCTTGTGCTCTTGTTCGACCGCGCTTCGAATCGCTTCCGCGTTTTCTATGCGCTTGCGTTTCATCGAGTCCAAATCAGAAGCCGCCGTCGTAGACGGCGTCAACTCGCGGCAGGCATCGCGAAGTGTCGTCGCAACTCGGACGAGATAATCGTCCACGGACTTTTCCTGGATGTCATCGCCAACAAAAACAATCATCTGTTGTTGGTGATCGATTCGTAAGGACAGATACCCTGATTTCACGGCTCGAACAAGCGCCAATTCAACTTCGTAATATGGAAGAAATGGGACCAAGCTCTTCGCTCTTTCGAGCTTCAACGTTCGGTACACCTTCGATTGCTGATTGAACATTCGCAAAACCGACAAAGTTTTCAACAACGGAATGAAATCGGAAACTTCGATGGATTTCACGGAGACTTCAGCAGAGAGTTTGAATGTGACAGACTCTAAAGCTTTCAACTTCGACTCGGCTTTTTGGCACAAGTCGAGCGGATGAAAACCGTCTTCCAAGATATTGAACAAATCTCTCACTTCCTCGGCACAGTTATCAACCATTCCCGAGCGCTTGATTTCTTTGATGATCAATTCTCTGGACATGATATTCTTCGCTTCTTGCATACTTTCTAATTGATATCCCAATAACGAGGCTAATCTCGAGTCTCGTTCGTGCCTCGCGCCCACATCAATATTTCCTAAGGGCGTTTTCTCGTAAGGCGGAATGCACATGGCGGACAAGACAACCGCAGACGCTAACGACTTCAAATCCTCATCGGTCAAGTTTTTCAAATACCCTTTCGATAAGTTATACAACTTAATCCACGCGTAAGCGTTGCAGAGGTAGTTTTGCGAAACGAAAAATACCTTGGTCAACGCGGCAAAATAAGACGACATCAACGTCGGTCGAGGCGAGCGCTTCAAGAGAAACATCAACCCGTGAATGTCTTCAACCGATCGAAACGCTTCGTTCCACATTCCCAACTGCGAACTCGCCTCGAGTTGCTGAAATCGAATGTCCAACAAAATATCTTGCGTTTCTCTTGAATTCAAATCCGGTCGATCGCGTTGGTCTTTGTATTTCAAAAGATTATTGAGATGCGAGCGCAAGTTTTCGCACAAACGTCTAAATTCCGAGTTTCTCTTGTACTTGACGCAAAAGTTGAAAGCTTCGATAGCCACCAACTGATACAACGCTTCCATTTTGTTGTTGTTTCGCAAAACTTCCAAGCAGTTTCTGTACGTTTCCCAAAGGAACTTGAACCACGGCGTTGGCGACTCGACGTTGTCTTCTGCTTCTAACTCCTCTGGCGTCATCGTGTACGCTTTCAACATGACTTGCTCTGGAGTGTGTTCTAACTCTAAATCCGCAACTTGCATCAACTCATCGGTCGAACCACCGGCAGCGACGATTGCGTCTTCCACTTTCTTCGTCGCCAATTCCAGAAACTTCTTCAGGACTTCCTCCAAACTCTGCACATTTACTTGCTGACAGGCTATGCGATATTGAATCAACCCATCTTTGGCCAATCGTCCTTTCTTCAAGTCCACGCATAATTCTACGTATTTAAACATGATTTCCTCCAAAGGTTTCGACCACGTTCGGTGTCTTCGAGACGTGACGACATCGTGCAACGCTTGCAGCGCCGATAAAGGTTGTCCAACGTTAATGAGTTCCTCCTGTTACGTAAGAAAAGAGAAGATGAAAAATGTGGTGAGTTTTTGTGCTTTTTAACAGCAGCAAACAGAGCGGCGCGATTGCGTTTTTGAAAGAAGAAGAAGAAATCGTAAAACCTACCGCTCGTTTCAACGCGTTCTCCGGTTTGGAGATGGTTCCCATGTACGGCGCCATTTTAATCGTTTCTAATGCGAACCCAAACTTTAATCACACGTTTGATCTTCGCGAGATGTGATGCGCTGATGAGGCGGTTTGATTTGATGTGTGCGCGTACGAATTTTGTGGTTTTGTCGTGCGTGTGTTGTGTTTCACGAACCAAAAAAAATGAAATGTGAATGAACTCGAGAACCAAGCTTTTTTTCTCTTTTTCCCTTTTCACCAAGGCCTCAATACTCATCAGAAATAACAGAGTGCAAAGCACACACACACGCCGCCGCCGCGCGTTAAATAATAAACTCGACGACGAAGTTTTATCATCAAATATGGGTCGTTCAGCTTCGGACTTTGCGGATAAGAGAGAGGTGTACTTAAAATATCTCCCGAAATCGTGCACGGACGAGCAACTGAGAGAACTGTTCGAGCCGCACGGGAAAATAGTTCGCCTTTGGCATTCGCGACATCCAGACACGGACGAGAGTAAAGGGTACGCGTTCTTAACATTCGAGAAGAAAGAGACGGCGAGATACGTGGTGAGAAACTGTAATCAACATCCGTTCAACTATTTAGACGGGAAACACGTGGAGATTTCGCACGCGCAACCTTGGGAACAACACACGGCGAAGACACACGTAGGACTGAAAAATATCGAAGCCAGAGAGAACTCGGTAACCGAAGGAGGAGTGAAGAAGAAACAAGGACACAAGCATAAACTTTCCGCGAAAGCTCGGCAGAGAGCGAAGAAACGGAAGGAGAAAGAAATGTTGGCGGCTGGTAAGACTTGAGTGAGTTTTGATGAAAGCCTTGTTTGCCGTCCTAGTATTCGCTCGCTCCCCGCGTACGACAAACTTTAGTTAGATTCTATAGAACTGCTGTAATCATTATTAAATTAGCACAAAATACTATTATTATTATTATTATTATCATCGTGTGGGTTATCACCGAGGTTTGCTGCTCGCTATGTTTTCCTTCTCTTCCTCGTTCACGCTGTTGATAGTGTTCAAAGGTAACTCAAACTCTTCCCGCTGATATTGAGGGGGAACGGATTCCTTCTCCGCTCTGGCTCGCGAAAGCTCCAGCATAGTTTCCAAGTCATCTTCTCCTGCCCCTGCTGCTGCTACTGACGACGACGACGACGAAGATGATCCATCCACCTCGTCGTTCCTTTCATTCACTTTCAATCTCAACTCATTTTTCCCCCCGGCGTCTTTAAGGAGTCCCCAATACTCCTTATCGCTCTCTCCGCGGTTCTTTCTCGCTGATTCTACTGAACTAAAGTTTACGTACACTGGCGTTTCTAATAACTCTGGATGTTTCTGAAACAAATTTCTCTCCGCGTACCGCAAAGTGTCCAAAACTAAAGGAAGTTTTTGTCTGAACACAATCGCTCTGAGCGGCGCCGCCCATCGGATCCACCACGCGCCGTCCGCCGAGACTTGACAAAACACGTGCAATCCATCCGATCGCCATTCCGCTAAAACTTCGTCTCTCAACAATTTCGTATACCAAATACTCGTTTGCGTTTCGTTAAACTCTTTGGAGACCGATAGCGTTAAATGTCTCGTCAAATCGTTGTGCGTCAAAGTGTATCTTCTCGGTTTCAACAACGAAGTGGGCGAATCGTTCAAGACGGAATCTTCGCAGAAAGATACGGAGACTCGGTCTGGATCAAACTTTAGCGGATCGAATAAAGCGCTCGTTCTGATCGATGATCTGTTCTTCTTTGTCTTCTTCTTTCCTGTTGTCGTCGTTATTGTATTTGTTGTTACACGTGTTTGCGTCGTGTTCTCAAAAAACATCATCCGATGATGATGAGGACGAGGATGACGACAAGAAGATGAGAGATAAGTGTGCGAGTGGCCTTCTCCTCCTCTCCGTCCTCGTCCTCGTCCTTTGCTGCTGTTGAATACATTATAAAACGTCGACGACGACCCCGCGATCGCCTTTCTCTGTCCTCGTTGTGATCTTATCGCTTGAAAAGACGACGACGACGACGACGACGAACACGTCGTCGAGGAGAACAGTCTGTCCGCGATAACGCAACTCATTTAAAGGAACAAACAACAACAACAACAACAACAACAAATGCGTTTTTTACCACCCTCGCGAGAAGATTTTATTCCACTCTCTCTCTTATCTCTTTACTCTCTACTCTAATATAATACTCTCTCTCTCTCTCTTACTCTGTGTGCTGTTTACGTCGAGTAGCTCTTGTGCGTACCACCTGTGTGCGTGTGAACACAGACAGAAGAGACTCACACGCAAGAGAGACTGAAAGAGAGTTCTGAGGAAACGACGAGAGAGAGAGAGAGAGAGAGAAGCTTGAGAAAATCTCTCCTTTTTTTTAAACCACGAAAACGGATGGAAATCTGGAAATCTCTCTTGTCTCTCCTCATCTTTGTTTCGTTGTCACCCTTCTCTTCATCAGAAAAAAAGAAAAGAAAAGAGAAACAAACAACACACAGGTTGAGGAGGAGGATGATGATGATGCGTTGCAGCAGTAATAGCGCTTTCAGTAGTCGCTCGTTGTCCATCAACAACAACAGAAACAGAAACAGCAGAGGAGGATCGACGAGCACGAGCACCGGGAGAAAGAAACGCGTGATTTTTATGAACGTACTAACACCAGAAGAAGAGACGTCACCATCGTCGTCGTCGTCGTCGTCAAAAAGAAGAAAACAAACGAGAGGAGTGATTGCCAAAAGTATTACGCAACAACAACAACAACAACAACAAAAGAGAGGACGCGCGTCTTTGAAAAACGCCGCGGTTGCCATACCGGGTGTCTTTGGCAAAGTGGAAGCGCCAAGACCGGACGTTGCGATACCGGGGAAAGAGGACCCGTGGACAGATCCAAAGTGGAAGGAGAAAAGATGGACGATATACAGAGACGTGGCGTACGATTTAGATCCGTTTTTTGAGAAACATCCGGGAGGGAACTGGTTGTTGAATTTAGCCATCGGGAGAGATTCGACGGCGTTGTTGGAGTCCTATCACTTGAGACCGGAAGTCGCGGTGGCGAGGTTTCGCATGCTCCCGGTGTTGAAAGATTTCCCGGTCGAGGCGGTGCCAAAGTCGCCGAGACCGAACGATTCGCCGTTATATAACTCGATTAGAACCAGAGTTCGCACGGAATTGTTTCCGGAGGAAGGTAAGAATAAGCACAGACAAGGTGGGGACTTTGCCACGTGCGTGATTTTGGGTTTTGCCGTGTTTGCGTATTCGATTTATTACGCGTTTCCATCCTTGTTAGCCGGCGCGTTGCTCGGACTTTCCGGCGCATGGATCGGTCTGACCGTCCAGCATTGCGCCAACCACGGCGCCATGAGTCCGTCGCCAGTCGTGAACAATTTGTTAGGCTTGACGGACGATTTAATCGGCGGATCTTCGTTGATGTGGAGGTACCACCACCAAGTTTCTCATCACATCCACTGCAACGACAACGCGTTGGATCAAGATGTCTTCACGGCGATGCCGTTGTTACGCTTTGATGCCAGAAGAGAAAGAAAATGGTTCCACAAATTTCAACACCTGTACTTGTTCCTCGCGTTTCCATTGTTGCAAGTCGCGTTTCAAGTTGGCGATATTGTCGGTTTGTTCACAAAAGACACCGAAGGTGCAAAGTTGCACGGGGCGACTGCTTTAGAGTTATCTACTGTGGTTATCGGCAAAATTGCCCACTTTGGTTTGCTTTTGGCACCGTTAGCGAATCACGCCACGTCTGCTGTTCTCGCCGGCATTGCTTCGTTCGTTGCCGTTCAAGGTATGGTGCTGGCGTGTACATTTGCCGTTTCTCACAACGTCGCGGAAGCGAAAGTTCCGGAAGATACCGGCGGTGAAGCTTGGGAAAGAGATTGGGGCGTCCAGCAATTAGTAACATCCGCGGATTGGGGCGGGAGAATTGGAAACTTCTTTACCGGTGGGTTGAATTTGCAAGTGGAGCACCACTTGTTCCCTGCGATTTGCTTCGTCCACTACCCAGCCATTGCGAAAATTGTCAGAGAAGAGGCGGCAAAATTTGGCGTGAACTATGCGAGCTACCGCACGTTGCCGGGTATATTCATCCAGTTTATGAAATTTGTGAAAGATATGGGGACTGCTGATCAAATTGGAGACATTACGACTGTTCGTCACAGAAACAACGAACTCGCTTTACAAGTGGACATCGCGAAGACGTCCATGAACTCGCAAGCGAACGCGGCTGCTGACGGCGTTGACTCGTGGTCGATCCAAAGAAACTTGGCCAGACGCATGTTCAATTTGCAATAATAATAAGAAAATAGAAGAAGAAAAAGATGGAATAGAAGAAGAAGATATACTACTACGACGAATATAAAGAAGAAAGTCTTTTTGAGCAGTCGGTCGCTGGCTGATGAGAGACACTATTGTAATACTACTACTTGAGAAAGAAGAGAAAGAGAATTTTGAAAGATAAAAGTTTAGAATAGAAGTTTAGCTTCTTTTTTTCGAGTTTTTCTTTTCCTTTGTTTTTCTCTTTTTCCACAAAACTCTTGACAAAACTCAATTTTTCCTTTTTTAAGGCAAAAGAAAACCTCAATTTTTTGCCTCTCTTATACCAACACTAACGAAAATGATGGCGATGGTTCCATCGAGGATATATATGTCACCATCATCTTCTTCTTCTTCTGTAAACAACTCGAAATCGAAGTCAAACTCGTCAAACTCGGTGGCGCAAAGAAGACTTCATTTCTGTCAACCACATTTTGAACAAGAACATACTAAAAAGAAGACGTATAGGAGGAAGAATTTCAGAACAAAAGCGAATTTTGAAGACGACAACGACGACAATTCTTCTGTGAATAATAATAATTCTTTCTTCTCTGGTGTCAAATATATACATAGTTTGCAAGAAAACGCGGATACGTTTTTGA
>Ga0115557_1003079_pt1 | contig 10967 bp, 13 predicted proteins | sample COGITO_mtgs_1104_FD_87280 | JGI IMG/M metagenome (GOLD analysis project Ga0115557, IMG submission 87280) | Pelagic marine microbial communities from North Sea - COGITO_mtgs_110421 | ecosystem: Environmental > Aquatic > Marine > Epipelagic | place: Germany:Helgoland, sampling site Kabeltonne... | reverse complement strand
GGGGGGGAGGGAAGGGGGGGGGGGAAGGGGGGGTTGTGGTTTTTTTTCTGACGAGAATTAATACCAACGGACATTTGCGTTCTAACACAGCACGCAAACATGCACACACTAAAGCAGCAAAATGATTTCAGAATCTGCCTTCAACACCACCTTCAAGGTCATAATGGGCTTCTACGGTACCCAAATGCTCCTCATGCCTGCCAAAATGGTCACTGACCACTTCAACGCCCCCGCCACTGATATGTTGAAATTCTGGATTCGCGGTTCTTCCGTCTCTTTCTTCGGCTTGCTTTATGCTATGAGTAAAATCGAGGACCCAACGGAGGTGGCCAAGATCGGTACTGTCGTGTCGGCGGCGGTCGGAATTCTGTATCCATGGAACGCAAAGTTCGGGTATATTTCCGAGAATCTTCCTGTCAAGTACCCGATGCATTACGTTCCGGAGGTGCTTTTGACGGGTCTGACAGCCGCGGGGATTTTGGCTCTTATGAATTGATTGTTAGGGGGTGCTTTTGACTGGTCTGACAGCCGCGGGGATTTTGGCTCTTATGAATTGATTGTTAGGGGGGTTATTGATGGCACAATGAAGGGAAAGCGCGACGGAAAAGGATTATTGCCTTGCGACACGACACGACGCGACACGACGCGACGCGATGCGATGCCGGCAGACATTTGGGTACTTTTGCAAAATGTAACTAGTCAGTAGTTTTTATCCTTCAAATCAAATATCTCCAAATTCTTTCCAGCATTCTTCGTCTTCAGGTCCCCCTCCGTTGACGACATTGGTGTATCCCTTCCCTTCCAAATATTCCTTGCTCTTCTGCCCTCGTCCACCTCCCCCACAATGCGTGATAATAGGAGTGTCAAACTTAGCACCCATTGCTTCGAGAGGCTCAAGGTCCATGCTCCCGGTCTCTCTGTGAAAAATGAGGTTCACAGCGTTCGGCCTGTAGCCCTGTCCACCGTAACCGGCAATGGGAGCCTTGGCCGACGAACGAGCGTCGCCAGGTTCCACTGTGAAATCAGGATTCCTGGCGTCAACAACAATTACAGAACCTGAGTTCTTTGACACGAAATCAAGGATTTCGCTCGGGGGAGATACACCAGCCTTGCGCTTGTATCCTTCTTCTCCTCCGGCAGACATTAATCGTCTCGTTGTTTGAAGATAAGACGGGCGCTTTACGTCCGTTACTACGCCAAGAGGGCGCTTCACGTCTGTTACTACGCCAAGAGGGCAGAAGGAAGGTACACTCGTTGCGAAACCTAATGAACGGTGAGCTAGGGCAATATTCAAAATTGCTGAACGCGAAATCCTCATGAGATGACTCTGAATCTGAATTTCGATATGTAACTCAAAACAACTAAACAATCACCCCTTTTTCCTTTTTCTGAAGACGTGAAAAAGTGTGTGCCCTCTGAAAACCCTCATTTGTAGACTACATTTATCTACTTCAGTATCTGCCTTGACATAAGTGTCTGCTCCTCCGAGAGGCATTAATTAAGTACCGAAAATATCCCTTCCTTCCCAATACCCAAGACATTGTCACAAGAATCAGTCAGACAACAATGACAGAGTCGACAGAGTATCTGACTGTGAATGTGCGCACTTCCGCAGCCGATCGCTTCTCCCTCCAGCTCCCCCACCCAGCCCTCGGCACACCGATAACTCGCCTAAAGGAGCTGATCGCAGAGAAGGCGAATGTAGACGTTGGACAGCAGAGATTGATCTACAAGGGACGTGTGATGAAGGACACAGACACAATAGGTGACTACGGGTTCATTGAGGACGATACAATCCACATGGTTGGAGGAGTTCGCCGCACGACCCCGAATGCCTCCCCGACACAGCCAAGCCCGGCCACGAACACAAATACCACCAATACCTCCAATACCACCTCACCCTCTGCCAACACCACGACGCCAACTCCAGCTGCCCCAGGTATGCCCAGTAATCCATTCGGTGCGTTTGGTGGGTTCGGCGCAGGTGCAGGTGCTGGTTCTGGCGCCGGTGGAATGCCTGGAATGCCTGGAATGCCTGGAATGCCTGGAATGCCATCCCCAGAGCAAATGTCTTCTATGATGAACAATCCCATGGTCCAGTCGATGTTGTCCAATCCTGACTTTATCGAGACAATGATCAATAGCAACCCCTCGCTCCGGCAGATGGTTGATGCGAATCCCCAGATCCGTCAGATGCTGCGCGATCCGGATACAATGCGCCAAATGCAAGAGATGGCCCGCAATCCCTCGGCAATGAACCAGGCGATGCGATCCCAGGAGCTGCAGATGTCGCAGCTTTCGAACATGCCCGGCGGTTTCGCTGCCATGGCGTCGATGTTTAACCAATTAGATTTGGGGAATTCGGCGGGGGCGGCGCAGCAGACTCAGAGCAATGAGGGGAGTACGGGGCCGATGCCGAACCCCTTTGCGAGGGCGGGAAATGCAAATGCAAATGCAAATGCAAGTGCAAATGCTGGGGCTGGGGCTGGGGCTGGGGCTGCCAACCCCTTCGCTAGTATGATGGGAGCTGGAGCCGGGGCTGGGGCTGGGGCTGCCAACCCCTTCGCTAGTATGATGGGAGCTGGAGCCGGAGCTGGAGCTGGAGGAGGACTTTTTCCACCAGGAATGGAGCAAATGTTGCACCAACAAATGGCGAACAACCCCAATTTTTCTTCGAACATGGAACAAATGGCCCAGCAAGCTATGAACGACCCAAATTTTACCCAAATGTTTGACCATGTTCTTAATGATCCTCAGAGATTACAGCAGATGACGGAAGTTTTGCGGAGATCACCGCAGGTAAGATTACCACACTACACTTCTTCGCGCTCATAACCGCTCTGTCATGTCATGTCATGTCAACGTCACAGTCACGTCACAATCACGTCACAGTCACGTCACAGTCACGTCACAGTCACGTCACTCTAACTCCCCTTCTTCCCCTTCTTCCCCTTCTTCTCCAACCAAACCAGTTTGCGAACAATCCGATGATGCAGGCTAGTTTGAACAACCCGGATTTTATAAGGAACATGATGAACCCAGCCACTATGAGGGCGGCTATGCAGATGCGAAACTCCTTAGGTGGAAATAATGCGGGAGTAAACAACCCATTCGCTGGGGGCATGGGATTAGGGGCCATGCCCCCCCCGCCTGCACCTGCAAATCCCGTCATCAACGGCTTGGACTTTTCGAATCTGCTGTCAAACTTTGGGGCAACTCGCAATGTCAGTGCTGGCCAGCAGCAGCAAAATCAGCCCAACGCTGCTCAACAACCTCCCGCTGTAAGGTTTGCACCTCAGCTACGAACACTTAATGAAATGGGATTTTCGGATGAGGCAAGCAACATAACCGCCCTGCAAGCGACGAATGGGAACGTGAACCGTGCCATTGAGCGCCTTCTGGGTTGAACTTAAAGATGTACCGCCAACTTGAAAATAATGTCGGTAAACTAACTACATGTTGCGGGTTTGATGTGAATTTTGCCTGTGTTTTAACCCCCCACTTTTCCTTTTCTTCAACATATATATTATGAGCTACTATCCATAAATAACTTGTGTGGGCTCAGCCCTAACACTGTGAGCAACAGGAACATCCTCCGATTCTCTCACCAATACCGCCTCCACTACAACAATATCATCGATTCTGTTGCTGTTGCCCCCTCCTGGTTCCCCGCCCACATACGTCATCTCTTCTTCATTTAAAACCTCGTCTCGTTTCTTTGCCCTTGTACAACAGCTGCAGCAGCACTTTAACACCAAGAGAAGAGCTATCGCAAGGCCTACGCCAATCTCCAAGATAGTCCTTCCAGTTGATTCTTCGCATTCAAAGCTGACGTATTTTCCTCCTGAAAGCCGCCCGTGGAAGGATAGGCCATGAGTGTGTGTGGACTCCCACGCCCACTCATAATCCTGCGTTTGTTTGTTTGTTATTGGATGAGCACTTCACAATTGTTGCAAGAGAGAAGATTGATCGCACTCACCACACTTGCGTCGTTGGAATGCATGAAATCTGTGTCACACCCTTCAATGACGATGCTTTTGGTATTATCGTTGTAAATATCACTCCCTACCCCGGTACTTGCGCTATTGCCCTTAAAACTGACCCCTGTAAGAGTTACGTAATTGAATCCTGTGTTCCCAACATAGATTGCACCCCCACCAAGGGATCCAAGCGTGGCTACATTCCCATGAAAATGGCAGAACCTTATCTCAACTGTGGTTGAATCACTGTCACCGTCATCAATGTAGAGCGCGCCTCCTACCGCTTGGCTCCCTTTCTCAAAGGTCAAAAGCTCTAAAAGTAACTTTTCATCCCCTGTACCATAAACATTGATGATGACTCTTGTTTCCTCACCGTTCAACTTGACATCCCTCATCCCTCCACCTCCCCTTATTATCCCAGAGTGATCATTCAGCACAAGCATGTTGTAAAAGTTGTAACAATTAATTATCTCGCACGCGTAATATCCCGGAACCAACTCGACAGATGAAGGAAAGTGTGTGTTGGTGGGCTTGAAGAGGGAGTTAAGGGAAGCCATTGTTGAGACAACAAGTGGGGAAGATTGAGAGTTATCAGACACTTGGGATAGAGACATTTGTATGAGGGTCACAATCACAAATGTGACGACCCTCATCGCCAAAATAAGTTGGTTTTCGCTCAAAATATGTCAATCTGTTTTGGAGCTCTTGTCGTCTGCACGACGAAATCTTTCTTGGATCACGGTCTTCTCCCCAACCTTCCTCAGACTACAAACGCCAAAACACTTTCTCTACCTTCAATTCGAGGTCATTAGTACCCCCCCCTGTCTTTAACTTTCCCCTTAAACCTTCTGCCTACCTTTCAGCTTATCTCCTCTCTTTCTCATCATGGCCTGGGCGGCGAAGCAATCCTCTGGCAGCGGCAAAGCTGAGGGGATGATGAACATCTCCGACTCTAATCCTATCCTATTGGAAGCCTTGACGAGACGGTTGGGATCTGAGTGAGTATTTTGTCTCTGTGCAGTTCCCAACAACACCCCAACTTTATCACACATGCTAACTCCAACTTATACTCCATCCCAACATTTCGCTCATGCATGCTCGCTCGCGCGCGCAAACACACACACACACACAAACACACACACACACACACACACACACTCACTCACTTCGACAGAAAAAAACAAGAACCCTGCGAAATCCGTGTCTCTGATTTCAATGACGCCAACTACCTCCTTTTTGTTGCCCCCGACTCCCCCTCTGTTATAGAGCTGCATGTTGGGTTACGCGACTGGGATAATCTCAAGGCAAACGGGGGTAGTGAGATTCTATCTCGTAACTTCCCCGGTTGTGAGATCTCACCGCAGGAGGGGTTTAACCTTGCCCTCAAGATTGATTCCGGGAACCTGCCCAGGGGGCCCTGGGGGGCGACGGGGGAAGCATGTGCAACCCAATTGTCGGAAATTAAGCCGATGCTTATGGGAGCGCCACTAACCCTTGCCTGTCAGGCTCTGGCCAACGGCTCCAATCCCCAGGGTGGGGTCATCAAGGTGTCCATGAAGGCGCCTACAGATTGCGGGGGCGGGGATATGTATATTGTAGGAAAGAAGGACTCTGTCGTTGTTATTTTCAGTGTCGACTTCCAGGATGAGACTGACAAGGCTATTTGCAAGGTTCTCCTTCAGGAGTTTGTCGAGGCACAACGATCCGTTAATTCTGCTCCTTCCTGCGACTACAAGCGAGGTTCTGAGCCTCCAATGGAACTTTCCGATATCCCGGGTATTGAGAATACCCCAGATATTGCCGGTTTCATTTCCTTTAAGCTTTTCAAGGACCACGTCAAGACACCAGAGAAGCTCAAGAACAGCGTGAGTGCCCTCGTTGGTTTCAATGTTTACCAAACTTACCACTTGAAGGCCACAAAGACGTACATGCACATGAGGATGAGGCACAAGAGCGCGGAGCTTCTCAAGGTGCTCAATAGGGCAGTGCAGACAGGGGAGGAGAAGAAGGAGAAGAAAACGTTCAGTGGTAAGACGTTTACCCGCTCCTGATAAAATATGTAACAAAAGTGGGAAGTGCAGGATGGGTCTTTGTGGAGAAAGCATTTGCATTTATTTGCAGTAAAACCGCTCACAACATTTGGTTAATTAGATCGTCAATAAGTCCTCCTCTGTCGCCATAGTCACCGCCGTCCTTGTAGTCGAGCGTTCGTTTCTGAAACCCACTTTTAGGCGCAATCAATCTGAAGGGCCACAGAAATGATACCACCTCGCTGAAGTTCTCCCCGACCTCACAAATCTCCGCCACCATGTCTTCCACACAGATGACCCCTGTAGATTCTCCCAACGCGTCCTCTATTACACTGTTTCCAGTCAAAGGGACACGTTCCCCATCTACCTTTCCGAATCCCCGCCTGTTGATCAACTCCATAACCATCTTCTTGGAAGGTTGTCCATAGCTCACGTAGGGGGCAACCATGTCCAGGAGCTTCCTGTTTCCTTCAGTGTATCGGATTAAAACGCCCTCGTTTTCGCTCCTAAGCCGAAGACTACTCAATGCCTTCTTAATGTCCCTCGCAACTGCCGCCTCCCCGCGGATCCTTATGACAAACACATAATTGCTTTTCAAGCTGTTGGAATGGTAGTGCTCACTGACCTGCTTTGCTTCGGGCTGGTCGTCGACAGAGTCAGTCGTATCATTCACGATCTCACCAACTACACGGGTGAGAACCTCTGTCTTCTTCGCCTTTTTGCTCTGCAATCCTTTCTTCTTCACCCGTTCAAAGCGCTGCTTGCCATTTTTCTGCCCTCGGTTGGCCACGATGAACTTCTCAGGATTACGATACTTGGCCTCGGCTTTTTTTTTGCTCGAGAACACCTGGGCGGTTACGTGTGAGTGAAATTGTCCACTTCCGAGTTAATCGCAAGCTCGCACAAGTATAAACACCTACATACAGTCACAACAGCACATACAGTCACAACAGCACAAAGCCTTTACCGTCATCACTCACCTTTCGATTTCCCCGTCCTTCCTCTTTGCCCTCCTTCCTCAATTTCAGTAGGTCGAGCGAGTGCTTCTTCTTGAGAAGATTTTCGGGCACAAGGTTGGGCTTCGTAGGGTCCATTGTTTTTCTTGTCGTTGAGAGGGGCGCGTAGAACTTGAGAAAAAGATTCAGAGGAATGGGTTCGTTCGAAGGCTTTTAGAAATTTTTGATCAAATTTTTGTGTGTCAGAGTGAGTTCGAGTATTTTTCCGCGGCAGGAAGATAATTGAGAAGGGTTTACGTTCGCTCTGGGTGACTTTTGAAAAGTGGAAGCACTAAACGAAAGGCCGCCAAGTGTTTTTGATTAAACCTCTTATACGCAATTTCACGCAAATTAGACCATGCCAGCGACTTTGACTGCACCTGTAAAGTGGGCCCAGCGCTCAGACACTCTCTTTGTGACCATTTCCCTTCCTGGTACGTTTCTTTTCCATTCTTGCCGATTGCACAATTGTACCTACTGTCTGTGACACTGGTGCCCCTGCCTACTCTCTTGCTCGCATCCTCGCCATGCCGATTGCACTAATGTGTCCTACTCTCTGGTAGTCTTGCTCGCATCCTCGCCATGCCGATTGCACAATTGTGTCCTACTGTCTGTGACTGGTGCCCCTGCCTACTCTCTTGCTCGTGGTCGCATCCACGCCATTCTAACACATGCCTACCCACTATATCACAGATGTAAAGGACGAGAGTATTACCCTGACTGACACAACAATTGTCTTCAAGGGAAAGTCCAATGACGAGGATTATGAGGCCAACTTTGAGCTTTTTGCCACTTGCAAGGGTGATGAGAGCACCTATGCTGTCACAAAGAGGAGCATTCAGATGCTTATCAAGAAGGAAGACCAAGAGGGAGAGTTCTGGCCCCGCCTACTGAAGGACAAGTTGAAGGAGAAGGGCCAGGTCACTGTTGATTGGGATAAATACGTCGATGAGGACGAGGAGGATGAGGCTGAAGCATTTGACGCCAGTGGAATGAACCAGGGAATGGGTGGCGGGGGAATGGGAGGAATGGGAGGAATGGATATGGCTTCTATGATGCAAGCCATGCAGGGAGGTGGGATGGGAGGGATGGGAGGAGGTATGCCGGGGATGGAGGGAATGGGTGGCATGGAAGAGATGATGAAGGGCCTTAAGGAGCAGTTCCCCGACAAGGACAAGGGAGGTGCTGGTGGTGCCCCCGCCGCTTCTGATGAGCCTGACTCTGACGATGATGAACTCCCAGATCTTGAGGAGATGTAAGCTTTGTAAAACTGAGGAAAAGTAAATTTGATGTTTGCAAAGAAATGGTATGAAACACCTCCTCACTAATCTACTTCGCGTTTTGTTTTTTTACTTCGCTTTTATGGCATTTTGTCGTCGTCTCTACCTCTGTCGTCTCTACCTCTGTTATCATCTTTGTCATCCTCGCCCAACAATGGCGCTCCCAAATCACCTTCGCTTTCGAAGACACTTTGTCTCTCCTCACTGGGCAAGCCCCACAATAAAAACAGTGGCAATGTCGCAACAAACTGCATGGTAGCAGTCACATAAAAATTGAAAATCAAACTATACGACTCAACGAGCAGTCCGCCAATCGCGGCACTTCCACTCCACGAAAACGCATTGACACTTTCTAAAATACTCCACTTGGCACGATGCTTTGGGTCGACGACATCCATCAGCTGTGATTTTGTCAGCGCTTTCGAGGAGTTCATAAAGCTCGTCCTTAAAACATAGAGGGTGGAGATAACCCACTTAGGAGAATTCCACCAAGTTTGGGACTGTATCATCAAGATCATGAACGAGATTCCCACCCATTTGCTGGCGATTGTCGTTTCCGAGCGCCCATACTTGTGGGACAACCGCTGATTGGTAACGGAACACACCACGCATCCTAACGAAGATAAGAGGTACAGAATCTGTACGACAAGGGGAGAAAGCATGACGTCGTCGAGGAAGAAGACAGGAAAATATCGTATGCTCATCCCCGATGCCAAACCTGAAAGAAGATCTGACAAAGCTATGGCGAGAGCGATTTTGCGGTTGGACATGGTTAACACCACTCGCCGCGATTTTTCGTCCTCGCTCTTTGTTTCAAAAGACTCCTCATTCAGAAAGTTTCCGACTTCCTGGACCTCTTCTCCCTTTTCATCCTCTTTCTTCTTTTCTTCGCGCATCCGAAACAGAATGAAACAGAGGGGAAGGCAGACCAAATTTCCAACAATGAGGACGATTGCACAGTCCTCTGTCGTCCATGTATTTCCTAAATATACGAACATCCCTCCAGCAACAATAGGCCCGAGACAGGTGCTCAGTTGGAGCAACGTTTGCTTTCGCGTCATGAACTTGGATCTCTGTCCGCCTGCCACGGAAGACGCGAAAAGCGCTTCTGTTGTTGTGTACGCAATACCCCATGAGATGCCCCAAAGCGTCATGGCAACAGCCAAAGCTTGAAGCGATCCATTGTGAACGGCATAAACATTAACTGCAATTGCGCCTAGAGTGATCACCGCGCTCACACGAAGCAAGTAGTGTTTCGGAAGAATATCTCCCAGGACGCCTGTCGGGACAGAGCTGAGAACTTGAGAAAGTCCTAGTATACCCGTTAGAAACCCCACAATGCTTGCGTTATTGTCGGCAACAAGATATACATAATTCGACAGAATCGACTGCTGCCAGATTGACCGCCCAGAAAATGCAACAACAGTGAAGACATTGATCCAGAAGATATTTCGAGCGTCTATGCTGCGTCCCATCACTCAATAAAGTGCACGAAAGGTCGCGCAACCCAGTGGCAGTGAACGTTGTTTTGAGTGAGTTCTGGAGCAGTTTACAATGATTGTCAAACCTCCATTTCTGCAGAAGCTAAATCATAAATCAAGAGAAAAGCAGAAGCTTAAAATAGGAAGCCAGGAAGCCGAAGCCGGAAGCCGGGCGGGCGACGGCGTAAACAACAACTCCACCTTTGAACTTATACCGCTTATACAATAACACAAAATCATGCGTTTCTACTTCCTGCTTACTTTCATGACCCTAGGTCATGGTTTTGTCATTACACCCTCAAGGTATGTAACTGCGTGCATCATTCGCCCAGCATCTCTGACTCACACTGTAAACCCAGCGTTACCTCCAAGAACGTAGAATCCTCGGGGTCGGCCATCGCCGCCCTACCCTTCAACCTCCCCGACTTGCCCGATTTTAGTCTACCCGGTCAGAAAAACCCCCCCCCCCCCCCCCCCCCCCCCCACCCCCCCCCCCCCCCCCCTTTTCTTCCTCCCCCGGAAAAAAACCCCCCCCCCCCCCCCCCCACCCCAACTCCCAAGTCCTCCCCTTTTAACATCGCCCTGCCCAACTTCCCGAGCATCGGCAAGCCTTCGCCACGCTCTGCCGCCCCGTCCCCGTCCCCGTCCAAGGCTGCGGCGGGTTCCAAGCCCGGCAGGAAGACCGTCTCCCGTACGGTCTTCGACCTGGACCTTTGGCAGGGCAGGGCGGATAGCGGCGCGGGGAACGACTACGGTAACAGGGCGAACAAGGAGAGGATGTTCGGTTGGGGTAAGGTCGGGAAGGTGGAGGATGGTAAGTCGTACGTTCCGGGGGGTATGACCGCGGCGCAGTACAACGACATTCGCGCGAAGGAGAAGGCAAGGAAGGACGCCAATTACAAGAGGAACGTTGCCAAGGCGGGCGTCTTTGAGGACTACACCGACTGGTACAAGAAGCGCGGGACCGATACCAACGGAAACTGGAAGAGGAGCGTTACTCTGGGACACAGGATGGCCAAGACGAAGTACGACTGGGATGACATTGACGGCAGCAAGAAGAACTTTGCGAGTAGCGGGTCGTCTTCTTCCAAGGCGAGGGCAGCGGGTGGGAAGGCAAAGGCAAAGGCTGGGGTGAAGAAGACTACTTTCCCGTGGGATAAGAAGTAGTAACGTTAAATAATGCCGTATTAAATAATGCCGT